>Ga0335070_10001828_pt1 | contig 24675 bp, 21 predicted proteins | sample Lox_Sample_13_FD_206722 | JGI IMG/M metagenome (GOLD analysis project Ga0335070, IMG submission 206722) | Soil microbial communities from Loxahatchee National Wildlife Refuge, Florida, United States - Lox_Sample_1.3 | ecosystem: Environmental > Terrestrial > Soil > Wetlands | place: USA...
ACCACGGCGGCGTCCTTCGCCGTGTCGCCGCTCACCACCGCCGAGCGGCCCCGATAGTCGAATCGGTACCCATAGGCCGGCCGGACGGGCGCGTGGTTCACGGCGAAGGCGCGGATCTCGAGCCCACCCTCTTGGACCGCGAGGGTGGGGCCGGACGGGATGGGGATGACGTGTGCCTCCATCCGGGCGGCGGCGGGGGGCAGGAAGTCGGCGCCGTGGTGCGCGATCCGGTACTGCGAGTCCAGGGCGTACGCCTCGGAGAAGCCGGCGACGACCTGCTCGACGCCGGGCGGGCCGAACACGCGCAGCGGATCGCTGCGGCCCAGCACCCAGGTGTTCATGTTGAGCTCGCCGAGGTCGCCGATGTGGTCGGAGTGGAAGTGCGTGAGCAGGACCCCGGCGAGGCGGCTCCCATCGATGCGCAGCAGGCCGAGCCGGTTCCAGGAGCCGGGTCCGGTATCGACGACCCAGAAGTGGCCGCCGGCGAAGACCGCGACGCAGGCCTTCGCGCGGCTCGCGTCGGGCGGCGGTGAGCCGCTGCCACAGATGAGGATGCGGAGCGCGTCGTCTCGGAAGAGCGCGTCGGGTCGGCTCCCGAGCGCCCGCGCCGCGGCCATCCGGACCATCCGATCCTGGACCGATGGCATCCGGAGCGCGACGGCCGCCGCCACCAACAGGACCGCCACCGCACCGGCCCATCGCAGGGATCTTCCACTCATGACAGTACCTCCACCTTCTCTTCGCGCGAGCCGCGGCGCGGAGCCTACCCTGTGCCGCTGCGAGGCGGTTGCCGGCCGCAGAGAGGTCTCTCCCTGCGGGCCGCAACTCGCCGAGAAGGACCGGGTTGAAGGGGTGTCCAGAGCATCCTGGAAAGTTGGGAGGTCCCATGCGTCGCTCGCGAACCGTCTACACCTCGCTCGCCGCCCTCGCGATGGTCGCCCTGCTCGCCGTCCCGGCGCACGCGCGCCGCCGGCACGTCCCGCCGAACGGCACCGAGCAGCGCACCGTGACCCGCACCGGCCAGAACGGCCAATCGCGTACCTGGACCCGCGACAGCACCTTCCAGCACGGGAACGGCACCTGGTCCCGTGACACCTCGACGACCAACCCGCAGGGCAAGACCTGGAGCACCCAGGTGACGGGCTCCAAGACGGCGGATGGCTACGTCCGCGACAAGACGGTGACCGGCCCCAACGGCAAGACGACGACCTCGGTGACCGACCTCGACCGCAACGCCAACGGCTACACCAAGGACACCACGACCACCGGCCCGAACGGCAAGGTCTCGACCCAGGACGTGACGGTGCAGAAGACCGCCGAAGGCTTTGACCGCACCGCGGTCACGACCGGCCCGAACGGCAAGACCACGACCTCGGTGACCGACTTCGACCGCAACGCCAACGGCTACACCAAGGACACGACGATCGTCGGCCCGAACGGCAAGGTCTCGACCCAGGACGTGACGGTGCAGAAGACCGCCGACGGCTACGACCGCACCGCGGTCACGACCGGCCCGAACGGCAAGACCACGACCTCGGTGACCGACTTCGACCGCAACGCCAACGGCTACACCAAGGACACCACGATCACGGGCCCGAACGGCGGCGTGACCACGCGCGACTCGACGGGCAGCTTCAACCCCTCGACAGACACCTTCACGCGCGACACCACGGTGACGCATCCGGACGGGAAGACCTCGTCCGTCGTCGACACGCGGACGTTCGAGCCCGCACCGGGCCCGACGCCGGCTCCGGCCGTGGTCCCGGCTCCGGCCCCCGCGCCGGCGACCCCTCCGATCCAGGGCGTGACGGGCCAGTAGCCATCGACTGCGAGCGCGTGCACTTCCGGTGCGCCCGCTCGCCGCTCAGCGTCCCTCGGGCTCGTCCCCGAACCGCGCGCCGCGCTTCTCGACGAAGGCGTCGCGCGCCTCCTGCGAGTCGGGCGAGCTGTAGAGCTCGAGCGTGAAGCCCTGCTCGAATCGGTAGCTCTTCTTCACGTCGAGCAGCTCGATCCCGTTCAGCGACCACTTGGCCAGACGCACCGCGCGCGGGCTCTTGGCGGCGATCTTCGCGGCCAGCTCGCGCGCGGCCGCGCGCAGGCGATCGCGGGGCACGACCGAGTCCAGCGCCCCGAGCCGGTAGGCCTCGGCGGCGGAGATCGGCTCGCCCGTGTAGAGCATGCGCCGCGTCTTCTGCATGCCGAACAGGCGCAGCAGGTGCGTAGCGGCGCCGAGCGCGCCGCGGTCGATCTCGGGCAGACCGAAGCTCGCGTCCTCCGCGGCGATCACCACGTCCGAGGCACCCGCAATCCCGATGCCGCCGCCCAGGCAGAAGCCGTGGACCGCGGCGACGACCGGCACCGGGCAGTCGTAGATCGCCGCGAACGCGTCGTAGCAGCCGCGGTTCACCGCGACGATCTTCGTCGCATCGCTGGCCAGCTCCTTGATGTCGACGCCCGCGCAGAACCCTCGTCCCTCCGCGGCGATCACGACGACCCGGGCAGCGGGGTCGCGCCCGAGCCCGGCCATCAGCTCGGCCAGCCGCGCCCACCCCCGCGCGTCGAGCGCGTTCACCGGCGGGTGATTCAGGAGGACCTCCGCGATCCCGTCGGAGATCCGCACGTCGACCGACATCAGGCCTCCTACTTCGCGAGCGCGGCGAGCGTCTGCTCGGCCTCGCGGATGATGCGATCGATCAGCTCGGCGCAGCGCGGCACGTCGTCGATCACGCCGGAGACGCTTCCACCCGGGAGATAGCCGTGCACCGGGTCGCCGTCGCGCATCGCCTTCCTCGCCAGGATCGGCGCGTTCGCCGCCATCAGCATCTGCGCGCGCGTCAGCCGCTCGTGGCGGCGCATCGCGAATCCAGCGGCCAGGATCTCGCGCAGCGACGCGCCGGTCTCGCGTCGGAACGCCAGGGCGCTCTGGAGTGCGAGCCAGAGCCCTCCCGCCCGACCGGTCCGCTCGAGCGTCCGCACCAGCTCGTTCGCGACCACGCGCTGCGGGAGCCCGTCGACCTGCCGGGTCACGAGCACGTCGTCCACGCCGGCGTCGAGGTAGCGCCGCCGGGTGGCGTCCGGCACGGGGCTCTCCGCGGTCAGCAGGAAGCGGGTTCCCATCGCGATGCCCGCGGCTCCGAACGCGAGCGCCGCGACCAGCCCGCGTCCGTCGCGGAAGCCGCCGGCGGCGACCACCGGCACGCCCACGCGATCGGCCACCTGCGACACCAGGAGCGAGGTCGGCACCGAGCCGGTGTGCCCGCCGCCCTCCGCGCCCTGCACCACGATCACGTCCGCGCCGAGCTTCTCGGCCTTCTCGGCGTGCTTCGCCGCGCCGCAGGTCGGGACGCACACGACACCCGCCTCCTTCAGCCGCGCGATCAGCGCCGCGTCGGGCGCGCGGTTGTAGCCGGCGGCGCGCACCCCGTGGCGCACGACCGCGTCGACGATCACGTCGGCGCCCGGCGCGTCCATCAGGAAGTTCACGCCGAAGGGGCGATCGGTCCGCTCCCGCACCCGCTCGATCGCGCCGGCGACCTGCGCGGGCGGGATCGTCGCCGCGGCGAGGAAGCCGAAGGCGCCCGCGTTGCAGACGGCGGCGACGAGCTCCGGCGTCGCCACCCAGCCCATGCCGGTCTGGACGATCGGGTACGCCATCCCGAGCTTGTCGCAGATCGGCGTATGGAGCGCGGGGTGCATCAGGTCGCGAGCTCGCGCTCGCGGGCCCCGGCGGGGTCGAGCACCTCGCGGATCAGGCGCAGCTCGAGCTCGGTGGGGCGCCGCGTCTCCGCGAGGTCGTCGGCGACGGCGAGCTCGAAGCCGGTGGCGGCGACGACCTCGTCGAGCGACACGCCGGGGTGCAGGGAGCGGAGCCGCATGCGCCGGTCGGGGGTCGCGAAGTCGAAGACGCCGAGGTTCGACACGACGCAGCGGATCTCGTGGAAGCGCGAGGTCCGCGGGCCCAGCGCGGCCGCGCGGTCGTAGCCGACGCCGGAGCACACGTCGACCGACTCGACGAAGACGCGGGGCGAGTGGCTCGGCACCCAGTAGCTCGTGGTGTGGTTCAGCGTGTTGCCGGGCGCGCCCCGCATCCCGAGGAGCTGCGCCTTCGGCTTCGCATGCGGGCCGATGCAGGCGAAGTTGTGGTTGCCGAAGCGGTCGATCTGGCTCGCCACCATCACCACGTGCCGGCGGCCCGACCAGAGCAGGTCGAAGACGCTTCGGAACGGGAGCCAGCCCTCGACGACCGGGTCCGGCTTCGGCTCGCCCGAGACCGGCTGCACGTCGGCGAGCAGCATCGCGATGCCGTCGGTGAGGAGCAGGTCCGGCGCGAAGGTGAGCTTCGCCAGGCGCGCGCCGATCGCGGGCACGGTGCCGAACGAGCTGGCGAGCCGCTCGCCGTCGCCGCGGAAGGCGTCGGCAACCGCGGCGGCGCACACCTCCGCGCGAGTCGCGCCGCTCATCGCGCGGCACCGCGCCAGGCGCGCACGGCGTCCTGGTAGGCGTCCTCGCTCTCGAGCTCGAGGAAGCGCTCGCGGAAGCCGCGCCACGCGTCGTCGTCGCGCGCGCTCGCGGCGTACTCCTTCTGGAACGCCTCGTCGCGCCCGTAGTCCGGCGGGCACTCGGTGAAGTGCGCCCCCCCTGGGGTCTCGACCACGCCGTCCACCATCGCGCGGTGGATCTTGAGCGTGTGGAAGGAGCCGTGCTTCGAGAAGTCGCGGGTGTCGACGATCTTCTCGCACGACAGGAAGCGGCGCCGGGCGGCCGTGCAGAACAGGTCGTCGAAGTAGGGGTCGGGGCCGAGGAACTGGCCGTTGCCGTGGACGTCGGCGCGATTCATGTGCACCAGCGCGACGTCGAGCTCGATGGCCGGCATCGCGACCAGCTCCTCGCCATCCGCGTAGGGCGAGCGGACGAGCTTGAGATCCGGGTTGATGCGCATCACGTCGGAGCCGAGGCCCGCCCGCGTCGGCAGGAACGGCAAGCGACACGCGGCCGCGTAGAGCCCCCACTGCAGCATGCCCTCGTCCAGCTCGGAGGCCTCGAAGGCGCCGGCCTGGCGCGCCCTGCGGAAGTGCGGCTCGAGCGGGATCGAGTCGAGCGACACGAAGCCGTAGATCAGGCGCTTCACCTTGCCGGCCGCGCACAGGAGCCCGACGTCGGGACCGCCATAGCTCACCACGGTGAGGTCGCGGACGGGCGAGCGGAGGATCTCGCGCACCAGCGCCATCGGCTTGCGCCGCGAGCCCCAGCCGCCGATGCCGAGCGTCATGCCGTCGCGCAGCTCGGCGACCACAGCGGCCGCGGTCGTGCGCTTGTCCATCGGGCCTCCCGGGCGGCGGCGGCGCGCGCGGGGCGCGGCCGATCTCCGCCGGACGCGTATAATATCGAGACGTATCGTTCTGTAAAAGAGATCGCCGCATGCCCCTGGTCTCATGCCCCTGATCTCGTACGGGCGCGCCATGGCCCGGCACGCCGAGCGCCATCCCGAGCGCGTCGCCATCGTGCACGAGGACCGCGCGATCGCGTTCGGCGAGCTCGCGCGGCGCGCGGATCGGCTCGCGCGCGCCTATCGCGCGCTCGGCGTCGGGCCGGGCGACCTCGTGACCCTCGCGCTGCCGAACTCCATCGAGTTCTTCGAGGCCGCCCTCGCGACCTGGAAGCTCGGCGCGACGCCTCAGCCGGTCTCGTCGCGGCTGCCCGAGCTCGAGCGGCGGGCGATCGTCGAGCTGGCGAAGCCGGCCCTCGTGGTCGGCGCGCCCGAGGGAGAGCGCTACGCGTACCCGTCGGTGCCCGTGGGCTTCGACCCGGGCGAGCCCGGCGCGGAGGACGAGCCGCTCGAAGACGTCGTGCCGCCCTGCGTGCGCGCGATGACCTCCGGCGGCAGCACCGGCCGGCCCAAGCTGATCGTCGACCTGGTGCCGGCGCAATGCGACCCCGACGCGGGCGAGAACGGCATGGCGCCCGACGGCACGACGCTGGTGCCCGGGCCGCTGTATCACGCGGGGCCGTTCATGACCTCGTGGTCGCAGCTCCTGTGCGGCGGGCGGGTCGTCCTGATGACGCGCTTCGACCCGCGCGAGAGCCTCGCCCTGATCGAGCGCCATCGCGTCGACTGGGTGCTCTTCGTCCCCACGATGATGCAGCGCATCTGGCGGCTCCCCGCCGCCGAGCGCGAGCGCTTCGACCTCTCGTCGCTCCGTCGTGTCATGTGCACCGGCGCGCCGAGCCCGGCGTGGCTCAAGCGCGGCTGGATCGAGTGGCTCGGGCCCGAGCGGATCTACGAGGCCTACGGCGGGACCGAGCGCACCGGCGGGACGATGATCTCGGGCACCGAGTGGCTCGCGCATCCCGGCTCGGTCGGCCGTCCCACCGCCGGCCGCAAGATCCGCGTGCTGCGCCCGGACGGGAGCGAGTGCGACCCCGGCGAGGTGGGCGAGGTCTTCATGATGCCGCCCGGCGGGCAGGGATCCACCTATCGCTACGTCGGTGCCGAGCCCACCGCGACCTCCGACGGCTGGGAGACGCTCGGCGACATGGGCTGGCTCGACGCGGAGGGCTTCCTCTACCTGGCCGACCGCAAGACGGACATGATCGTGACGGGGGGAGCCAACGTGTATCCCGCCGAGGTCGAGGCCGCGCTCGATGCGCACCCCGCCGTGCGCTCGAGCGCGGTGATCGGGCTCCCCGACGACGACCTCGGCCTGCGCGTGCATGCCCTCGTCGACGCGCCGCGCGCGGTCAGCGAGTCGGAGCTGCGCGAGCACCTCGCGAAGCACCTGGTGCGCTACAAGATCCCGCGCAGCTTCGAGTTCGTCTCCGAGCCGCTGCGAGACGACGCCGGCAAGGTGCGCCGATCGGCGCTGCGCGATGCGCGCGTCAAGCCGGCGTGAGCGGTGCGGGACCGGCGTCGGCCGGGATTTCGCGCCGCGGCTGTGATAGAACACGATCGAGCCGAGGAACCCCGATGCCCCCCGAGAGAACGCGCAAGCCGGCCGTCGAGGGCTGGTTCACGTTGGACGAGCAGGACCCGCACCTGCTCGGCACCCGCTGCAAGGCGTGCGGCACGTACCACTTCCCGAGGGAGAGCTTCTTCTGCCGCAACCCGGGCTGCGCCGGGAGCGAGTTCGACGAGGTTCCGCTCTCGAGCCGCGGCCGGCTGTGGTCGTTCACCGACAACCGCTACCCGCCGCCTCCGCCGTACGTCGCCTCCGACCCGTTCGTGCCGTACGCGATCGCCGCGGTCGAGCTCGAGCGCGAGAAGCTCGTGGTGCTCGGACAGGTCGCGTCCGGCATCGGCACCGACCGCCTGGCCGCCGGCATGGAGATGGAGCTCGCGCTCGAGCCGCTCTACCGGGACGACACCGGCGAGTACCTCGTGTGGAAGTGGAGGCCGCAAGCGGCCGAAGGCCGCGCGCAGTGAGCCGAAGGCGAACGAAGTCATGAGTTGCGTCCCGTCGTGGCAGCGAGGGTCTTGATGGCGAACGAGGTCGCGATTCTCGGCGTCGGCATGCACCCCTGGGGCAAGTGGGGCCGAAACTTCGTCGAGTACGGCGTCCACGCCGCACGCGCGGCGCTGGCGGACGCGGGCCTCGACTGGACCGACGTCGACTTCGTCGCCGGCGGCGACACGATGCGCAACGGCTATCCCGGCTACGTGGCGGGCGCGAGCGTGGCACAGGCGCTCGGCTGGAACGGCGCGCAGGTGGCAAGCACCTACGGCGCCTGCGCCACCGGCGCGCAGGCGATCGACGTGGCGCGCGCGCGCATCCTGGCGGGCTTGTGCGAGGTGGCGCTGGTGGTCGGCGCCGACACCACGCCGAAGGGCTTCTTCGCGCCGACCGGCGGAGAGCGACGGCAGGACCCGGACTGGCTTCGCTTCCACGTGCTCGGCGCGACCAACCCGGTGTACTTCGGCCTCTACGCGCGCCGACGCATGGAGCTCTACGGGGCGACGCCGCGCGACTTCGCGCTGGTCAAGGTGAAGAACAGCCGCCACGGCCTCGGCAACCCGAACGCGCGCTACAAGAAGATCTACGACCTCGACGAGGTGATGGCGTCGCCGATCGTCTCGGATCCCCTTCGGCTCCTCGACATTTGCGCCACCAGCGACGGCGGCGCCGCCCTGGTGCTCGCGAGCGCGGAGTTCGCGCGCCGCCGCACCGCCCGGCCCGTCACCATCGCGGCCGTCTCGACCGTGACGCCGCGCTTCCCCAATACCGTGATCGAGATGCCGAACTTCGCGACCGACTCGGCCGTCGCCGTCGCGGCGCCCGACACGCCCTTCCGCGACTCGATCGCGCGCGGCGCGTACGAGCAGGCCGGCCTCGGCCCCGAGGACCTCGACCTGGCCGAGGTCTACGACCTCTCCTCGGCGCTCGAGCTCGACTGGTACGAGAACGTCGGCCTGTGCAAGCCGGGGGACGCCGAGACGCTGATCCGCGACGGCGCGACCGCGCTCGGCGGCCGCATCCCGGTGAACCCGAGCGGTGGGCTCGCGTGCTTCGGCGAGGCGGTCCCGGCCCAGGCGATCGCGCAGGTCTGCGAGCTCACCTGGCAGCTCCGCGGTCAGGCCGGCGAGCGGCAGGTCGAAGGCGCGCGCGTGGGCCTCACGGTGAATCAGGGGCTCTTCGGTCACGGCTCGTCGGTGATCGTCCGAGCCCATTGAGGGAGGAAGCAATGGCTGCCCGCGACCTGTCGATCCGCGAGATCTCCGACCGCATCCGCATCCAGGACCTGCTCGTCCGCTACACGCGCGCGATCGACACCAAGGACTGGAACCTCCTCGACACCTGCTTCACACCCGACGCCGACGTCGACTACACCGCGAGCGGCGGCGCCGCGGGCAAGTACCCGGAGGTGCGCGCCTGGCTCGCCAAGGCGCTGGCGCCCTTCCCGATCACCGCGCACTACATCACCAACTCGATGGTCGACCTGCGCGGCGACCGCGCCTCGGCCCGCACGCTGGTGTACAACCCGATGTTCTTCGCCAATCCGGACGGGTCGCTCCACGACTTCACGGTGGGCGCCACCTACGTCGACGAGCTCGTGTGGACCGACGCGGGCTGGCGCATCGCAAGGCGGGTCGAGGAGGCGGGCTACATGCAGGGCACGCTGCCCGGCGCGCTCCAGATCCCGAAGTAGTCGGTGCGCATCGGCGAGGTCCGGCACGCGGAGCGCGCGGGATGGGGCAAGCCGCTCGACGGCGTGCGAGTCCTCGCGGTCGAGCAGATGCAGGCGTTGCCCTACGCGACCCAGCTCCTCGCGCAGCTCGGCGCCGACGTCGTCAAGGTCGAGCCGCCCGAGGCGGGCGACTCGGGCCGCGCGTCGAGCCCGGCGCTGGTCGACCGCGACGGGCGGCGCGTCGGCGCCACCTATCTTCGCAACAACCTCTCGAAGCGCAGCATTGCGATCGACCTGCGCCAGCCCGCCGGACGCGCGCTCTTCGAGCGCCTGGTGCCGGGCTTCGACGTGATCGCCGAGAACATGCGGCCGGGCGCGATGGATCGCCTCGGCCTCGGTCCCGAGCGCATCGCGGAGCTCGCGCCGCGGGCCGTGTACGTCTCGGTCTCGGGCTTCGGGCGCGCGTCGGGGAGCCCCTACGCCGCGTGGCCCGCCTATGCGCCCGTCGCGGAGGCGATGGCCGGGCTCTACGAGCCGAACCGCCGGGGCGACGCGCCGCCGCCCGTGGTCGTGGCGGGCGCGCTCGGCGACATCGCGAGCGCGCTCTTCGCGGTGATCGGCGTGCTCTGCGCGCTGCGCCACCGCGAGCGCACCGCCCTCGGGCAGACGGTCGACGTCGCCATGCTCGACGCGATGCTCGCGGTGTCCGACATGCCGCCCTTCCTGTGGTCGATGGGCGCGCCCGAGCGGTGGGCCGCGTCGGGCTCGATCGGCATCTGCGCAGCCTTCCGCGCCCGGGACGGACACTTCGTGGTGGCGATCTTCCGCGAGCACCAGTTCGAGCGGCTGGCGCGCGCGGTCGGCCATCCCGAGTGGGTCGGGGATCCGCGCTTCGCGAGCCGCGAGGGCTGGGCGTCGCACACGGACGGCGTGGTGCGGCCCGCGCTCGAGGACTGGGCGCGCGAGCGCAGCAAGCTCGAGGCCGCGCGCGCCCTCTGCGAGCTCGGCATCGCGGCAGGCCCGAGCCAGACCGCAGCCGATCTGGCCGCGGACCCGCACGTCGCTCTGCGCGACATGCTGATCGAGGTGCCGCGCCCCGACGGCGGGCGCGACATGCTGGTGGTCGGCAATCCCGTGAAGCTATCGCGCGTGGCCGAGGGGCCGGTCGAGCGCTTTCCGGCGCTCGGCGAGCACACCGACCAGGTGCTGCGCGAGCTCGGCGTCGCGACCGACGAGCTCGAGGCGCTGCGCGGCCAGCGCGTCATCGCGTGAGTGCACATCCCTTCGACCTGGCGGGGCGCGCCGCGGTGGTGACGGGTGCCGCGAGCGGGATCGGGCGGGCCGCCGCGCTCGTGCTCGCGTCCGCCGGTGCATCGGTGGCGGTGGCCGACGTCGACGAGGCGGGCCTCCGCGAGACGGCCGCGGCGATCGGCCGCGGCGCGCTCGCCGTACGCACTGACGTGTCGAAGCGCAGCGAGGTGGAGGCGCTCGTCGCGCGCGCAGCCGCGGCCTTCGGGCGCCTCGACGTGATGGCGAACGTCGCGGGCATCCTTCACGAGCGCGCCGTGGTCGACACGAACGAGGCCGACCTCGACCGCGTGCTGGCCGTGAACCTGAAGGGCGTCTTCTTCGGCTGTCAGGCCGCCGCGCGCGCGATGGCGCGGCAGCGCAGCGGCAGCATCGTCAACGTCTCCTCGAGCGCGGCCTTCGAGCCCTATCCGACGCTGTCCGCCTACAGCATGTCGAAGGCGGGCGTCGTGGCGCTGACGCGCGTGCTCGCCGCGGAGCTCGGCGGCGCGGGTGTGCGCGTGAACGCGGTCGCGCCGGGCGCCGTCGAGACGCCGATGGGCCTCGCACGCGCCCGCCGGCCGGACGGCAGCTTCGATCCCGCCGAGCGCGACAAGATGCTGGCGTTCATGCGCAGCCGATGCCCGCTCGGCATCACGGGAGCGCCCGAGGACGTGGCCGCCGCGATCCTCTTCCTCGCCTCCGACGGCGCCCGCTACATGACCGGCCAGGTGCTGCACCCGAACGGCGGCCGGCCGATGGTCTGAGGAATCTCGTGGCGCTCGACCTGCCGAAGCTCGTCGACCCGGCTCACACCGCGCTCGTCACGCAGGAGATCCAGCGCGGCGTGATCGGCGACCAGTCGCAGCTGCCCGAGCTCGCCGCCGCGGCGCGCGAGGCGCTGCCGCGGATCGCCGCGCTCGTCGCCGCCGCGCGCGCTGCCGGTGCGCCCGTGATCCACTGCACCGCCCTCCGGCGGCCGGACGGGCGCGGCGCCAACGCGAACGCGCGCATCTTCCAGTACATGGCGCGGGCGCCCGTCAAGCTGCTCCCCGGCTCGGCGGCGGCCGAGATCGTTCCCGAGGTGCCGGTGGCGGAGGGCGACCTCGTGCTCCCGCGCTTCCACGGGCTCTCCCCCTTCCAGGGCACCGAGCTCGACTTCGTGCTGCGCAACCTCGGCGTCCGCACGGTCGTCGGCGTCGGCGTCTCGGTGAACGTCGCGATCCAGAATCTCGCCTTCGACGCCGTGAACGCGTCCTACCAGGTGGTCATCCCTCGCGACGCAGTTGCCGGCTTTCCGCGTGCCTACGTGGAGGCGGTCTTCGAGCACACCCTCGGGGCGGTGGTGACGCTGGTCTCGACGGACGACCTGCTGCGAGCCTGGCCGGCGCATCGCTGATCACTCAGCCCGGCGCCGCTCCCGCCGATGAGACCGCCATGGACCGGAGGCGTCTCCTCGCCGTCGCCCTGCTCTCGCTGCTCGCCGCCCCGACCGCGGGCGCGCAGGTCGGCGCGTGCACGCCGCCGATGGCCCTCGTCGACACCAGCCACCCCGACGCGGTGGTCGGCAACGGGACGCCGGCGAGCTGCACCGACGCGGCGCTCGCCAGCGCAATCGCCGGCGGCGGCATCGTGGTCTTCGACTGCGGCCCGGCGCCGGTAACGATCTCCGTCACCTCGGCGAAGTCGATCACGAGCAACACCGTGATCGACGGGGGCGGCCTGGTGACGCTCGACGGCGGCGGTACCACCCGGATCCTCTCGGTGCCCTCGGTGTTCACGTTCAAGTCGCCGACGCTCACCGTGCAACGGCTCGCCTTCCAGCGCGGCAACAGCTCCGGCGTCACGGGTGACGACACGGTCCGCGGCGGCGGGGCGATCTGGACCAACGGCGGCAACGTCCACGCGATCGACTGCACCTTCACGGACAACCACGGACCCGCGACCGGCCAGGACGTGGCCGGCGGCGCGATCTACGACGTCGGGCTCGGCGAGGTCACCGTCATCGGGAGCGAGCTCAGCGGCAACAGCGCCTCGAACGGCGGCGCGATCGGCGTGCTGCACGCCGGCCTCACGCTGGTGAATACATCGATCTCCGGCAACACCGCGAGCGGCAGCGGCGGCAACCCGGGCAACGGCGGCAACGGCGGCGGCATCTACAGCGACGGGACGAACCAGGTCGAGTCGCTGTGCGGCGTCGAGATCGAGGGCAACGACGCCAACGCCTACGGCGGCGGCTTCTTCCGCGTCTCGAACAACGGCATCGGGCCGATGGCGATCGACCGCACCAGCGTGCTCTCGAACGCGATCCCGAACCAGTCGACGAGCATGGCGGGCGGCCTCTACCTGCAGGGCGTGCAGATCCGGCTCTCGAGCTCGACGATCGCCTGGAACCAGGCCAGCTTCGCGGCCGGCATGTTCCTCGGCCCGCAGTCGACGACGGTCGCGATGACCAACGTCACCGTGGCGGAGAACACGGCGCTCTCGAGCCTGGCGGGCGGGATCGCGATCGACAGCTCGGTCACGGGATCGATCGTGAACTCGACGATCGCCCGCAACGCCGCGCCCGGCCCCGTGGCGTTCGATGCCGGCACCACGGGCGGGAGCCAGGTGCGGCTGCAGAACACGATCTTCGACGGCCAGACCGTCGGCAACGGCTACAACCCGATCTCGTGCGGGTCGACGTTCCAGGAGGGCGGCGGGAACATGCAGTGGCCGGTGACGCGCACGGGCGGCGGCTCCGACAGCCCGGGCTCGCTGTGCAGCCCCTCGGTGGCGCTCGAGTCGGCGGACCTAGGCCCGCTCGGCTACCACGGGAGCCCGCTGCTCACGATCCTCCCGGCCGCGGGCTCGCCCGCCGCCGGCATGGGCGTCGACTGTCCGGACACCGACGCGCGCGGCGTCGCGCGCTCTGCCGACCACTGCACGGCCGGAGCGGTCGAACTCGCGCCGGAGCCGACGACGGCATGGCTCGAGGGCGCGGCGCTGGCCGCGCTGCTGCCCGGTCTGCGCACGCGGCGCCGGCTCAGCCCTCGGGCGTGAAGCGCACCTTCATGTGCACGCACGAGCGCACCAGCGCCGACGGACGGAGCACGGGTCCACCGTCGGCGTAGTCCATGTCCGGCAGCCGCCGCAGCAGCTCCTCGAAGGCGACGCGCATCTCCATCCGCGCCAGATTGGCGCCCAGGCAGTAGTGCGTGCCGACGCCGAATGCCAGGTGGTGCGGATTGCGCTCCACGCGGAAGCTGTCGGGATCGTCGTACACCGCCGCGTCGCGGTTCGCGGACGGATAGAGCATCAGCACCTGCTGGCCGGCGAGCAGCTTGCGCCCGCGCAGCTCGGTGTCCCGGGTGACGGTGCGCGAGAAGGAGAACACCGGGGAGACCAGCCGCAGCATCTCCTCGACGGCGGCCGGGATCCGCGAGGGATCGTCGATCAGCCTCTTCCGCTCGCCTGGATTCTCGATCAGGAGCTGCATGCCGCCGGAGATGCCGTTGCGCGTGGTCTCGTTGCCGGCCACGAGCAGGATCACCAGCATCATGGTGAGCTCGTCGTTGGCGAGCGACAGGTGCTCGGGATCCTGGTGGGGGAGATCGCGCACGTCGAAGCGCCCGAGCACCCCCTCGTCCTTCGCGCCCACCAGCACGCTCACCAGGTCGTCGCGCGGGTGGGCGCGGCGGTCCTCGATGATCTCCTTCACGTAGGTCGAGTACTCCATGAACGCCGCGCCGGCCCGCGCGACCACCTCGGGGTTCCCGAAGTTTCCCTCCGCGGCGATCATCGCGTCGGACCAGCGGTGGAAGCGATCGCGATCCTGGCGGCGGATCCCGATCATCTCCGCGATCAGCAGCAGCGGCAGCGGCACCGCGATGTCGTCGACGAAGTCGCACTCGCCGCGCGGCGCGATCGCGTCGATCTCCTCGGTGACGATCCCGCGGAAGACCACCTCGAGCTTCCTCACCATGCGCGGGGTGAAGCCGCGGTTGATCAGGTTGCGGAGCTGCGTGTGACGCGGCTCGCCCTCGTCCACGAGCCCGATCTTGGCCGGATTGCCCGGCCGCACCCCGTTGCCCGAGGTGAAGAGCTGCTGGTCCTTCGAGACGTAGGCGACGTCCTCGTACCTCGACACGATCCAGAGGTTGTCGCGCGCCGACCAGTACACGGGATCGTTCTCGCGCAGCCAGCGCATCCGCTCGCCCATCGAGTCGTCCCAGCTCTGTGCATCCAGGAAGGCCACGTCCACATCGATGTCCGATCCCATGTCCCGTCTCCTCATCCGTCCTCGGGGAACAGCGCCGCGACGATCTCGCGCAGCAAGGCCGATTGATGCTCGAGCATCTTCGGAGCCAGCAGGTCGAGGCCGTTCAGGCCCCGGTAGAACGGTGCGATCGCGAAGTAGCCGACCAGCGCGTGGAAGACGGCCAGCACGAGGAGCGGGATCTGATCGCGCTCCCAGCGCCGAGCGCCCCGGGTGGCCTCGACCATCTCGTGCGCGCGCGCGAAGGCCGGGGTGATCCAGCCGCGAAGCATCGGGGTGAGGCGCTGGCCGCCCGACAGCATTTCGTGCTGGACGAGGCGCGGCAGGTTCGGGCGGCGCGCGAGCAGGGCCATCACCCGCTCGATCACGCGGCCGGTGTCCCGCGAGCGCGCTTCGCCGCCGGCGACGAACTCCGAGAGCACTTCGAGCACGGGGCCGAAGCCGCGTTCGAGCACCGCGCCGTAGAGGGATTCCTTGCTGGCGAAGTGGTTGTAGAGGCTCGGGATGCGAAGGCCTGCGCGCGTCGCGACGTCGCGCAGGGTGGTGCCGTCGTAGCCGCGCTCGGCGAAGAGCGCCTCGGCGACGTCGAGGATCCGCTCTGCCGTGCGCTCGCCCTTGCTACGGGCGCCGGAGGTGATCGGAATCGCAGGCGAGCCGGGCATTCGGGCTCCCGAGGCAAAAACTAACGAGCGCTAGTTTGTAAGATTTCGACCGGTCGGTCAAGAGCCGTGCGACGAGACGGCGTGATAGCGTGGCCTCCCGGAGGGAGGTGGGATGACGTGGCTTCCGGAGCAGGCGGCTGGGACCGGGAGCTTCGAGCGCGCCTTCGGGCTGCGGCCCAACCTGTTCGCCGCCTGGCGCGCGTTCGCGGCGCTCTTCTGGGACGCCGGGCTCGTCGACCCGATCGTCCTCGAGCTCTGCCGGCTGCGGATCGGCCAGATGCACGGCGCCGCTTGCCCGCGCCCCACCGAACGCCCGGTGTCCCTCCCGGCGCGCCAGGCGGACGAGCTCGCGACCTGGTGGCGGAGCGACGCCTACGGCGAGACCGAGCGCGCCTGCCTGCGCTTCGCCGAGCAGTTCGCGCTCGATCCGAAGGGCATCACGGACCCCGAGGCCGGGGCCGTGACCGACGCGCTCGGCGACGCCGGCACGGTCGCCTTCGTCGAGGCGCTCGCGATCTTCGACGGCTTCGCCCGCTTCGCGCGGATCCTCGAGCTGGGAGAGACGGAATGATCGCCGCCCGCGTGAAGCCGCCCGCGACCCGCAGCGCCGATCCGATCCAGTCGAGCCCGCTGGCGCTGCAGCCGGCGCTGCTCGACGCGTTCCTGCGCCTCTACGGGACGCTCTGGAGCCACGGCGAGCTCGACCTCGCCACCAAGGAGCTCGCGCGCATCCGCAACGCGCGCATCATCGACTGCCCGATCTGCAAGGCGATCCGCTTCGCGGGCGCGCGCCGCGAGGGGCTGACGGAGGACGTGGTCGACGAGATCCGCGACGGATACCAGGACGGCTCCCTGTCGCCGCGCCAGAAGGCCGTCCTCCGCTACACGGATGTGTTCCTGTCGACGCCGGGGGAGCTCCCGGACGATCTCGAGCGCGAGCTGCTCGCCCACATGAGCTCCGCCGAGATCGTCGAGCTCACCGCCGCGCTCGCCCTGTTCATGGGCTTCTCGAAGATCGCGGTCGCGCTCGGCGGCCTGCCGGACGAGATCCCGGTGCACGAGCAGCCGACGCCCGATCTGCCGGCGCCGATACCTGCGTGACGGCCTGCGCGGGGAACAGTCCGCTCTGCGCCGCATGCAGGAGCAGGATCCGGCGGACCTCGTTGATGCCGCGCTCGGTCTGCTGCACCGAGTGACCGGAGTCCACCACCAGCTCCGACTCCGCATCCGGCAGGTGGGCGCTCTCGAAGCGCACCACGCCGTCCGCGCCGCCGGTGAAGGGCGGCTCCCGCGCGCCGCGCACCGCGACGATCGAGTTGACGGCGACGCCCGGCGCGACCGGCATCTCCGACAGGGTCTGCAGGAAGCGATTGCGCGACGACATGTTGTCGAGGCTCGTCGGGGGTCGCTGGAGCGGCACCAGGAAGGCTCCCTCGCCTCCCTGCACGGCCAGCTCGCCGAGCAGCTTGGTGATGCGCACCGGCATCTTGACCAGGCGGGAGATCCACCCGGCCGGACCGAAGTCCGCGAGATAGCTCCCTCGATGGGGGGTCGACATGAACACCACGCGGGTCACGAAGGGGAGCCGCTCGTAGAAGAACGAGCGGCGCAGCAGCGCGGCGGTGGCGGGCGAGAGGGGGATCTCGTCGAGCGGCTTGCGGGCGACGTTCTCCCAGAACCTGTCGCCGCTGTCGACCACGGTGAGCTTGGTGAGGAGGCCGCCCTGGCTGTGCCCGACCACCACCATGTGCCGGAGCGCCGGATCCCGGTTGTCGGGATCGAGCTCGGCGACGACGTCCTTCAGCGACTTGACGAGGAGGCCGCCGGAGTACGGGATCGGGTTCCCCGTGTTGTAGATGAAGAGCCAGATCTGGTAGCGGCGCGAGAGGACGGGGTCGTTGTCGAGCTCGTTCACCATCTCGGCCCAGGTCGCAGGGCTCGAGAAGGTGCCGTGGACGAGCACCACCGGGATGCGCCCCGGCCGATAGGGCGTCATGAAGATGAGCCGCTCGGTCTGGCCGCCGGGCACGAAGTCGCCGAGGCGGAACCCCGCGAAGCCGAAGTCCCAGATCGGCGAGCCCTCGAGGGTGTAGGCGAGCGAGGAGCTCTTCTCGGTCTCGAGCGGCACCGTGCGCCCGTCGACGAGCAGCTCGCTGCGCCCGTCCTCCGAGTAGAGCTCGAGGTCGCCGCGCAGGTGACCCGAAGCGATTCCGGCGCGCACGTCCGCGAGCCGGAGGAACGCCGTCACGGGCACCTTGAGCCGCGCGGGGATCCGGTCGTGGCCGGGCGGCAGAGGCCCGCCGGCCGGGCCGCCGAGCGAGGCCGAGAGCGGCGCGCCGACCCCCGCCGTGCGGTAGCGGTTCTGGAGGCCGCGCACCTGGAGGTCCGCCGCCGAGACGAATCGATCGAGCCGGAATCCCGCCCACGTCTCCTCGGCGGGATCGAGGGCCACGGCGAGGTCGCCGAAGGGGAGCGAATAGGTGCGGCTCGCGAGCGCGACCTCGCGGCCGTCGTCCGAGCGCAGTCCGAGGGCGAGACCGCGGTTGTAGAGGTGGCGCGCCGTCTGGAGGCGTGGGTCGAAGGGGTCCGGCGGCGCGTCCGGTGCGCTCGGGAACAGGAAGGCGTAGGCATAGACCGCCGACGCGAGCGCCAGGTCGCGGCGGCCCGTGCGCGCCGCTTGCAGGAACGAGAGCTCGGCCAGCGCGAAGAGGAGACCCGCGTCGTCGGACTGCGAGAGGCCGGCGTGCAGGCTTGCAAGCGTCGCGTCGGGCCTCGTGCGATAGGCCTCGAGCAGGCTGAGCCGGGTCAGGAGCTCGTGCGTCGGGGCGCTCATCTCGTTGGTGGAGAGCGCGTTCGCCACGAGCTCGCGGTGCACCTGCCGCGGGTCCGTGCGATTCACGCCGACGGGCGTGGCGGTGGCGCAGGCCGTCGCGAGGACCGCGGCGGTGGCGGCGAGCGCAAGCCGCTGCGCGCGGCGCATCACGCCTCGAATTGCCCGTAGCGGAGCGCGAGCGTCGGGAGCACCAGCAGGTTCAGCGCGGTCGAGGTCGCGAGCCCGCCGAGGATCACGATCGCCATCGGACCCTCGACCTCGCGCCCGGCGTCGGCGCTGCCGAGCGCGAGCGGCAGCAGGCCGAGCCCGGTGACGAGCGCCGTCATCAGGATCGGCACCAGGCGCTGCGCAGCGCCACGCACCGCGGCCTCGAGTCCCCAGCTCATCCCCTCGACCTGCACCAGGTGCTCGTAGTGCGAGACTAGCATGATCGAGTTGCGGGTCGTGATTCCGAAGAGCGTCACGAAGCCGACCAGGGAGCCGAGCGACAGGCTCGCGCCGGTCACCAGCACGGCGAGCACGCCGCCGACCAGCGCGAACGGGAGGTTGGCCAGCACGAGGAGCAGGTGGCGCGGGCGCCGGAACGGGATCGAGAGCAGCAGCACGATGCCGAGCCCGGCCAGCGCCGCGTGCAGCAGGAGCTCGCGGCGCGCCCGCGAGGCGGTATCCGCGGCGCCCCCGACCACGGCGAAGACGCCGGGAGGAAAGGCCACCTGCTTCGCGATGCGGGAGCGCGCCTGCTTCGCGAACGAGGCGAGGTCGCGCCCCCTCACGTTGCAGGTGACGGCAACGCGGCGGCGCGTGGCCTCGTGGAAGATCGAGTAGCGCCCCGTGGCGGTGGTGATCTCGGCGAGCTCGCCGAGCCGCACGCGTGCGCCGGAGGGGCTGCGGAGCAGGAGCGCGTCGACGCCCTCGGGATCCCGGCGCGCCGCCGGGTCGAGGATCACCGCGACGTCGAGCACGCGGTTCCCCTCATGCGTCTCGGCCACCGACGCGCCCTCGTAGGCCGCCTGGACCGCGTCGAGCACGTCGACCGGGCGGAAGCCGAAGCGCGCCAGGCGCTCCGGTCGCAGCCGCACCACCCGCTCCGGGAGACCCGGTGGCGGGTCGGCCTGCACGTCGGTGGCGCCCCGGATCCCCGACAGCACGTGCGCCACCTCGGCAGCCTTCTCGTCGAGCACGTCGAGGTCGTCGCCGTAGACCTGCACGACCACGTCCGCCGTGCTGCCGGAGATGGTCTCCTCGATGCGCTCGGTGAGGAACGGCGTCACGGCGAACGAGACGCCGGGGAAGCGGGCGAGCACCGCACGCAGCTCGGCCTGCGTGCGCAGCGCCACCCGGCCGGGGAGGTCCGCCAGGTCGACGTTGAACTCGCTGTAGTGGGGGCCCCAGGTGTCGTCGGCCTGCTCGGCGCGTCCCGCCCACTGCGAGACCGAGCGCACGTGCGGGTTCTCGAGCAGCGCCTTCGCCACGCGGCGGCCGACGCGCATCGACTCGGCGAGCGCCATCCCGGGCATCCCCGCCATGTGCACGATCACATGGCCCTCGTAGAACTGCGGCAGGAACTCGCCGCCGAAGAACGGCACCATCGCGGCCGCCCCGAGCGACAGCACGACGGCGGCGCCGATCACCCGGCGCGGTCTCGCCGCGATGGCTTCGAGCGCGCGGCGGTAGCGGGCGCGCAGTGGCGCGAGGAAGGCCGGCTCGCGGGCCTCCCCGGCCCGCCCGGCCAGCAGCGCGAACGAGAGCGCCGGGGTCACGGTCAGCGCGACGGCGAGCGACGCGAAGATCGCGAGGACGTAGGCGAGCGCCAGCGGCGCGAAGAGCCTCCCCTGCAGCCCCGTGAGCGTGAGCACCGGTACGAACACGAGCGCCACGACGAACGTCGCGTACACCACGGCGCTGCGCACCTCGAGCGATGCGTCGAGCACGACGCGGAAGGCGGGGCGCGGGTGCTCCCGCCGCGCGTTCTCGCGCAGGCGCCGCGAGATGTTCTCGACGTCGATGATGGCGTCGTCCACTACCTCGCCGATCGCGATCGCCAGACCGCCGAGCGTGAGCGTGTTGACCGTGACGCCGAAGCGCTGGAGGGTGACCAGCGCGGCGAGCAGCGAGAGCGGGATGGCGCTGAAGGAGATCAGCGCGGTGCGGAGGTCGCGCTGGAACAGGAGCAGCACCGCGGCCACCAGCAGCGCACCGAGCAGCAGGGAGAAGCGGATGTTGCCGAGCGCGGTGTCGATGAAGTTGGCGGCGCGGAAGAGCCTCGGATGCATCTCGATGCCGTCGGCGGCGAGCGCGGGGGCGAGCGCGGCGAGGGCCGCCTCGACGGCGCTGGTCACCTCGAGCGTGTTGGCGCCGTACTGGCTGGACACGACCAGGATCACCCCGGGCTCGCCCTGCACGGCCGCGTCTCCGACCTTGGGCTCGGCGCCGTCGACCACGTTTGCGACGTCGCCGAGGCGCACGCTGGTCGCGCCGCGCTGCGCGACGGCGACCTGCGCGAGCCGCGCCGGGTCGGCGGTCTGGCCCTCGCTGCGGAGCCAGATCCGTTGCGAGCCGGTCTCGATGAAGCCCGCTCCGCGGACGCCGGTGGCGAGGCGCGCGGCGTCGAGCACGTCCTCGAGCGCGACGTGGTAGGTGCGCAGCCGGTCCGGGATCACCTGGATCTGCAACTCGCGCTGCTCGCCGCCGAACACGTTCACCTTGGCGACGCCCTGGATGCCGAGCAGGCGCGGCCGCAGCGTCCAGTCGGCGAGGGTGCGGAGCTCCATCGGCGTCCGCTGCTTCGAGGTGAGCCCGACCACCAGGATCGTGCTGGTGGCCGACGTGAGCGGCGCCATGACGGGAGGCGGGACGCCCTGCGGGAGCTGCGAGGCGACGCCGACCAGGCGCTCGGCGACGACGCCGCGCGCCGCGGTAATGTCGGTGTCCTCGCGGAAGATCACGGTCACCACGGCGAGACCCGGGATCGACTCGGACCGGATCGACTCGAGGTTGCCGGCGCCGATCACCGCGCTCTCGATCGGACGCGTGACGAGCGCCTCGACCTCGGGCGGCGACAGACCCGGCGCCTCGCCCTGGATCACCACCTGCGGCGGCGCAAACTCGGGGAAGACGTCGAGCTTCGCGCGCTGCGCCGCGACGCCTCCGTAGACGACGAGCGCGATCGCGAGCGAGATCACCACGCCGCGGAAGCGCAGGGAGAGCTCGACGAGGCGGGCTAGCAGGGCGGCCTCGAGCTAGTTCTCGCCACCGGCGGGATCCCCCTCGATGCCGAGCTGCAGTCGCTCGCGCTGCTCCTCGCCGAGAAGAAGCTGCGCGCCGGTGACGATCACCTCGTCACCCGGTGCGAAGCGCGCGTCGCAGAACCAGCCGTCGTCGGTGGGCGCGTCGAGCGGTACGGCGAGGCGCTCGAAGCGGTCGCCGTCCCGCCTCACGTAGGCCCACGCCAGGCCGCCGAAGCGCACGAGCGCCTCGCGCGGGATCACCACGCCGTGTCGCGGCTCGCCGGCGAGCTCGAGGCGCGCGCTCACGGCGGCGCCGGGCCGCAGCCGCGGCCCGGCGGGCTCGAAGCGGAGCAGGAAGCCGCGGCCGGGCAGCTCGGGATTCACCGCGGGCGCCTCCTCGATCGCCGCCGCCGCGACCGGCGGGGCGTCGCTGCCGAGCACGCTGACCCAGCCCGCGACGGGCTCGAGCGGCGGCGCGCTCGCGCTCGAGCCCGCGCCCGGCGGGCCGGCTGCATCCGCAAGCTCGCCGGCCGGCAGATCGACGCGCGCCATCGCGATCCGACCGTCGACGAGGCCCGCGACGAGGGCCTCTCGATCCGGTCCGGAGAGCGCGGCGATGCCTCGCCCCCAGCTCATGGCGAGCTGGCGTCCGGCCAGGCGCGCGTGATCGTCGTCGGCGCGGAACTGCGCCTGCGCCGCCTCGAGCGATCGCTTCGACACATTGGAGGCGTCGGCGTTCAGCGTGCGGGAGCGCGCGAGCTCGGCGCGCGAGGCATCGCGCGCAGCCTCGGCGGTCGAGAGCTCGGCCGCCAGCGCCGCGAGCGGGACGGGATCGAGGACGCTGCCCGGCGCGCGGGGTCCCGCGCGCCAGCTCGCCGCGGCGAGCGTGCGCAGCTCGAGCCCCGCGGCCTCCTGGCGCTCGCGCGAGAGCGTGACACCGGGCGGCTGTCGCTGCGACGAGGCCTCGCTCGGGGCTGCGCCCGGCGCAGCGCGCTCGCGCCCGCCGCAGCCGGCAGCGAGCGCGAGCACGGCGAGCAGGCCAGCCACCCGCCTCAAGGCAGCGGCCTCGCAGCCTCGGCGCGCGGGCTCGTCTCGGTCGCCTCCGGCGCCGCGAGGCCCGCGTCGAGCGGCCGCTGGCCGGTGTCCTCGAGCGCGCCGAGCGCGGCCTCCGTCTTCTCGAGCGCGTCGAGCCGGGTGCGCTCGGCGTCGTTGCGCTCGACCCGCGCGCTCACCAGGTCGAGACGGTCCGCCTCGCCCAGGTCGAACGCTCGCTCGGCCTGCCGCTCGCGCTGGCGGGACAGCTCGAGCAGCGCGTCCGCATCGTCGAGCGCGGCGCGCGTGGCGCGGTAGCTCGCCAGCGCCGCCTCGAGGTCGGCCACGATCGAGGCCTGCACCGCGAGGAGCTTGGCACCCGCGGCCTCGCGCCGGGCGAAGGCCTCGGCGATCGGACCCTGGTGGCGATCGAAGATGGGGAGCTCGACGCCGATTCCGATCTGGAACTCCTGCTGGCCCTGGTCGTACTGGTAGCCGGGGCCGAGATGGAGATCCGGATACTGCTTGGCGATCTCGAGCGCGAGCGCCGACTCGGCAGCCGCGTAGTCGGCGAGCGCACCGCGCAGCTCGAGCCGCTCGATCAGCGCCTCGCGCTGGACGTCGCGCCGGGGGAGCGCGGCGACCGGCGGCGGCGCGTCGAGCGGCGTCCACGCGAGATCGATCCCGTCGAGCGCCTCCGGCGCGACGCCGAGGGCACCCGCGAGCACCGCGCGCGTCGAGGCGACCGCGCCGTCGGCCTGGCGCGCCGCCAGCGCGGCGCTCGTCGCCTCGCGCTGCGCGCGCGAGACCTCGGTGCCCGGCACGGCGCCCGCGGCGAGCCGCGCGCGCAGCAAGAGGACCGAGTCCGCGCGCAGCGCCGCGTCGGCCCGCGCCAGGTCGAGCGCCTGCAGCGCGACCAGGTGCTCGAGCAACGCCGATCGAACCCGGCTGCGCACCCGCCAGGCCGCGGCGGCCAGATCGATGCGCGCGGCCTCGGAGACGTGGGTCGCCTGCTCGATGCGCCGCTCGCGCTTGCCGGCCGTCTCGATCGGGATGTCGAAGCTCGGATTCACGATCCAGGGCGAGCCCGGTCCGGGATTGAACGAGTACCACGCGGGTATGAAGATGCTCGGGTTCGGCCGCGCGCCGGCGGTCACGATCGCCGCCTGGGAGGCGTGCAGCTCGGCCCGCGCCACGTCGAGGTCCGCGCTGTAGTAGAGGGCGACGCGAGAGAGTGTCGGCAGGTCCCACACCGGCGGCTGCCTCGCGTCGGGCGCCGTCGCCAGCCAGGCCTGCAGGCCCGGGTCGTCGAGCCGGCGCGCCGCGAACGCCGAGGCCTCCCGCGCGGGATCGACCGGAGCGGGCGCGTAGTGGACGCAGGCGGCGAGAGAGGCTGCCGCTACGGGCAGCAGGGCGCGCATCATCCCCCGGAGCCGAAGGTGTCGCACTGATCGAGCGCGCCGCTGTCGAAGCCGCGGCGGAACCAGGTCACGCGCTGCTGGGCGCTGCCGTGCGTGAACGACTCCGGCACCACGTAGCCACGCGAGCGCTTCTGGATGGTGTCGTCTCCCACCGCCGAGGCAGCCTGCAGGCCCTGCTCCAGGTCGCCCGGCTCGAGCAGGTGGCTCGAGGCGTTCGCGCGGTTGGCCCAGACTCCGGCGTAGCAGTCGGCCTGCAGCTCGAGGGCCACCGACAACGCATTGGCGTCGGCCTGCGACGACTGGCTCTGGCGATCGCGCACCCGCTGCGAGGTGCCCATCAGCGTCTGCACGTGGTGCCCGACCTCGTGCGCGATCACGTAGGCCTGCGCGAAGTCGCCCGGCGCGTGGAACTCGTCGCGGAGCTGCCGGTAGAAGTCGAGGTCGATGTACACCTTCTGGTCGCGCGGGCAGTAGAAGGGACCCGAGGCGCCCTGCGCCATGCCGCAGGCGGAGCGGACGACCTCGCTGAAGAGCACCAGCTTGGGCGGCTCGTAGCGCGCGCCGCCGCGCTGGAAGACGTCGGCCCACGTGTCCTCGGTGCTCGCCAGGATCTTCGAGACGAACTCGGCCCCCTCGTCCTGCGGCCCACCGGGCTGCGCGGCGGTCCCGGGCTCCTGGTAGCCGCTCGGAGACTGCGCGGGAGCGCCACCTCCCAGCACCTGCAGCAGCGTCATCGGATCGGCGCCGAAGAGCCAGGCGCCGAGCACGATCAGCACGAGGCCCCCGAGCCCGATTCGCATCCCGCCGCCGGGTACGCCGAACCCGCCGCCCGCGC
>Ga0335070_10001829_pt1 | contig 24673 bp, 19 predicted proteins | sample Lox_Sample_13_FD_206722 | JGI IMG/M metagenome (GOLD analysis project Ga0335070, IMG submission 206722) | Soil microbial communities from Loxahatchee National Wildlife Refuge, Florida, United States - Lox_Sample_1.3 | ecosystem: Environmental > Terrestrial > Soil > Wetlands | place: USA...
GATCGCGGGCGAGGAGGACATCCACGGCACCCAGTCCGCAGCCTATATCGAGCACGCGCGCGCCGCGGATGTCGAGGTGTTCGAGGATGCGTGCCACTTCTTCGGCGCCGCCTGGCGACAGGAACCCATCACCCCAGACGATCTGCAGCAGCTGCTGCATGCCGTCGTCGTATTCCCCGATTTCCCCGGGCCGGTCGATCTTGATTTCCACCGTGGACCCCTGGCTCACCGGCCGGGCAAGCCGCTCAATGGGCGGGCTTTGCGCACGTCGCACTGCGCACGGCCGCCAAGGCGCGATCGGCGAGTTCGGCGTCGAAGGGAATGTCCTTCTCGATGTCCCAACCGGTAAAGGTCACGATCAGCTGCTCGGCGGGAAACACCATCAGCCGCTGGCCGCCGAGCCCGATGGCGTGCCAGATGAAGTCCTGCGAATCGGCGCGTGGCTGGAGCCACCATTTATATCCGTAGCGCAAGCCCTGCCAGCCCGTATCGATGGCCGGCCGCAGCGACTCCTGGATCCAGTCGTGTGATACCAACCGCTTGCCTTCCCACACACCATCGTTGAGGTACAGGTAACCGATCTTCGCCAGATCCGCTCCGTTGAGGTAAAGGCCGCCTTCGGTATCGACGACGCCGAGGTAGGTCCGCTTCCAGTGGTGTTTGATGCCAAGGGGCGTGAACAGGTACGCCTCGGCGTACGCATCGATGTCCTGTCCGGTCTCCTTCCTGAAGATGTAAGCCAGCAGTTCCGTAGCGCCGCTGCTGTAGTTGAAGACCGTGCCCGGATCATGCGCCATGGGCTTGTCGATCACATACTGCACCCAGTCATCGGTTGCTTCCATCAGGCTCGAATCGCTGCGCGGATCGTCGTAGGGCACGTCCTCCAGCCAATCGAGGCCGCTGGTCATGGTGAGCACGTCCCTCAGGGTCATCCGGCGCTTGCGCTCGTCGACATTCCTGACCCTCTTCGCATCGAAGTAGCTGAGCACGGGAGTGTCCACACTCGCCTTGAAATCGCCTCGGGTCCTGGCGATCCCGATGATCACGGAGGTCACCGTCTTGCTGACGGACTGCATCGTGTGAAGATCCGTGCCGTGGTAGTACGGGTGCCAGGCGGGATCGTAGTAGTTGTAGGGACCGGTCAGGCGAGCATTCAGGGGTCCCCGGGTCTTCGCCTGCTTGCCGTAGATCCTGCCGTAATCATGGTCGTAGGTTCGGCTGAACACCTGCGTGCCGCAGCGAAATACCTGGACGCTGTCCACCAGGCTGTACTTGCCCTTCGCCAGATCCGAGTCGAGCTGCGCGAGCACCTGCTCGTCGAGGCCCACGCTGGCCGGAGTTCCCTGCCGCCAGCCGTGAGTCGGCCAGGGTGGCGACGTTTGCTGAGCGCCTGAAGCGGGACGACCGACTGACAGGACTGCGATCGACAGCAGCACGGTTGACAGGACCACGACCAGCTGGCGCATGAGGGCACTCTCTCGGATCGTCGAAAAGCGGGGTGGTGCGGGTGGAATTCTAGCCACCCGTCCTGATCGCGACTACTTGCGGGCAGCTTCCACCAGGGCACGGATCGCCCACCGCCTGACCTTGCGGGCTTCCGCCTCATCGCGCCGCAGTACGTCCTTGAATACGACCAGGCGCCCCAGCCGCCGCCCGGCGAGCCCAGCGCTCCGGCGAGCCCAGCACCCCGGCGGCCCCAGCACCCCGGCGGCCCCAGCACCCCGGCGGCCGCCAATATGGGTAGCTCCCCCGACCAAGTTGGGTAGCCGCTGCCGATTCCGCCGCGGCGGCCTTTCTCCAGCATGTAGTCCACCGGACCCGCCGGTCCGAACTGGAGAAAACCGATGCCACGCTACCTGATCGAACGAGAGTTTCCCGCCGGACTGGCGATTCCGGTGGACGACTCGGGCGTCGCCCTGTGCCGTAACGTCATCCAGAACAACGCCGAGGACGGGGTGACCTGGATTCATTCCTACGTGACGCCCGATCGCAGGCAGACCTTCTGCATCTACGACGGTCCGTCGCCGGAAGCGGTACGGCGGGCGGCCACCCGCAACAAGCTCCCCATCTCGAGCATCACCGAAGTGCGGGTGCTCAATCCTTACTTCTACAGCTGAAACGCAGGAGATCTGACATGAAAACCCTGATCGCGCTGGCAGCACTGTTCGTCGCGGCACCCGCATTCGCCGACGACGCGGCCTCTCACTCTGCCCCGACGGCGGCCAAGCCGGCCGTCCACCGTTACCTGGTCGAACGCACGTTCCCGCCGCAGGCCCTCAAAGGCCTGAACGCCGAAACCAAGAGCAAGGTGAACGCCAACAACAAGTCAGTCGGCGTGAAGTGGATCACCTCGTACGCGAACTCAGACGAGACCAAGACGTTCTGCGTCTACGAGGGTCCGAATGAAGCTGCCATCCGCAAGGCGGCTGAACTGAACAAGCTGCCGGTCGACAGCATCACCGAAATTCCCGTGACGCTGTCGCCGCGCTGAGACAGCCGGGCGCCGAGATGACAACTTCCGTGACCGTTCCTCGAAACCCCTCTTGCGCGGAACGGTCACGGCGGGCTGCCGCTGCGTTGTTCATTCCCAACGCCCCGTTCGGCTCCTCGATATGGGGAGCGCAGGTCCACAAGCTGGGTAGCTCGCGCCGATTCGCACCAGAACCGGTTTCTCCAGGATGAACACTGACCGTGGGGTACCAACGGAGAGAGACGATGAAAGGACTGATCACACTGACCGCAGCGCTGCTGCTGACCTTCATCCTGCTGGCGCCGTCCGCCGACGCGACGCCTCTGGCGCCGATGGCCGGTCCCAAGGCGCCCATGCACCTGGCCAGCGAATGAAAACCGTTCCCGCTACGACTCGCTGGCGTCATCCTGACGGCGCGCCAGCTTCACGGCCGCCACTCGCGATGCGACTCCGAGCTTCGCCAGGATGGCCGATACGTGCCGGTCAACGGTCCGGGTGGAAAGAAACAGCCGTTTGGCAATCGCTCCATTGGTCAGACTCTCGGACATCAGCGCCAGAATCTGCGCTTCCCTGCGTGTCAGGCCCCGTGGATGACTCCTGGTGGAATCACGCTGTCCGCGCGGCACGTTGCGTATTCCGTCCTGACGCATTCGCCTCCTGAGCATCGCGATCGCGGGCCACGCTCCGAGTCGCTGCAACTGCTCGAGTGCCTCAAGCTGCTGAGGCTCTTCGCCGCAATCCGCAAGGACACGCGCGGTTTCATATGGGCAGCCGAGTTCCGACCAGGCGTTGGCCGCAGCCTTCCAGTCACGCGAGAGTTCCAGGCGGTACGGCGCGGCAATGTCATCAGGCGTTGCCTCGAGTTCCCCCACGGCACGAAGCGCCGCGGTCAGCGCACCCTTCAGCCAGGGATCCCGCTGTCGGGCAGCCAGTTCATAGGCTGACCGGACGTACCCGGATACCTCTTCCCACTGATCCGTCAGCCGACCCAGATCGGCCAGGGCCACCGCCACCGGCCCGATCCTTTGCAGCTCCTGGGTGGTATCCGCCAGTGTCCGGGCTTCCTCCAGCACCGCGCGGGCATCGGGATCGCCGCGCCGAACCCGCAGGTGCCCGATTACCGTGAGGGCCGGCAGGCGACTGACATTGATGGCACGTGGATGCCGCAGCACAGCTTCCGCATCCTCGCTCGCCGCATCCCAGTCGCCGCGCTCGAAATTCAGGCGCGCCCGCCAGGCAAGCATGTAGAGCCGCCAAGAGTCCAGATCGTGCGCTTCACAATAGGCCAGCCCGGCTCCCAGGGCTTTCTGCGCCGCTTCATAGCGCCGCGCCGCGGTGGAACTGGAAGAGAGGTTCGTATACGCACGCGCCGCGTGTTCCTGCAGACCATGCTCCAGCGCCAGAGCCAGGCTCCGGTCGAGATCCGCCCAGCCGCCTTCATCGCCACCCATCGACCGCGATGTACCCCGGTTGTTGAGAGCGTGGCTCAGCGTATCGATATCCTCCAGTCGCTCCGCGAGTTCGATCGCGCGGTTGGCCCAGCTCACGGCCGCCACCGTGTCGTGAGCCAACATCCGCAGTTGCGATTGATTGCTGTAGGCCATTGCAAGTTCCCGGCCAGGTGCAAGCCCATCCAGTGTGGTGATCGCGGCGTTCGCGTAGCGATCCGCGTCCGCACCCCGTCCCGCGAACCAGCTCAGACGCGACATCCAGCGCAGCGTGTCGCCTTCCTCCCGTGTTCGACCCTGCGAGCGCCAGTGCGTGAGGGCCTCGAGACGCGCGGCGAGCGCCTGTTCGGTTTGACCGGTCAGGTAGTACTCGTACGACAGATGCTGTTGCAGCTGTGCCCGCTCGTCACCCGACAGGCGCGCTCCATACCTGAGGGCTGCCTCGAAATGTGCCGCAGCCTCCCGATGCGAACCCACCGATCCAGCCTGCGCAGCCGCAACAGGTGCCAGCCGCAACACGGCGTCCGCGTCCCTGGCCCCATCGGCATGGTGCACGAGTCGGGCCGCGGGTATATCAGACTGGGCCGCGAGCAACCTGAGCGCCTGGGCGTGCAGACTCTGCCGCAGCGTCGGGAGCAGGGATTCCTCCACGGCTCGGCGCACCAGCTCGTGGCGGAATCCCAGGGTGTCATCGTCGTGCAGCACCATGCCCACTTCGACACATCCCGCTATGGCTGCATCGTCTGCCTGCAACGCCTGACGGACCAGCGACAGTTCCGTCTTGCCGGGCACCACAGACACGAGCTCCGCGACCTGCCTGGCCGCGGGGGAAAGGCGCGCGGTCCGCGCGAGCACCGCGTCGCGAACCGTCGCCGGAACGGAGTCGATGCCCGACGCCAGCACTTCCGTGACGAACAGGGGATTGCCAGCGGTGATGCGGTAGAGACCTTCCGGCGAACGCCCCGCGGCGCGGGCCAGTTCGGCAACCGCGGCCTCGGACAGCGGCGTGATCGAGACCCGCGCCATGTTCGCGCGCGGCAGATCGCCGATCACCCCGCGCAAGGGGTGCTTCGAGTTGACTTCATCGTCGCGGAAGGAGACCGCGATCATCGAGCGGGTGGTGTGAATGCGCCGTCCCAGGAACTTCAGCAGATCGAGTGTCGCCTCGTCCGCCCAGTGCATGTCCTCGAACACCACCAGTGTCGGTTCACGTTCCAGCTCATCGAGCGCCAGCGCAAAGAGGTCCTCGCGCCGGGCCCCGGAACCGAGTGCCGTCAGCAGCGCTCCGCCGGTCCGTCGGGCCACATCCCACAACGGCGCCAACGGGCGCGGCGCGAACAGATCGTCGCACCCTCCCCACAGCACCCGCACCGCGGTCTGCGCCGCGGCGAATTCGCGCAGCAACAGGGTCTTGCCCACGCCGGCTTCGCCACCAACCAGCACCACGATGCCCGACTCGGTGCGCGCACCCTGCAGTCGTTGCGCGAGATCGGCAAGCAGACGCTCTCTTTCGAGCAACTTCACTCGGCTCATGGGAAAAGGCGTCGACCGATGATCCTGACACGAACGGACCGGGCAACGCACGATGGTACTGCCGCTGGCGCACCGAAGTCACCTGCCGGAAGCGGCCGGACGGTTGCGCGTATCTATAACATGATATATAAATAGTTATGCAACTGAGATCGGGAACGTGATGGACGTGGTCCGGGATCTGGGGCACTTGACCCTGGGGAGCCGCCTGAAGCGGCTGGGCGAGCGGCTACAGGCGCAGGCCCAGGACCTGATCGAGGAAGCCGGTGTCGAACTGCCCGCCTCGCACTATCCGCTGCTGGCCGCGCTCGACCGGCTCGGCCCGTCGGGTGTGGGAGAACTGGCCCAGGCCGTTGGCATCAGCCAGCCGGGAGTGACGCGGATGCTGGACAATCTGCAGTCGCGGGGCTGGGTGAGTTCGCAGCGCCAGAGCGCTGACCGGCGGGTACGGCCCATCGCGTTGACTCGGTCGGGTCGCCAGTTGATCAGCCGCTCGAAGCAGGCAATCTGGCCCAGGATCGAAGCCGCGGTCGCCGACGCCTGCGCGGGCGGTTCAGGTTCATTGCTTGCGCAACTATCCGCGCTCGAGGACGCTCTCGCCGACGCGCCCTTGCAAGTCCGGGCGACGCGGCTTTCTGCACGAGGCCGTGGGCATGCCGCAGCTTGACCGACCCGTCTGGGAGAGTCTGCTCTCCTGGCACGCCCCTTTGTCCATCGGAAATGATCTGGCGCGACGGTTCGCGCCCGATGTGAATCTGTTCGCCTCGGCGCGCGATGACAGCCCCGCCGCGCTCACCGCACTGACGAAGCTGGTGCAACCTGGCGGACGCCTCTTCATCCTCCAGGTTCCACCGATCGTCGTACCTCCCGGTGTCCGGGTCCTGAAGGTGGCCAGGGGAGTGCAGATGATTGCGACCCGGAGCATCGATGCTCCACCCCTCGACGACATCGTGAAACTGACCGACGCCGACGCGCCGGAGATGCTGGCTTTGGCCACGCTCACGGAGCCGGGGCCCTTCCTCGAACGCACCCACAGGATGGGTACATTTTTGGGCATCCGCATCGACGGCCGGTTGGCCGCCATGGCGGGCGAGCGCTTCCGCTTCCCGGGCCATACCGAAGTCAGCGGTGTCTGCACGCACCCAGACTTTCGCGGACGGGGGCTGGCGCGCCGGCTGTCAGCAGCGGTCGCCGCCAGCATCCAGACGCGCGGAGATCTGCCCTTCCTGCACGCGTGGGCCACCAACCACGCAGCCATATCGCTCTATGAGTCGCTCGGGTTCGCGCTGCGCGCCGAAGTTGATGTGAAAGTGATCGAGCGTATCTGACACTCAACGGTTCGGGCTGCCGGGCAGCGCCGCTGCGCACCGCACGATTGCGGCTTCGAGAGCAATCCGGTGGCTGTTGAAGGCGTGATCCGTGTCCATCGTCATGCTGCTCGGATGCGAGACGGGGCATGGGCCTGCTGAGCGGATTGAACCAGGCCGCGCCCCTGGCAGAGCACCCACGCCGATGGCTCATTCCGTCATCAGCGGCCACCCGATTCCGGGTCGCTGCTCGAACTGCCGATGACCGCGGCAGCCTCGGCGCGTGTCCTGACACCGAGCTTGGCCAGAATCGCCGAGACGTGGTGATCGACCGTCTTGGTGGACAGATAGAGCCGCTTGGCGATGGCGGAATTGCGCATGCCCCGCGCCACCAGGGCCAGAATCTCCGCCTCGCGCCGGGTGAGCCCGAAAGCATTGCGCCGAGTCGATTCCTTGACGCCGCGGGGTACGTTGCGGACACCCTGTGCGCGCATCTTCTTGCGCAGCAGACGCTCGGCAGGCGCTGCTCCCAATTCCTTGAAAAGGGTCAACGCCTCGCGCTGCTCGGCCTCACCGCCGTGACAACACAGCACACACGCATATTCATATGTGCATCCCAGGGACTTCCACACTGCGGCGGCGCCACGCCAGTCACCGGCGATCTCGAGGGCATAAGGGTCTGAAACATCGGACGGTGTTTCATCAAGCGCTCCGACCCGAATCAACCAGACCGCAAGTTCTCCCTTCATGCGAGGATCCCGGCGCGCGCGCACCAGTTCATACGCGGTGCGAGCCTCCCGGATGACACCTTCACGGTCCTCGGTCAACCAGGCGGCCTCGGCCCGAATTGCCGCGAGCGTGCCCACCCGCTGCAGCTCACGTGCGCTACCTGCAAGCTCCTCCGCCTCCCTGATGGGTGTGGCAGCGTCGGGATCACCGCGCCGCACGCGCATGTGCCCGACGATCCGGAGCGCCGGGATCCGGGTAACAGCTGTGGCTCGCGGGTGCCGAAGCACGATCTCCGCATCCGCACTGGCGCCGTCCCAATCGTCCCGCTCGAACTTCAGACGGGCGCTGTAGGCCATGAGGTACAGCCACCACGAATCGAGATCATGGTCCTCGCAGTACCGCAGGCCATCCTGGAGAAAAGCCAGCGCGCGCGCGTACTCGCGCCGCGAGACCGCCATCGCACAGCAGTTGGTGTAGGCGCGAGCCAGTTCGATCTGCAGGCCCTGTTTCAAGGCAATCCCGAGGCAGCGCTCGAGATCCGCCCAGCCGGCTTCATCCGCAGCGATCAGCCGGGTCGTGCCGCGCGTGTTCAGTGCATCGGCGAGTATCTCAAGCTGTCGGTTGGGTTCCGCCCAGGCGATGGCACGCCCCGCCCATTCGATCGCGGAATCGATCTCGTGCGCCTCCATGTCGAGCTGCGCCCGGTTGGCATACGCCATGGCGAGCTCCGCGCCGGGCGGATCGGAACCCAGAATCCCGACCGATTCCGCCGCGTACTGTTCCGCCTGGCGACGCCGCCCCACGAACCAATGAAGCCGCGACAGCCAGCGCAGGGTATCGGCTTGCTTGAGGCGATTGCCCGCAAGACGCCAGACCCGCAGGGCCGCCTCGCGCGCGACGATGGCGCGTTCATGCTGGCTGGTGAGGTAGCACTCGAAAGCGAGTAGTTCCTGAAGGCGGGTACGCTCCAGTGGGGAAACATCGTCCGAATAGCGCAACGCCATCTCGTAATGCGACACCGCCTCCCGGTGCGCACCCACCGTTGCGGCCTGATCGGCCGCGATGGCGGCGAGCCTGCGGACTGCGTCGCCATCGCGAGCACCGTCGGCGTGGTGGGCAAGCCTGGCTGCCGACACATCCGGGCGGCCAGTGAGCGCTTTAAGTGCCGCGGCATGCAGACTCTGCCGCTGTTGCGGAAACAGCGAGTCCTCGAGCGCTCGCCGCACGAGCTCATGCCGGAACCCGATCGAGCCATCCGCATGCAGCACCATCCCCATGCTGACACAACCGGCGATCCCCGACTGGTCAACGCACAGCGCGCTCTCGAGCAACCAGGGTTCAGCCTTGCCCGGCACGACACAGACGAATTCCGCGATCGCACGGGCCGAGGGTGAGAGCCGCGCCGCGCGCGCGAGCACGGCATCACGCACGGTCGCCGGCACGGAATCAACACCCGAAGCGAGAACCTCCGTCACGAACAGAGGGTTGCCCCCGGTGATCTTGTAGAGATCACCGGCCGCATGCGCCGCCACGCCGGCGAGTTCCGCCACGGCCGATTCCGACAGGGGCACGAGAGACACCCTTCGTGTGCTGGCGCTCGGCAAGTCACCGATGACCATCCGCAGAGGATGTTGCGTACCGAGCTCATCGTCCCGGAATGTCGCGGCAATCATCGAACGCGTGGTGTGAATGCGCCGGCCGAGAAACTTCAGCAGGTCGAGTGTCGCTTCATCCGCCCAGTGCATGTCCTCGAGTACGAGCAGGATGGATTCGCGCTCGAGTACGGTCAGAGCCAGTGAAAACACGTGTTCGCGCCGATCCTTGGAAGTCAGCGCCTCCAGTAGCTCGCCTCGTATCTGTCGGGCGATGTCCCAGACCGGTGCCAGCGGCCGGGGCGTCGACAGATCGTCACACCCGCCCCACAACACGCGGACGCCCGCCCGGGACGCGAACTCACGCAGCAGCGTTGTCTTGCCGACGCCAGCTTCGCCGCCGATGAGCATCACGCAGCCCGCTCGAGTGCGCGCGGCCTCGAGCCACATCGCGAGGTCGGTCAGCAACCGGTCTCTTTCCAGCAGTTTCACGTATTTGGCAGGCGCTTCGGTCCGGGAACCGACAGTTTTAGCCGATCGGTGCCGTCACCGCAAAAGCGGCCCGCGATCCTCCGGGTGCGCGCGGTTCCCGCTCAGGACGGCGCGTAGTCGGGGGCCCGGGTATGGCGCGAACGAGCCGCGAATGCATAGGCAGGCAAGCACAGGGACAGGAACAGGACGGCGGTCAGTCCGGAGCGCCAGTCCTCGATGAGTGCCGCGACCAGAAAACTCAGCGAACCGGCCAGCACGATGCCCGTGGAGAACGGATACCCGAGAGCCCTGTAGGGACGCGGCAGGGCGGGATTGCGCCATCGCAGTGCAAATACGGACGCGAACGTGACCACGTAATTCAGCAGGATCAGCACGGCGAACAGCGCGATCAGTTGATTGAAACTGCCGGTCAGTATCATCGCGGTGCTTGTCACCGTCGTCGCGATCAGTGCCGCATGGGGGGTACCGCCAGTGTTCACGCCGGCCAGAGCAGCGGGTATCCAGCCCTCGCGAGCCATCGAGAAGAGGACGCGAGACCCGATGATGACATTGCCGTTGACCAGGTTCAGTGCGATCAGGATCGAGATGGCAGTCATCAATGCGCCGCTGCCGTGTGGCAGAACGACATCCGCCGCCGTGGCGGCTGGCAGTGTCGAGGCAGCGAGTACCGGAATCGGCAGCACGCGCAGGAAGGCATAGTTGATGAGCAGGTACAGGCCCACCACCATCAAGGCCCCGCCAATGATGGCGCGTGGCAGGGTTCGGGAGCAGTCCAGACTCTCCTCCGCGGTGTAGACCGGCGCATACCAGCCATCGTAGGCAGTGAGGATGGCGCGAATAGCCGGTACGATCGCCAGCAAGGTTCCAGCCGCAGTGGTGCCCGCGGCATTGAGCACGGCCCCGTTCGCTGCGGTCGCCGGCGCAACCGGATGGGACATAAAGCACGCCCCGATCAGGACCATCAGAAGAATGCCGGTTGCGGCGCTGACGCCCGAAATGAGCGAACTGCCGAGGCGCACGCCCGCCAGGTGCATCACGGTGAACAGGATCAGTATTGCGCTCGCCGCGACGCTTTCGTATCGCGCCAGGACTGGCCACAGCGTGGCGAGAAACTGGATCGCCGCGACGGCGCCATAGGCCAGAGTGGCCACGGAGGCCAGCCAGTCAACCCAGCCGACCACGAAGCCGGCTCCTTCGCCGAAGGCATGACGGGCGAAGACCCGGAGCCCGCCAGCCTCAGGGTATGCAGCGGCCAGCTCCGAGACGGAGACCGCTCCCATGAGCGCGTACAGGCCTCCCAAACACCAGCAGATCATGATGAGGCCAGGACTGCCCATGGCCGCCGCCACCATGCCGGGCAAACGCAGGATGCCGATGCCCACCATGGTCCCGAACACGAAAGCCAGGCCGAATCCCAACCCCAGTATCCGTCGCAGCCGCCGTGAAGAACTCATGCGGCGGCTGCCGACAGGCGCCCGGTGCAGCGCGGATGGACTGTTTCAGTCATTGTGACCGCTGCCCGTTCGGGTGATGGCCCGGGGACCCCGGACCGAGGGTATGTCATATCCCTGTGCAATTCCAAGCATTCGGCTGGGTCTGGTTGAGTTCCACGGTCGCACGAGCGGCTGCGGTGCCCTCCGGGTCCACTCTGCGCCAAACCCGACAATATGCCTCCCAACCCATACGCACTTACCCTCGCCTCCTAGGTAGACGCCACGCTGGTCAGCTTTGTACGACAGACTATCTTGATGGCACCTCTGGCATCCCGGGCGCGCACTCATGCGAATCGAAGGCCGTCGCTACTTTCAGTGCGCCATCGCATGCTCCGGACTGCTGGCGTTGCTGCTCGCCTTCCCCGTCCGCTCGGTTCCGAGCTTTGCACGGCAAACCGGGATGGCCTGCGAGGCCTGTCACACGGTTTACCCGGAACTGACCCACTTCGGCCGGGTCTTCAAAGCCAACGGTTACGTCCTGGACAACGTGAAACAGGTCCGGGACGTGGACGCCCGCAGATCCGAACTGCTCGAGCTCGCGCAGATTCCGCCGCTGTCGATCATGGCTCAGGTCTCGTACACGCAGCTGAAGACTCCGCTGCCGGACCTCGCTAACGTCTCGGTCCCGGGTGAAGCGCAAAACGGCACGGCCGCATTTCCGCAGCAGCTGAGCCTGTTCTATGCGGGCAAGATCGCGCCGCATTTCGGCGCCTTCTTCCAGCTCACCTATGGCAACGATTCGGGCTCCATCGGCATCGACAATACCGACCTGCGCTTCGCCGACATGCGGATTCTGGGCGAGGATCGCAGCCTGATCTACGGCGTCTCGGTCAACAACAATCCCACCGTGCAGGACTTGTGGAATTCGACGCCCGCATTCGGATTTCCCTACGCGACGAGCAACGCCATGGTGTCGCCATTGGCCGCAACGATGATCGACGGCACGCTAGCCCAGGACGTCGCGGGAATCAGCGCCTACGCGTTCTGGAACGAGTCGGCCTACGCGGAATTCGGAGTCTATCGATCGGCGAAGCAGGCTGCGGCCAACCAGCTCACCGGTGCCGCCGGCCCCCTGGACGGAACGGTATCGAACGTCATCCACGGTGTAGCGCCGTACTGGCGATTCGCGTACGAGCATAACTGGGGCCACCATTCCCTCGAGGCGGGTCTTTATGGACTGGAAGTCAGACTGCTTCCCGGCGGCAGTCCGGCGGCGCCGTCTGCGTTGCAGGGCCCGTACAATCGCTTCAACGACGTCGCCGAGGACGTCCAGTATCAGTTCATAGCGGACCAATTCCTCGTCACGGCAGCGGCCACGCGCATCCATGAAAGCATGTCACTGGCGGCGAGCCAGGCATCCGGCGCGGCGAGCAACCTGTCTGATTCCCTGACCACGACTCGCGTCAGTTCCACCTGCTACTATCGCAGGCGCATCGGCGGCACGCTCGCGTACTTCGCGACGACCGGCAGCGCGGACTCTGATCTGTATCCGTCCCCTGCTGCGGGGAGTGCGGGTGTGATCACCAGCGCCAACAACCGCCCAGACACGCGGGGTTGGATGCTGGAGGCGAATTACCTGCCCTGGCTCAATACCAAGCTGTCGGTGCAGTACACACGCTACCTGAAATTCAACGGGGGCAGCGCCAATTACGATGGGGTCGGGCGTTCAGCCTCGGCAAACGACACGTGGTACTTCCTGCTCTGGTTCGCCTACTGAGAGGGATGCCCATGAACAGCCATGCGCGGCCAGTCCCCCTGTTCGAGTCACGTCACTCGTTTTTTCTTGCGATCCTGGCCACAGCCATGAGCTTCGTTGCGCCGGAAGCCAATGCGCAGACGGCAAGTGACGCCGGGCACCTCGCGACTCTCAACGCACGCAATCTCGCCGTCGGCGTCTGCGGCACCTGTCATGGCGCGCGTGGCAATAGCGTGCAGCCGAAATTTCCACGGCTGGCGGGCCAGGATGCCGGTTATCTCGCCGCGCAGTTGCGCAACTTCCGTTCGCAGACACGTGGGGATCCGGACGCGATCGGATACATGTGGGGCATGGCTGCGGAATTGTCAGACGAGACCATAGAGGCGCTGGCGAAGTACTACGCAGGCCAAAAGCCAGTTGGCGCGAACGCACGGGAAGTCTCCGCGGGCTCCCACGGCCGGGAGATCTACGAACGCGGAATCGCAGCCGAAGGTGTGCCAGCCTGCGCCGCGTGTCACGGCGCGGACGCGCACGGCACGGCGACCTTCCCTCGCCTTGCCGGTCAGCATGCCCAATATGTCCTCAAGCAGCTTGGATCGTTCCAGACGAACATGCGCAACGTGGCCGTCATGCATGGCGTTGCGCTGAATCTGCGTCTGTCGGAGATGGAAGAGGTCGCCGCTTATCTCGAGTCTCTGCCCTAGACGCCTCACTCCACTTTGACGCGCGTACCCTTCAGTGTCGTGGCAAGAGGGGACCCCCGCTCATTGCCTTCGGAATCGTAGAACCTCGCCTGCGCATCCCCCGTGAACACGTCATCCCGGACGCTGAGTGAGAAAGTGATCTCCGTGCGGCCAGCGAACCTGTGGGTGTTCCGGTCGGCCGTGATCTCCACCCACTTCCCCCTGGTCCTTCCCGCCTGTGATACCCAGACACCCTTGCCGTCGCTGTCGCTCGTTCCGGCATCCCCGGCATCCGGATTGGCCTGCTGCATGGTGCCGTCGGCGTTGAAGACGTACATGTGATACGGAAAGGGCGCCGCACTGTCCTTCACGATCCACGTTCCGACGATCGCCCTTCCGCCCTCGCCCGCCGCGGTACACGCCCACAGCGCGCACGCCATGAGCACCAAACCCGGTGCCGGCAGTATCCGGCGCATCGTGTGAAAGCGGTTCACGTAACGGGCTTTGAGCCGCCAAAGTAAGGCGCGAGTTCGAAGGCCCGCAACGCCTCGCACAGATCCCGGTCCTCCTCGGCAAACGCGCACACGTCGAAATACGGCACGGCGACGCCATTCACCCGGTTCGAGCACAGGTAACCGTTCAGGTCGATGAACTGCGCGGCGTGGGTCGCACCCAGATGGATGAGATAGTTGCCGAAGTTGTCGTACACGATGAAATACCGGTAGCCCGCCTGCAAGAGCGCCTGGTAGCTGCCGATGCCGTCAGCCACTCCGTTGGGCTGCTCGAACGGGGCGTATTCGTAGTACAGGACGGGCTTGAGTTCGGCCAGCAGTTCGACCGATGTCATGATGATCTGGAAGTCGAAGCCGTCCGTGTCCGTCTTGATGAGCCGCGGCCGCGAGAAGCCGGCAGCCCCCGTCAGCAGTTCGCGCAGGCTCCTGACTCTGATGTCGCCGCCCCGGTTCGGGTCGGACACCAGCTTGGCCGTGCCGGCCTCGGTACTCTGCAGGGCATAGACGTTGGCCGATGCAGCATCCCCGACGAAGGCCGCTTCGATGGCGATATGCGGGCCGATCCGCCGCGCGTTCTCCCGCAGAAACGGCAGAAACGCCTCGCCCCCCTCGATACAGAGAGTGGGTATGTCGTGGTAGGTATTGATGAGCGCAGCGGTGTCACCGACGTTCGCCCCGATATCAATCGCCGTCGAATCCGGATATTTCTGCCAGACGAGCCGGGCGATCTCACCGAGCGCGCGGTCGTAGCGCTTCCAGCGGGCCTGGTACCGATCCAGGGCATGATCGGCAGGCAGCTGCAGACTGGTACGGCCGATGGTGTATTCCTTTACCTGCATCGCACGTCAGCCGGATTTTCGGCGGAGGCCACGGGAATTTCAGAAATTGACATAGCGCGCATCTTAGCGCGCGCACCACCTCCCGGCCCAGACGCGGGTCAGCGCCCTGGCGGCTTCGCTGCCACCCCGTCCCCCAGGATCGCCCGACCCGGAAACGTATACGCCACCAGGGCGCCGTTGTTGATGAGAAGCGTTCCGTTGACGATCACGTACCTCATGCCGACGCTTGGCTCCATCGGTGCTGCATAGGTAGAGCGGTCGCGGACCGTCTTCGGATCAAACGCGATCACATCGGCGTCCGCGCCTTCCTGCAGCCTGCCCTTGCGGCGGGCGGCAGCCGTACCCTTTTCGAGGCGCTGCGCGGGCATGAGACTCATCTTGCGGATGGCGTCCATGAGGGTAAGGCGTCCCTGCTCGCGCACGTAACGCGCGAGAACCCGGGAAAAAGTACCGGCGTTGCGCGGGTGACCCCGCTCGCCGTCGCTCGCGATCATGACGAGCGGCTCGGTGACCACCTTGTCCACCATTTCCTGCGTATTGATGAACAGAAGCACCGTGACCGGATCGTGGGAGGCATGCAGCTCCTCGAAGCGCGCCTGGGTGAGGCGTTCGCCCGTATCCGGCAAGGCGATGGCGTCGTAGTCAACACCGAATTTCTCGCGCCAGCCGGGATTGAACAGCGCTGAGTTGACGTAGGTCATGCCCGCATCGTACGGATAGGCTTCGGTGCTGACATCGATGCCCCGGGCCCGGGCACCGGCGATGAGCGCAACGCACTCCAGCCCGTCCTTCAGACAGCTGCTGTTGACGTGCACGATCTGCAGTGACGCGCCCGAGATGGTGGCCGCAGCGATGACTTCACTGACGGACTCGATGCTCGAGCCGGGCTCGAGTCTTCCCGCACTGCGTACGTGGGTGAACACCGGCACGTGTCGTTCAGCGGCCACCTGGAACATCCGGATCACCTCGAACCGGGTCGCACCCGGGGTGTACTGGATCCCCATGCCGACACCCAGGGCGCCGGCATCGAGCTGGCTGCGCAACCGGTTCTGCATCTGCAGGATCTGCTGATCGCTGGCCGGATCATCCGTGGCGTGACCCGCGCGCGGTATCAGCTCATCCCCACCCAGCGGTGCATCGAAGGCGAGCGCGCGCGCGGCACCGTGACTCGCCGTGGCGCCATAGTTGATCAGCGACCTGCCCTCTTTCCTGGCCAGGAAGGTACCGATATCCGGCGCGCCGATCTCCATTTCGAGACCGGTCGTCACGCCGTCGAATGCCTTGACGCGACCGCTCTCGTTGTCCTGGCCATGCTGATGCAGATCGATGAACCCGGGAGCCACGACCAGTCCACGGGCGTCCAGCACCCGTTTGCCGGGTAAAGGATCCGCCGAGATGCGAGTAATCCTGCCGTCGCTGATGCCGACGTTCCGGGTGGCATCCAGTCCGCTCTCCGGGTCCATGACACGCCCGCCCTTCAGCACGAGGTCGTACTGCTCGGCGAAAGCGCCGGTGCAGAACATCGAGACGAGCAGAACGAACAGTGTGCGCATGACGGAGCGGCCCCCGGATGAAATCGCCGGCTAGAATGCGCTGTAAAGCGGAAGCGGCGCAATGACGAGCGGGAGAGGCGACCCGTGTCGCTTCAGCGCAGCGCGATGTCGCTCTTATGCAACAATTGTGACGGGGAGCGTTCATTGATTGGCCGCCGCGTTCGTGTAATTGACAACGTCACCGCTTGCGGTTTCTTATGGCTGCACACGAGGTCTCTGGGATCTTTAATGTGAGCTCTCCAGCGGAGCCATTGGGTACCCTTGAGGTGGCGCTCGCTCACGCAACGCGGATGCTGCGTGGCGATCCGAAGCTGGCTGCGCAACAGGCGCGCGAAATCCTCAGGGTCGCACCCAGCCACCCGGAGGCGCTGCTGTTACTGGGTGTGGCCTCGCGTATCGCAGGAGACATCGACACCGCGCTGGCGACGCTGGAACGGCTTGTCAGGTCCCAGCCCAACTGGGCCATGGCGCACTACGAATGGGGCGTCACCCTCGGCGATGTGGGTCGGGTGGACGCCGCGGTGCTCGAACTGCAACGTGCGGTGGCACTGAAACCCGACCTGCCCGATGCGTGGCGCGACCTCGCCAGCCAGCTGACGGTACTGGGGGACCGGGAAGGCGCGGACCGGGCCTATGCCCGGCACATCCGCCTCTCCAACCGCTCGCCGCATCTGATGGCCGCCGCCGCGGCGCTCAGCGAGAACCAGCTGCCGCGGGCCGAGCATCTGCTGCGCGAACACCTCAAGAGGGATCCGAATGATGCGGCCGCCATCCGCATGTTCGCTGAAGTGGCCGGCCGGCTGCGCCGCTATCACGATGCGGAGAACCTGCTGGTTCGCTGCCTGGAGCTGGCGCCAGAATTCAACGCCGCCCGTTACAACTATGCGATGGCGCTGTATCGCCTGAACAAGCCCGTGGCCGCGCTGCGCCAGATCGACATCCTGATGACAAGCGAGCCGCGCAATTCCGGCTACCGCAATCTGCGCGCCGTGGTGCTGGCGAACATCGGCTCCTACCAGGAGTCGCTGGAGATCTACGCGGATGTGCTGGCCAAGCATCCGGACCAGGCGCGCATCTGGCTGAGCTACGGACATGCCCTGGCCACCGCCGGCCGGACCGAGGAAGGGATTGCGGCCTATCGCCGTTCCATCGCGCTGGTGCCCTCTCTGGGGGAGGCTTACTACAGCCTGGCGAACCTCAAGACGTTTCGTTTCGATGCGCACGACGTGGAGGCCATGCGCACGCAGCTGCAGGGCTCCGCGATCAACGACGAGGACCGCATCCATTTCCACTTCTCCCTGGCGAAGGCCCTGGAGGACTCGGGCAGCTACGCCGAGTCGATCGAGCATTACTCCAGGGGTAACGAGCTGCGCGCCGCCCGGGTCGGTTACGACCCGGCGTCCACCTCAGACCTGGTCCAGCGCGCCAAGCGGGTGTTCACCCCGGAATTCTTCGCCAGCCGCACCAGTCACGGCTCCCCGCGACCCGATCCCATCTTCATCGTGGGCCTGCCGCGCGCCGGGTCCACCCTGCTGGAGCAGATCCTCGCGAGCCACTCCCAGGTCGAGGGCACGATGGAACTGCCCGACATCATGGCGATGGCCTCAAGGCTCGGGGGCCAGGCCGAACGGCAGCAGGACTCGGCGTACCCGGAGGTGCTGGCCGGCCTGAGCGCGCAGGAATGCCGCGCCCTGGGCGAACAGTACCTCGAGCAGACCCGCATCCAGCGCAAGACGGACAAGCCGTTCTTCATCGACAAGATGCCCAACAATTTCCTGCACATCGGGCTCATCCGGCTGGTCCTGCCCCGTGCGCGGATCATCGATGCGCGACGCCACCCGATGGCCTGCTGCTTCTCGGGTTTCAAGCAGAACTTCGCACAGGGGCAGCGCTACACCTACCGGCTCGGGGACATCGGTCGCTATTACCGCGACTACGTCGAGCTGATGGCGCACTTCGACTCGGTGCTGCCCGGCGGCATCCACCGCGTCATCTACGAGCGGCTGATCGAGGATACGGAGGCGGAAGTGCGCCGGCTGCTCGAGTTCTGCGGGTTGCCGTTCGAGCCGGGCACGCTCAGTTTCTACAACAACGAGCGCGCGGTACGGACCGTCAGCGCCCAGCAGGTGCGCAAACCGATTTTCCGTGACGGCATCGATCACTGGCGGCACTACGAAGAGTGGCTCGCGCCGCTGCGCGCAGCGCTGGGTCCGTTGGCCGATACCTATCCGGAGGTGCCCCGGTTCTGATTCGATCGTAGATGTGGCATACGTGGGCCGACGAGGGGGCCGGCACACACAAACAACTTGAAGGGGTGGGTCCATGACTCGTAGTCGAAAGAGAAAACTGGCGCGACTGCGCGGCAAGCTGCTCGGCATGCCGCTGGCATCGGCTGTACTGATGGGGAGCGGGATCGCGGCCGCCGCGGACGCTCCGGCGGAGGCGCCGGAGGAAGGCGCGCTCCAGGAAGTGGTGGTGACCGCACAGAAGCGCGCGGAAGACCTGCAGAAGGTCCCGATCAGCCTGCAGGTGCTCAACACCGAGAAGCTCGACCAGATGCAGGTGCATGACCTGGACGATTACACCAAGCTGCTGCCGAGCGTGACATATCGGTCCAACGGACCGGGCCAGGCGGAACTGTTCTTCAGAGGCATATCCACCAGCTCCAGCGCAACGCCGCTGCACGCAGGCTTCCTCCCATCGAGCGGCCTGTATCTGGATGAGATACCCGTAACGACAGTCGCCGGCGCGCTCGATATCCACATCTACGACATCGCACGCGTCGAGGCCCTCGCAGGTCCACAGGGCACCCTGTACGGCGCCAGCTCCCTGTCAGGCACGTTGCGCATCATCACGAACAAGCCCGACCCGTCAGCCTTCTCCGCCGGCTACGACTTCAAAGCCGACAAGTGGCTGCATGGTGACCCTGGCGGCAGCGTCGAAGGCTACGTGAACATTCCGCTGTCGGAGAATGCGGCGGTCCGCCTGGTCGGGTACTACGACCATGAGGGCGGTTACATCAACAATGTGTTCCGGCAGGATACGTTCCAGCGCTACTCGCCCTCCGGCACGCCCGTTGCGGGCGGACCCAACGGCGGACCGGACGGCTTCCCGAATTACGATCCCATCACGATCAACAACGCGGATGTCGTCAAGAAGCACTGGAACGATGTCAGCAGCTATGGCGGCCGCGCTGCCCTCAAGGTGGATCTGAACGACTCCTGGACCATCACGCCGCAGCTGCTGGCCCAGAACCAGAAGACCCACGGCGACTTCGCCTTCGATCCGCATTTCGGCGACCTGAATGTCGGCGATTACTTCGAGGGTTACAACAAGGACACCTGGTACCAGTCCGAGCTGACCATAGAGGGCAAGATCAGCAACTGGGACATGGTCTACTCGGGCGGCTACTTCACCCGTACGGTCGACAACCTGGTCGACTACTCGCAGTACTCGGTGGCGTACGACGCGCAGGCGATCGCGAACTCATACGCCTATACCCGCTTCATCGACGCCAACGGCCAGTTGCTCGATCGTCCCGTCCAGTACACGAAGAACCGGGACAAGTACACCAAGATGAGCCATGAGTTGCGGATCTCCTCGCCGCAGGACTACCGCCTCAGGGCGACGGCCGGACTGTTCTACCAGCGCCAGACCGACAACATCCGTGCCGAGTTCGACGCGCCGAACCTGCCGGTTTACTACGAAGTGGCCGGACAGCAGGATGTGTACTACCTGTCGCAGATGGTGCGCGTCGATCGCGACTACGCCGTGTTCGGCGAGGCGAGCTTCGACATCACCAACCAGTTGAAGCTCAATGCCGGCATCCGCGAGTTCTGGGTCAACAACACGCTGGTAGGGTTTTTCGGGTTCAACGACAACGGCTATTCGACCCACAGCGGCGAGGCCCTGTGCTTCGCGGAAGGCAACCCGCTCCTGACCACGCCGGGTGTGTACACGGGCGGCCTCCTGCCCTGCGTCAATATCGACAGCAAGGTGGTCGAGAATGGCGAGACGCATCGGGTCAATCTTCAATATCAGGTCAATCCGGACCTGATGGTCTACGGAACCTACTCGACCGGCTTCCGGCCGGGTGGCAACAACCGCCTGCCGACCGCGGGGTCCTATCGCTCGGACACGCTCTCCAACTTCGAACTCGGCTGGAAGACCAGCTGGATGGATCGCCGGCTGCGCTGGAATGGCGCGCTGTTCTACGAAAAATGGAAGAACGTGCAGACCGCGGTCCAGGGACAATACGGCATCACGTCCATCGTGAATGCGGGCGACGCCAAGGTCGAGGGCATGGAGTCGGAGCTGGAGTGGGCCGCCACCGAGCACCTGACGGTATCGGCATCGGGCACGGGTCTGCTGAAACTCGAGACCACGACCGTTTTCTGCCGTCCCTCCATTCTCGGAGTACCGCAGTCAACCTGTACGCCTGACTTCGTCGATGCACCGCCGGGTACCCAGCTGCCCGTGACTCCCAAGGTCAAGCTGAACGGAACCGCCCGGTACGCCTTCAACACGGGTCAGTACAAGACCTTCGCCCAGGTGTCGGCGTCCCACCAGAGTTCGACCACGTTCAGCCTGGAGTCAACCAGCATCTACGCTGGAAATACCCCGTCGTTCACGACAGTGGACTTCTCGGCTGGCACGGGCCTGAACAACTGGCACATCGAGGCTTACATCCAGAACGCGTTCGACAAGCGCGGTGAGCTGGGCAAGAACTCGGAGTGCAACGACCTCGTCGCGCACTACTGCCTGCTCAATGCGCACGTGTATCCGATCGCGCCGATGCAGTACGGCATCAAGTTCGGACAGAAGTTCTAGTCGGATCGGACCCACGAAGCCGGCGCCCGCGAGGGCGTCGGCTTTTTCATTGTCGCTGCCGCCCGCAATCGACACTGAGCCACGCGACGGCGGCGATCAGCGCCAGCAGGGCACCGGTCTCGAATGCCGTATCCCAGTGGCCGCTGGCCGACATCGCGGCGACCAGCGGCTGACAGATCAGACCGCCCATGTTGCCACCCGTGTTGAGAACACCGGTGGCCGCACCGGAATCGGTACCCGCCGCGCGCATGGTGGCGGCCCAGTAGGGACCTTCATTGATCTCAACCGCGGCAAAGGCAAGGGCCAGACCCAGCACCGCGCCATAGGGGTCATCGACGCGGATCGTGAATAGCAACAGTGCGCCAGCCAGAGGCAGGAAAAGCAGCGGCACGACCCGATAGCCGCGGCGCGGCCCCCAGCGCAGAACGCAACGGTCACAGATGAATCCACCGGCGGCCGCGCCCACGGCGGCTCCGATCCAGGGGATCATGCCGGCGACACCACTTTCGATGCCGGCGAAGTGGCGCACCTGGACCAGATACAGGAAGGACCAGTAGGTCAGAAGGTAGAACGCGTAGTTCATGCACAGATAGGAGAAGGTCAGCACCAGCACATCCCGGTTCCCCGCAATCTGGCCCAGGCGTCGCCAGGTCAACGGGGGTGCTGTCTCCGCACGGGAATCGAGCTCCGCAAGTTCCTCAGCGGTCACCCGTGGGTGCTGGCGCGGCAGGTTCCGTCCATACAGACCCCAGCCGACCGTGACGAAAGCCATTGGAAGCGTGGCGAGCACGAGGGCCGTTCGCCATCCAAACGACTCCGTGAGCGCCACGACCACGAGCGGAGTCACGGCTCCGCCGATCACCATCCCGCTGCTCTGCAAGCCGTTGGCGACCGCCCACTGTCGTGTCGGGAACCACGCCTCGACCACTGAGGCGAACACGGGAAATATCGGTGCGAGCGCCACTCCGAGCACCAGTTGGGCAGCCAGGAGGGACACGAAAAGTGCCGTGCCCGTGAGTGTCATCGACAGAAATGGCAATGCCACCGTCGCCGCGAGGCTCACAATCCCGATGAACACGTAAGTTCGGCGGGCACCGAATATCTGGCCGAGAGCGCCACCGGGTATCTGCATGGCGGCATAGGTCACGAAGAATGCCGTGTTGAGCAGCCCCAGTTGCACCTGACCGAGATGCAGGACGGGCATGAAGGTGTCCGCCGCAACCGCTACGCACGTGCGCTGTACGAAGGACATCAGCGCAAAGGCAAACATGAATATGAGGATCCACCAGCGGACTCGGATGTGCCGGAGGTTCGTTGCCGTCATGCCGCGCTCGCCACCCCTCTGAGCCAGGCGAGCAGCGGCTCGCGCACGATGTCCATTTCCGAGTAGTGCCAGCGATCCTCGGTATAGCCCTCGAGCAGGTCCAGCATCGCCTTTGCGGCTGCGGGGTCTGTCCCGATTGAAGCGAGCGGATCGCTGTAGGTATGCAGGCTGAAGGCCACCGCCCGGGAATCGGACAGCCGGCTCAGGGTCTGCCGCTCCACGCGAATGAACAGAAGTTCCCCCATCCTCCCGGGCTCGCGCGCCAGGGCATCGCGGATCGCGTGCATGGCGTTCGCATTGGCCTGATGCGGGTCGTCATGGGGGAAAAACAGAGTCGCCATGGGTGTCACTTGCCAGTTGAAGCGCTCGCAGGGGGTGTCCTCGTGAACGCTCGAGAGCACCCGATCGATCCTGCCACCCAGCTTGTCGGTCAGCGTGGGCACTGGAATATGCGCCCAGTGCACCGTCTGGCCGACGGCGGAGACCAGGCGCCCCGAACTCGAATAAGCGTTGGACGTGGCGACGATGCGCATCGCCCCGTGCCTTTCCTGCAGCAACATGAAGTCTTCTTCGATGATGTCGCTGAGCTGGCGCAGCGGCTCGACCGCCGGGTCATCGAGCCGCCAGGTCAGGGATTCATGGTGTGACCTCAGCAAAGCCCCGCTCAGCGAATAGCGCTCCCCGTGGTCTGTCGCCAGGTGAGCCACCACGCGATCCCTGAGCTCGCGTTGTGCTTCGAGGGATTCGGGAAGCGCGCGGTAATAGCTGGCAGTGTGGTCGTGCAATCGCTTGCGCTTTTCGCGCATGTTGTCGGCGTGGCGGGGACTGAACTGGATCCATTCGCTCAGGCGGGTTGAGCGCAAGCCCAGTGTGAAATCCGCGCTCGCCCAGCGAAAGGGTTGGTAGGCGGGTACGGCGGCGGCCAGTTGGCCGGTTCCAGGGGGCATATGAGGCCGATTGTAGGGCGGATCACGGCCGGGCGGGGCGCGACCGTGGGGGTGCTAGGGGAGCCGGCGGCTGGGGTCGGGGTTGGGTTTGCGGTTGGAGTTGAGGTCACTCCCCCGTGGCGGCCAGCTCCAGGAGGGATCCCATCCGTCCCAGGTGCAGCACGAGCGGGTGCAGTCCCGAGCGCTCATGCTGCTCGACATGTCCCAGCAGGATGGTGTGATCCCCTTCCTGGTGGCGCGAGTAGGTGCTGCATTCGAACGTCGCGGCACTGCCCCGGAGGCGGGGACATCCGCCCAGGCCGGCATCGAACTCCCTATCCCACCCGTTGAACTTGTCGGGCGCAGGGCGCGAGAAATGCACGGCAAGCTCGCGCTGCCCGGCCGCCAGCACGCTGATCGCGAAATACTTCGCGGATACGAAAGCATCGGCACTGCGCGCGTCGTCGCGGATACTCCACAGAACGAGTGGCGGATCGAGAGACACGGAGGCGAACGAGTTGATGGTCATCCCCTCGCGCTTGCCGGAAGGCGTGACGGTAGTCACGAGACAGATTCCGGTGGGGAAGGTTCCGAGCGACTGGCGAAAGGCGCGCGCATCCGTCGTGGTCGGTGTATCGCCAGTCAGAAGCGTCCATGAATACACGGAGTGTACTTCCGCTCAGTATTGACCTTTGGGCGTTATCCCCAGCAGATGCTGTCCCACCATGGACGACACCGCGTCCCAGTTGAGAGTGATGTGACGCACGATCGCATTTGAATCACGCCACATGCGCTGGATGGGTTGGCTGAGCGCGAGTCCGCTGCCACCGACCGCCGAGAATACGGATTCGACGGCGTCCCGTGCGAGTCGTGCGGCAAACGCGTGATCGCGCCGGTTACGAATCCGTTGATCGACGCTCAAGGTCTGCCCACGCATCACGATGTGCTCAACCTCAGCGGTATCCCGTGTAATCAACATCCGCGCCGTGTCAGCCAACGCTGACGCTTCTGCAACTCGGGACTGTACCGGATAGAACTCGCTGAGCCGATTTCCGCCGCCGCCCACGGCTCCGCGCGTGACTCGTACGCCGCAGAGATTGACGAACTCCTCGACAGCACCCAGCGCGGCGCCGAGCAGCGGTGAAACCAGGCAGACCGGCAATGCCGAGAGCATCGGGATGCGAAACAGCGGATGCGTGTTGACTGCCGCTCCGGGCGACGATCCGGATGCCACCGCCGCGACCAAGAG
>Ga0335070_10001830_pt1 | contig 24651 bp, 21 predicted proteins | sample Lox_Sample_13_FD_206722 | JGI IMG/M metagenome (GOLD analysis project Ga0335070, IMG submission 206722) | Soil microbial communities from Loxahatchee National Wildlife Refuge, Florida, United States - Lox_Sample_1.3 | ecosystem: Environmental > Terrestrial > Soil > Wetlands | place: USA...
CGTGTTTGCGGGGACCGAAAGCGATCCCGGCCCCTTGGCCGAGGGCGACCGCAGCCGGTATTACAGGCTCCAACCGTACGCCATCGCGCTGCTCACGGCGCAAGGGATTCCGATGCTGTGGCAGGGCCAGGAATTCGCGGACAATTTCCCATTGCCAGGAAACGGATTGGCGCGCGTGCATCTGCGCCGCGATGTGCACTGGGAGTACTTTTACGACGAGTACGGCATCCCGCTCGTCCGCGTGCACCGGCGGCTCGGCCAATTGCGGCGAAGTTCGCGGGCGCTGCGCAGCCGCGAAAGCTACTTTTACTATCTGCAATCATTGCAGGGCACGCAGATCATCGCATACCACCGGCACGCGCCGGCGGCAGGCGGATCGGCGGAGCAGTACGCGATGGTGCTCGTAAATTTCGCCGATAGCGCAGGAACCATCAGCGTTCCGTTTCCCAAGGCCGGAACGTGGACCGAGATGCTGGACGCCGATGTGCGGAACCTGACCATCAGCGTTGCCGCCGCCGGCGCCGTGCAGACCATCACGGTTCCGTCCAACTACGGGATGATCTTCGCACTATAGGCCGGCGTTTTGAGCCGGCACCTCTGTGATCGCGGACCAATCGGCGTCCGCGCGGCCGTGAGCGATCGCGGTCAGGTATTGATCGCGAATCAGGCTCGCCAGGGGCATCGGTACAGCGAAGTCTTGTCCCGCATCGAGCGCGAGGCCGATGTCCTTCAAACCGAGCGTCAGTCTAAAACCGGCGGGCTCGAAGCGGCGATCGGCGACAATCTTCCCGTAGTTCGCGTAGACCGGCGAATTGTAAAGCCCGTTCATGATTTGAAAGAACTGGTCGAGGCCGATGCCCGCCTTGCGCACGAGCGCAAAAGCTTCGCCCATGGTTTCCAACATCGATGCCAGCATGAAGTTCATCGTGATCTTGGCCAGATTGGCGCGCCACGCTTCCTCTCCGACCACGGTCACGGCGCGGCCGATGGCATCCATAAGTGAGCGGCAGCGGTTGATTTGATCCGGCGGTCCGGCAGCCATGATCCAGAGTTTCTGTGCGGCGGCGGAGTCAGGCCTACCGAGCACCGGCGCTGCAACGTAGCCCTGGCCCCTGCTCGCATGGGCTGCCGCCAGCTCCTTCGAAAGCGCCACGCTGATGGTGCTGGCCGACATGTGGATGGCGCCACGCGCGAGCGCATCGATGGCCTCGGAAACCAGCGTGGCTTCGCGCACGGCGTAATCGTTGGCCAGCATCGTAATGACTACTTCGGCTGCGCGCACGGCATCGGCCGGCGAGTTCGCGACGTGCGCGCCGGCCTGAGCCAGCGGCTCCAACTTCTCGCGTGTGCGGTTGTAGACCGTAACCTCGTGTCCGGCGTGGATGAGGTTCAGAGCCATGGGCGCGCCCATGTTTCCAGTGCCGATGAATGCAATTTTCATATTCCTTGGATGCTGTCGAACGGAGAAACGTAACTTGCCGGACTATAAGCCGGTTTCTGTGCCCTTGCGGGCGGCAGCCATTCCTCTGGGCCGGACATTGCTGACCGGCTCTAGCGACCTACCCGAGAGTGAAACGGAGCGGGCCGCTCCTCCTCTCCTATTTGGTCTTGCTCCGCGTGGGGTTTGCCTTGCCGGCCGGATTGCTCCGGCCGCGGTGCGCTCTTACCGCACCTTTTCACCCTTACCCTGTGAGGGGCGGTATGTTTTCTGTGGCACTTTCCGTAGAGTTCGGTTTGACCGGACCCTCCCGGCCGTTAGCCGGCACGCTGCCCTGTGGAGACCGGACTTTCCTCCCCGCAAAAACGGGGCGGCCACCCATCCGGCAAGTTACGATTTCATTATCCCATTGAGTGTCCGGTTCCGGGATTGGCTTTGATTTGCAAAATTGCATAAATTGTTGCGGTGCTGCTGGTTAGGTGCGTTTTGGGGCCCCTATCAGGATAGCGCGCACGAGTGCGGCGAGGGCGCAAAGCGGAAGAAGAATCAGGAACAAAGGGGTGCGCGCGGGCTGTGAACGCCGAGTACGTTTTAGAGCCCTAGTAATGGGGCGAGCCGGTCCAGAACGTCGGCCAGCAAGGCCGAGGGAGCGCGGCCAGCACGCGTTGCCCGGCGGGCCCGCCAGTCTACGCTCTTGATGTGATCGGCAAGTATCACCCCCGTAACGGGAGCTTCCGCCGGTAGTGGCACTTCGAATGGATAACCTTTGACCTGGCTGGTTATGGGGCACACAAGGGCAAGCCCGCTCCTGCGGTTGTACACGGCCGGGGAAAGAACCAGCGCGGGCCGTCTACCCGCCTGTTCACGTCCGGCCTGCGGGTCGAACGTCAGCCAGACCAGATCTCCCGCATCTGGAACGTAATGCCGGGCTACCAGACTTCCTTGCCTGCCGGCGGTCCCCATGGCGTCTCGTTGTGTCGATTGCGCGGTGTAATGCGGGTAACCAACTGTTTCAGGCTGTACTTGCGGCGGGCGGGCCGAATGACGAGGACGCCGTCTTTTTCGATGGACAGGCTGACGCGGTCCCCCTCACGGATCTTGGCGGTTTCGGCGAGAGTCTTGGGGATCCGGACTGCGAGGCTGTTGCCCCACTTGGCCAACTGGGTACTCATGTATCTACGGCGAATATACCGCGAGGCGGACGGCCGCCGCAACCGCCGGGAATGCCTATCCCTGCAAATCCAGGGTGCTGAAGAAGTAGCGCAGCTCGACTTCGGCGGTTTCGGGAGCGTCGGAGCCATGGATGCAGTTGCGCTCGATGCTTTCGGCGAAGCGTTTGCGGACGGTGCCTTCGGCGGCGTTGGCGGGATTGGTGGCTCCCATTATTTCGCGCAGCCTGGCGACGGCGTCATCACGCTCGAGCGCCATGACTATGACGGGGCCTTCGGTCATGAACTTCACCAGACTTGGAAAGAACGGCCGCTCGCGATGCACAGCGTAGAAGCCCTCGGCCTGCGGTTGGGCAAGGCGGGTCATGCGCATGGCCAGAATTTTAAAGCCAGCTTTTTCAATCATGGAGAGGATCTCGCCGGCGTGGCCGGCGGCGACGGCGTCCGGCTTGATGATGGAAAAGGTTCGCTCAATCATAAACGGCTTTTGACTTTTTCTCCCATTTCCGCGGGCGAAGAGCAGACGGTGATGCCCGCGGCTTGTAGCGCTTTGATTTTGTCGGGCGCGGCGCCGGAGCCGCCGGAAATAATAGCGCCCGCGTGGCCCATGCGGCGTCCCGGCGGAGCGGTCTGGCCGGCGATGAAACCGACGACCGGCTTTTTCACATGCTCATGGACATAGGCCGCTGCGGTCTCCTCGGCATTGCCGCCAATCTCGCCGATCATGACGATGGCGTGGGTGTCGGGATCTTCGTTGAACAGGCGCATGGCGTCGACGAAATTGGTGCCGATCACGGGATCGCCTCCGATGCCGATGCAGGTGGATTGGCCGATGCCCAAATTGCTCAACTGGCCGACAGCTTCGTAGGTCAAAGTGCCTGAACGCGAGACCACGCCCACGTTGCCCTCTTTGTGAATGTGGCCGGGCATAATGCCGATTTTGCACTTGCCTGGCGAGATGATGCCGGGGCAGTTGGGGCCGATCAGGCGTGTGGGCTTTCCGCGCAGAAACTCCCAGGCGCGCACCATGTCCAGCGCGGGAATGCCTTCGGTGATGCAGACGACTAAAGGCACACCGGCATCTGCGGCTTCCATGATGGCATCGGCGGCGAAAGGCGGCGGAACAAAAATCACGGACGCGTTCGCACCGGTGGCCTTGACGGCGTCGGCCACGGTGTTGAACACGGGAAGGTCAAGATGCGTCGTGCCGCCTTTGCCGGGTGTCACGCCGCCGACCACAGTTGTGCCGTAGGCGATGGCCTGTTGCGCGTGAAAGGTGCCTTCCTTTCCGGTGAAGCCCTGAACCAGGACGCGCGTGTTGCGATCGACCAGGATGCTCATGCCGCCAGCCTCACGACTTTCTCGGCGGCATCACGCATATCGTCGGCGACGGTGAAATTGAATCCGGATTCCATCAGAATTTTGCGACCCAGTTCGACGTTGGTGCCTTCCATGCGGACGACGATGGGGACCTTGATGTTGAGGTCACGCGCGGCGGCGACGACGCCCGTGGCGAGGGTGTCGCAGCGAAGGATGCCTCCGAAGATATTGATCAGTACGGCCTTCACGTGGCGATCGGAAAGCAGGATGCGAAAGGCGTTTTTGACCTGCTCGGCGCTGGCGCCGCCGCCGACGTCGAGAAAGTTGGCCGGACGGCCGCCCGCGTATTGAATGATGTCCATGGTGGCCATGGCGAGACCCGCGCCGTTGACCATGCAACCCACGGTGCCATCCAGCTTGATGTAGGTCAAACCGAACATGGAGGCTTCGGTTTCGAGCGGGTCTTCTTCGTTCAGGTCGCGCAGTTCGAGCAGATCCTTGTGGCGGGAGAGTGCGTTGTCGTCGAGGTTGATTTTGGCGTCGAGCGCATAGACTTTGCCGTCCTTGGTGAGGATGAACGGATTGATCTCGGCAAGCGAAGCGTCCACGGCAACGTAGGCGCGGGCCAGAGCGGTCATGGCGGCCACGGCGCCGTTGATACTGGGGGCGGGAACGCCCATGCCGAACGCCAGTTTGCGCGCCTGATATGCGGCGAGGCCGGCGTCGGGTTCGAAGGCCTCCTTCAAAATGAGCTCGGGTGATTTTGCCGCGACTTCTTCGATCTCCATGCCGCCGGCCGCCGACGCCATGAACACCGGTTTGGCTTGCGCGCGGTCGAGCACAATGCCGAGGTACAGCTCGCGATCAATGGGAAGCGTCTCCTCGATGAGCAGCCGCTTCACCACGCGTCCCTCGGGACCGGTCTGGTGCGTGACCAGTGTCATGCCCAGCATTTGCTTGGCGATTTCGGTGGCCTCGACCGCGTTGCGTACGATCTTGACGCCGCCGCCTTTGCCGCGGCCGCCGGCATGAATCTGCGCTTTAACGACCACGCTGCCGCCGATCTTCTGCGCGGCGGCCGTGGCCTCTTCCGCCGAAAAGGCAACTTCGCCGCGCGGCACCGGGACCTTGTAATTGGCCAGGATCGCCTTGGCCTGATACTCATGAATTTTCATGGAGTGTCGTTGTGCTAGTATGGCGAGAAAGCCAGACTAATTCCCCACTATAACATGCCGTTTTTGCAGTATCTTCACGCAGTTGCCGAGCGCCGCAACCTCGGGACGGCGGACGCTTTCGATGCCATGGAAGCGATTCTTGCGGGTGAGGTCTCCGCTGCGCAGATCGCAGCATTTCTGACGGCTCTTCGCATGAAGGGCGAAACCGTGGATGAGCTGGTAGGGTTTGCGCGCGCGATGCGAAAACGCGCCGTACGGCTGGATGTGGGATTGAACGGCGAGGCGCTGCTGGATACGTGCGGCACGGGCGGCGACGGCCAATCCACATTCAATATCTCGACGATTGCCGCGTTCGTGGCGGCCGGAGCGGGCGTGCGCGTGGCCAAGCACGGCAACCGGTCGGCGTCAAGCCAGTGCGGCAGCGCGGACCTGCTCGAGAGCCTCGGCATTCTGGTGTCGCTTCCTCCCAAGATGGTGGCGCGGGCTATTCGCGAGGTGGGCATCGGATTTCTCTTTGCGCCGCTGGTGCACACGGCGATGAAGCATGCGCAGCCCGTGCGCGTGGAGCTGAAGATGCGGACGGTATTCAATCTGTTGGGGCCGCTCACGAATCCCGCGGGCGCCACCGCGCAACTGGTGGGAGCGCCTTCCGAACATGCGGCGGAACTGATGGCCGGGGCACTGGCCCAACTCGGACTGGAGCGCGGATTCGTTGTGCACGGCTCGGATGGGCTGGACGAGATCACCACTACGGGACTCACGCTGGCCTATGAGATCGGTGGCGGCCGGGTGGAGGGGCGGGAGCTTTCGCCGGAGGATTTTGGCGTCGAGAGGGCTGGGGCGTCCGAGCTTAAGGGCGCAGATCCGGAAACCAACGCAGTCATTGCGCGCGCGATTTTTCAGGGTGCGGTGGGGCCACAGCGGGACATCGTGCTGGTGAATGCGTCGGCGGCGCTGGTGGCGGCGGGCAGAGCTTGGGATTTCCGCGAGGGGATGGAGCTGGCGCGGAGGTCGATCGATTCGGGGGCGGCGTGGAAGAAGGTGGAGGATCTGGCGCGGTTCGGGTGACTTTTTTCCGCTCCCTTTGGTCGCGGCTCAGTAAGCGCGTCCTAGAGAACGCCCGAGTGACGCTTCAGGATTTGCTGGAGGTTTTGTGAGAAGGCGGAGCGGGCGAGCACCATGTCGCAGCCGGTCTCGTGAGCCTTCTGCTTCAATTCTCCCTGCACGTGAGACAGGTAGCCGATGACGCTGATGTTTTTGAGCTCGGCGTTGCTCTTCAGCTTCGCGATGATCTCCAGCGGATTCACGCTTTCGAAATTCAAATCGAAGATGATTAGCGTGGGGTGAGCATGGGCTTTAGCCAGGACTTCGTGTTCGTCCTTGACGAACTCCACGGACATGCCGGCGCGCTTCGCGGCGTCATTGATCTTGACGGAGAAGAACAGATCACTGACAACCGCAAGAACCTTCTTGCTATCCTGCTTGTGCATACAGTTCTGCTACGACGATACTCCCTCTGAGAGACTTCAAGCTGGCCTAGTCTTTGGACCCGATTGAAAACCGGAAGGAAAATCCATCTTACTTGGTTCAAATGGGACGCGCAAGGGCAGACGTATGCGGGCAGACGTATGCGGGGAGGACTGGGGCTGGTTCGGCCCGGATACTACATCGCTTTTGAGAGCGTCATTTACTCATACCGCAGAGCTATGACTGGATCGACCTGCGTGGCGCGCCGCGCTGGAATATAACAAGCGAGTGCCGCAATGATCATCAGAACGAACGAGACGGTGGCGAAGGTGACCGGATCGGTCCCAGTCACCCGGTACAACAGGCTGGCCAGGATGGAGTGAAGCGCCAGTGCGGCCGCGAGTCCCACGGCGACACCAGCCGCGGCCAGCTTCATCCCTTGGCCTACCACCAACTTCACAACATCGCCTAACTGTGCACCCAGCGCGATGCGGACTCCGATTTCATGCAGACGCTGGCTCACCGAATACGAAATGACACCATAGATGCCGATGATAGCCAGCGACAGGGCCAGTCCGGCGAAGATTCCAACCAGCAACAGGGCCAGGCGTGGACCGGACAGCGTAAGAGCCGCGATGTCGTCCATGAGACGGACGTCCTCCGCGCGCCAGCAGAAGATTGGCGACGTTTACGCATGCGATCAGCAGAACGAATCCCACCGCGCCCAGCAGAACCAGCAATAAAGGCTGCGTCTTGCCGACGATCTCCTGGCGCAGGGGGACTAGTTTGATCTTGGCATCGCGATCGTTATCGGGATAGAGCTTGGCGAGCCTCTGCGCGATGATGCTCATGTCGGTCCCGGCCTGCCGCATCGTAACGCCGGGCTTGAGCCGCGCAATGCCGTTCAGGAAGTGAGAAGCACGCCGCTCCGGATGTGCGCGATCCAGAGTCAGGGGCCACCAGACGTCCACGTTGTCGCCGTGAGGCAGCGAATGATACGCGCCTCCGACATGCGGCAGACCCGGCGGCATTACGCCGACAATTGTGAACGGCTGGCCGGAGAGACTCACTTTGGTACCCAGGACGCCGGCGTTGCCCAAAAACCGGCTCCTCCACAGTCCATAGCTCAGAATGACTTCATGATGATTTCCCGGCAGCTCCGCATCCAAAGTAAACGTGCGGCCGAGCAGCGGCTGCCATCCAAGCAGCCGGAAGTAGCCATGCGAGACGCGCATGCCGGTGAGCCGTTCAGGCCGCTCTGCTGCGGCGAATTGAAGATCTTCGCGGACGAACAACGCAAAATCATCGAACACGCGATTCTGTTCCCGATAATCCAGGAAATCGTGCGGATTCATGGCGAACTCGGGAAATGACGGAAAAGTCGTAAACACGCGGACCAGCCGGTCTGGCTCTCGATAGGGCAGCGGCTTGAGCAGCACTCCGTTGATGACACTGAAAATCGCGCTGTTCGCGCCGACACCGAGTGCCAGCGTCAGCACCGCAACCGTGGTAAAGCCTGGGCTGTTCTTCAGTGTCCGGGAACCGTAGCGAATGTCCTGTAAGATCCCCACTGCGTGATAGACGTACCGGTCCGTGTTTGGTGCCGGGCGCAAGTCAGATGGTCGGCTCGCCGTGGACTTCGACCTCTCGCCGTTCGACACCCTCCACCGCGGGCTCGGGCAGGCGGCCTGTGAGATTGGCCCAGGCCCAGAAGAAGGCTGTGGTGGAACTCAGTGCGCCGGCGATGGCGCCGATCAGGCGCGGGCTGTAGTACTGGGAAGTAATTCCCGCTGCGGTCATCGAAACCATCATGACGCTCCACTGCATAGACTCCATGGTGGAGAACACGCGCCCGCGGTATTCGTTCGAGACGTGACGCAGCAGTTGCGACATGTTCAGAACGGAACTGACAGCCACGGCCGCGCGCGAGAGCGCAATGAAGAGAAGGGCCAGGTAGAAATTCCGCATCTGGCTGAAGATGATGTAAGTGGAACCGTGGAGGATGTAGCAGATCGAAATGGTACGTTTGTAGCCGCTGAAGCTGATTCTCGCGCCCAGCCAGTAAGCGATCGCGCCGCCGAACAGAAGGCCGATGCCGGCGCAGCCCCATACTTCGCCGATGCCCGCAGGTCCGCGGTTGAAGACAATCTCGCCGAAGAGACTAAACAAGATCTGCGCGGCTCCTCCGCCGGTGGCCCAGCCGACGCCGATCAGCGCGATCCCGAAAATCAAGGGGTTGGCGCGCATGTAGCGAAGGCCTTCCTTATATTCATGCCAGGGACGAACCACTTCCGCCTCGGTGAGCGCGGACTTGCGGGGCTGGAAGGCATCGCCCTTCACTTTGAGCCGCGAAATGCAGGCTGCCGAAAACAGGAACGAAAGCGAATTCAAAACGAAGGCCCACTCGTAGCCGAACTGCATGACGGCGGCGCCGGCGGCAAACGTGCCGATGGTGATGGTGGTCCACTGCGTGGTTTGGGTGAGCGAATTCGCGGTGTGCAGTTCTTCGCGCGTGGTGATGGTCGGCAAGATCGCCGAGCGGCCGCTGGTGAAAAACGGAGAAGCGAACATCAGCAGGGCGCTGAACAGGTAGAGCAACGTGGTTCCCGGATACCGGAGGCAGAGAATGAAACCCAGGGCCAGAACGGCGCGAACCAGGTCGCTGGCGATCATGACGTGCTTGCGGTTGAGCCGATCGAGCACCACGCCGGCGATCGGCCCGGCCAGTACGGCAGGGATGGCTCGCGAGAGCATGATGCCGCTCACGACCAGTCCGGATTTGGTGATGGCCAGCGCCAGGCTGAAGACCGCGATGTTGTTGAAGTGATCGCCGATTTCGCTCACTACCTGGCCCATCCAGGTGTAGCGATAATTCCGGTTGCTGACCAGCAGTTCCCGAAACGAAAGCATCAGCCGCGCTCCGTCAGGTAGACGCCGGTGAAGATCACGGTCCCGCCGGCCACCAGTGAGCCCGTAATCCTTTCGCCCAGGAAAGCAACTCCCATCAGCGTTGCGATTAGCGGTTCGAGATAGATGAATGCGGAGACACGCGCGGCGGAGATGTGAGTCAGGGCGTGATAGTAGATGAGGTAGCAGATCACCGAGGGGAACAGCGCCATATAGACCAGGCTGCTCCACCCGGCGGCGCTGACGTGCGCGAAGGGGAATTGACGAGCCTGCCATAGAACGACAGGCGCGAGCAGCGCCGCGCCGCTTACGTAGGCAAATCCGTTGACCGTTACCGTGCTATGGCGCTCGGCTGCTTTTTTCCCATACACTGCGAACAAGGAAAACAGCACACAGGCCAGAGCGGTGATGGCATCTCCAGCCAGCGTGGCTTCTGAGGACGCAGCCGCGGCACGCTTGGCTGTGGCTTGATACGCGAGGGCTGCGACGCCGCCGAGCGCCAGAATCATGCCGGCGGTCTTGCGCAGCGTAATGCGTTCCAGACCCATCGCGGCGGCGATCAGCAGGACGAAAATCGGCCCCACGCCGATGATAAGCGCCGAATGCGCCACGGTGGTGCGGTGCAATCCAATCAGAAACAGAAGCTGGTTTCCGACGTTGCAGATAGCCAGGAAGCCGAGCAGCAGCAGATCTGCCGGGGGGCCGGCGCGCGCTTTCCGCCAATAAGCCGGCGCGAGAAAAACTCCCGCCAGTCCGATGCGTAGCGCGCCCAGCAGGAGCGGGGGAAACTCACGCAGCGCGACTTTGCCGATGATAAAATTCGCCGACCACAGCAGCACCATCAGCGAGATCAATGTGTAGAGGAAAACGGGTCCGTTCAACCGACCAGCTCCTGGCGAACGGTGACTTCGCGCAGGAAGTCGTGATCTATCGCATATCCGAATCCGGGCTCATCGCGAATCTCGATAGTGCCACGCGGCGTGGTTTGGACGGGCGGGCAGATAATATCGCGCTTCCAATAACGTTGGCTCGCCGAGACGTCGCCCGGCAGCGTGAAATTCGGAAGCGTAGAAAGAGCAATGTTGTGCGCGCGCCCGATGCCGGCTTCCAGCATGCCGCCGCACCATACCGGGATTGCGGCCGCCTGGGCGGCGTCGTGAACGCGCCTGGCCTCGCGAAACCCACCGACTCGCCCCAACTTGATGTTGATGATGCCGCAGGCCCGCAGGCGGATGGCCTGTTCAGCATGGTGAGCCGAGCGGATGCACTCATCGAGGCAGATGGGCGTCTGCAATTTCTTTTGCAGCTCGGCGTGATCGATGATGTCGTCGTGAGCCAGCGGCTGCTCGATCATCATCAGATAGAAATCGTCCAGCCGCTTGAGATGATCGGCGTCGCGCAAAGTGTAAGCCGAGTTGGCGTCCGCCATCAGCTTGATGGAAGGAAACCGCTCGCGCACCTGGCGGATGACGTCGACGTCCCAGCCGGGCTTAATCTTCATCTTGATGCGCTGGTAACCGGCCGCTAGTTCCGTTTCGATCTTCTCGAGCAGTTTCGGCACCGATTCCTGAATGCCGATGGAGACGCCGCACGGAATCTCGCGGCGCGCTCCGCCGCCGATCTGCCGCCAAAGCGGGTTGCCGTTCAGCCGGGCTTCCAGATCCCAGATGGCCGCTTCAAGCCCGCCGCGCGCCATGCGGTGCCCGCGGATGTGCTCGGTCAAGGGAGCCACAGCATCGGCGGTTTCGGGCTGCTTCTCGAGGACTCGCGGCGCCGCGTAGTCGCGCAGGATGAGCCATGCTGAACCGGTCCACTCTTCGTTGTAGAACGGACTCTCGCCCGCGGTGACTTCGCCCCAGCCCGATACGCCGTCGCTCACGGCTTCTACCAGAATGATGTCGCGCTCGGTGGTGCGGCCGAAGCTGGTCTCAAAGAAATGCACCAGGGGCATGCGAATTTGCCGCAGAACGATCCGGTCGATCTTCATTCCCATTTTCCGAACAGATAAGTTCCGGCCTCCGGCGATCGTTCCACGCCAACCACCGCGAGGCCGCGGGCGAAATTCGACTCGAAGCGGTTGCTGAGCTCGTGCTGGATCTGGCGGGCGCGCTTGGGCTCCTGGTGCTTGAGCATCGCGATATCGGCTGGCACCGAGAGGCGCTCGACGATCTCCGGCCGGGCCGGCGGCTCATTGCCGTTCACAATCGCCTTCACGCGCGGGCTGGCGATCCACCACTCGGCGACGCAGCGGTCCGTGGGCAGGCCGCCGTGCAGCGGGCTGGTGGTGGTTCCGTACTGATTGCGGACATAGCGCCGCACGATGGTGCCGAGGCGCTCCATGTTGAAGTAGGCGTTCTTGATTTCGAGCGGATCAAACGTCCATTCGACGAGTTCGATGCCTCGCGCCAGGGCGTCCTCGCGCTGCTTAATCTTGAGCAGGCGGCCAACACCCGCGTCGCGATATTCCGGCAGCACGCCGAGCATGTGACTATGCAGATAGGAACTGCCGCCGGGCTTGAGGCCCGGAATAGCCAGGCAGAAGCCGATCATGCGGTTGCCGTCGAAAGCGCCAAAAGCCTGACCGCCCACTTTCGTGGCGACGACGAACAGACGCGCGGGCAGCAGTTCGATGTCGTTGAATGCCCAGATGGTCTTCTGCAGTTCGACCGCGCTTTGAAATTCGGCGTCCGTGGTCAACGGACGGACCGCAATCGCCGCGCCGCCGTGTCCGGCCTTGGCCGCGTCGCTCACTTCTTCGCCTCTTGCCACAGCGATTCCATCTCTTCGAGGGAACTTTCCTTTGCGGACCGGCCGCGCTCGGCAAGCTTCTGTTCGACATACCCGAACCGCCGGCGGAACTTGGCGTTGGTTCTGCGCAAAGCCTGCTCGGGATCGACTTTGACGAATCGAGCCAGGTTCACCAGGACGAAAAGCATGTCGCCTAATTCGTCTTCCAGTTTTTCGTGTGAACCGGCGGCGCGCGCTTCGGCGAACTCAGCCAGTTCTTCATGCAGTTTGTCGATCACCAGGCCCGCGTTTTCCCAGTCGAAACCCACTTGCGCGGCGCGCGAGCTGATCTGCTGAGCCTCCACCAGCGCAGGCAGCGAGCGCGGCACCGAGCCGAGCAGCGTAGAGTCTGTCGCGCCCTTGCTGCGCTTCTCTTCGGCTTTGATCTCGCTCCATCGCTTGCGGACGTCGCCTTCGGTTTCGGCGGTTTCATCGCCGAAGACGTGCGGGTGGCGGCGGATCAGCTTCTGGGTGATGGCATCGAGAGCGTCTTCGATGCGAAACAGGTTCTCTTCTGATGCCATCTGCGCGAAGAATACAGCCTGCAGGAGCAGGTCGCCCAGTTCTTCCACAAGCTCCGGCCAGTCGCGCGCGTCAATGGCATCCATGACTTCATAGGTCTCTTCGAGCAGAAAGGGCTTGATGGTGTCGAAATTCTGCTCGCGGTCCCAGGGGCAGCCGTTCGGGCCGCGCAAGCGGACCATCAAGTCGACCAGAAGCTGAAATTTTTCGCCGGCGGTTTGAGCGGACATCAGCGTCGGACAGCGCGAAATTGTAGTATTTCCTCACTGTAACATAGGGTGCCCGGAGCACCCACCTTGCGGCAAACTCAGATAACATTAGAGCCATGGAAACCACACGACGCACTTTCATGGGACAGTCCATGGCCGGAGCCCTTACCGCGGCTCTCGGTTCCGCTTCGCAGGCAAACGCCGCGCCGCCGGGCTCTGCCATCACCGTTGGATTGATTGGCGCAGGGATCCGTGGCCTGGAATTGATGCAGGTGGCCCTGAACGATGGGGCCAAGGTCGCCATGGTGTGCGACCTCTACGAGGGCCATCTGCGCAGAGCGCTCGAGATTCAGGCTGGCACGCCCACTACGCGCGAGTACGAAAAAGTCATCAGCCGTCCGGATATTCAAGCGGTGATCGTGGCGACGTCGGATCACTGGCACGCCCCCGTCGCCATTGCCGCCATGCGCGCCGGTAAAGACGTCTACTGCGAAAAACCCATGGCGCATACCATCCCCGAGGCGCTCGAGATGGCGAAAGTCTCGCGCGAAACCGGACGCCTCGTGCAGGTGGGCAGCCAGAGCCTGAGCATGACGAGCACTAAAAGGGCCAAGCAGTGGATCGACAGCGGCTTGATCGGCAACATCTTCATGGTTCAGTGTTCCATCTACCGCGCCAATGCCATCGGCGCGTGGCGCTATCCGGTTCCGCCTGACGCTTCACCGCAGACCATCGATTGGGAGCGGTTTCTGGGCAATGCACCCAAGCGCCCGTTCGAAGCCGCGCGCTTCTTCCAGTTCCGCAACTGGTGGGACTACGGCACAGGCATCGCGGGCGACGAGTATGTACATCTTCTCTCGCGGGTACATTACGTCCTTGGAGTTCAATACCCGCGTAGCGCCGTGGCGGAGGGCGGCCTCTACAAATGGAAAGGCGATCGCGATGTGCCCGATGTGCACGACACTCTTTATGATTACGGGAAGTTTGTCACGCAAGTCAGCGCCAACCTCGCATCTAATTGGGAAGGCGGAGAGATTGTCCGTTTCATGGGCGACAAAGGAACGGTCGATCTGCGGGAAGAATCCGCCACGCTGATCCCTTATGATCCGATGGAAGATTACGCCTACCCGCTGGAGAGCTGGCCCAAAGACTTGAAGGACCGCTTCATCGCGGAACACAGAAGTGATCCTTTGGCCGACATCGGCACGGCGCGCCAGCAGCCCAAGCACAAGGCGGAGACGTTCAACCAGGAACGTGAAGGCACCGAGGACCACATGATGAATTTCTTCGAGTGCGTCCGCTCACGGCAGCAGCCGGTTGAGAACGTCGAGTTCGGCTGCGGCACGGCAGTGGCCTGTCACATGGCCAACATCTCGTACCGCGAAAAGAAGCGCGTGTTCTGGAACGCGGAACAGTTGCGGCTGCAGTCTTAGGGCCCTCGGGCGGCCTCGCCACCGTTCCGGCGAATGTCTGTTTTCTGACGTTTCAGATGTTGGAAAGTTTTGCGGCGGCGGACTTGCCGCGTAGGATGGGGTTAAGAGACGGAGTGTATCGTAAGGCACAACCTGGGGCTGGCGGCCGTTTCGCGCAATTGGGACGGAGCATTGAAGTAGGCGGCGAGGAGGCGCGTTCAAATGCAACTTGGAATGATCGGTCTTGGGCGCATGGGCGCGAACATGGTGCGCCGGCTGCTGCGCGGTGGACATGAGTGCGTGGTCTATGACAGAAACTACGCCAGCGTAACTCAACTGTCGGGTGAAGGCGCTAAGGGAGCCGCATCGTTCGAGGACTTTGTCCGGCAGCTCAAGCCGCCGCGCGCCGCATGGCTGATGGTTCCGGCCGCCGCAGTGGACGGCACGCTTGCGGAGCTCGCGGCCAGAATGCAGGCAGGCGACATCATCATCGACGGCGGCAATTCTTACTATGTGGACGACATCCGCCGTTCGGGTGAACTTGCGGGAAAAGGGATCCGCTATGTTGACGTGGGAACGAGCGGCGGAATCTGGGGTCTGGAGCGCGGCTACTGCCAGATGATCGGCGGTCCGCGCGACGTTGTCGAGCATCTGGATCCGATTTTCAAAACACTGGCGCCGGGGCGGGGAAACCTGGAGCGTACGCCAGGCCGCGAGAAGCTGGGCGGGACGGCCGAAGAAGGCTATCTTCACTGCGGGCCCTCTGGCGCCGGGCACTTCGTGAAGATGGTTCACAACGGCATTGAATATGGCGTCATGGCGGCGTATGCCGAAGGGCTGAACATTCTGAAGCATGCCAATGCCGGCAAGCAGGGGCGCGCGGCGGATGCGGAAACCGCACCGCTTAGAAATCCGGAGCACTATCAGTACGATTTGAATATCGCCGACGTCACCGAACTCTGGCGGCGCGGAAGCGTGGTCGCTTCCTGGTTGCTGGATTTGACGGCGATCGCGCTGGCGCAGCAGCCGGACCTGGCGAAATTCTCCGGGCGCGTTTCCGATTCCGGCGAGGGGCGGTGGACGCTGGTGGCCGCCATCGACGAATCCGTTCCCGCGCCGGTGCTGAGCACCGCGCTCTATGAGCGGTTCTCATCGCGAGGCGAGGATGATTTCGCCTTGCGACTGCTGTCTGCGATGCGGTACCAGTTCGGCGGACACATCGAACGCGCGGCGGGCGGATAAGCGGCCACGACACCCTGCCATGAATCAAGTTCCTCAAGCGGAAGCCCGGCCCGCCGGCCCGTGCGCGATCGTGATTTTCGGCGCCAGTGGTGATCTGACCCGGCGCAAGCTGATTCCGGCGCTCTGCAATCTGGCAGCAGCCCATTTTCTGCCCAGCCAGTTCGCGATTATCGGCTTCGCCTTCGACGCGCTCACCACGGAGTCGTTCCGGCAACAACTGAGTGAAAATATCAAGACGTTTGCCACCAGCCCCGTGGATCCAAAAGTGTGGGCCTGGTTTCTCGAGCGTATTTACTATGTTCAGGGTGATTTCAGCGATGCGGCGGCCTACGATCGTCTGCGCGCGCAGCTCGAGCAAGTGGAGAAAGAGCATGGAACCGGGGGCAACCGCCTTTTCTATATGGCCGTGGCGCCACGGTTTTTCGCGGGGGTTATCGAAGAGTTGGGAAAAACGTCGCTGGTGCACGAGGAGAATGGCCGCTGGCGCCGCGTAATCATCGAGAAACCTTTCGGCCGCGATCTGGATTCGGCGCGCAAGCTTAATGCGGACATTCAGCGGGTGCTCGACGAATCGCAAATCTACCGCATCGACCATTACCTTGGCAAAGAGACGGTGCAGAACATCATGGTTTTCCGGTTCGGAAACAGCATTTTCGAACCGATCTGGAACCGCCACTTCATCGACCATGTGCAGATCACCGCGGCGGAAACGGTGGGTGTGGAGCATCGCGGCGGCTATTACGAAGGCGCGGGCGCGTTGCGAGACATGGTGCCGAATCACCTGTTCCAACTTGTGTCGCTGACGGCCATGGAACCTCCTGTCTCATTCGATGCGAATGCGGTGAGAGAGAAACAGGTGGAGGTGCTGCATGCGCTTCAGCCGCCTTCGCCGGAGGACGTGCTCAAGAACGCGGTGCGCGGGCAGTACGGAGAAGGGACTGAAGGTGACGATCGTGTGCCTGCGTACCGCAGTGAGCCCAATGTCGCGCCGGATTCGAATACCGAGACGTTTGTCGCGGCGAAGCTTTCGCTCGACAACTGGCGCTGGGCAGACGTGCCCTTCTACCTGCGGACCGGCAAGCGCCTGGCGAAACGGGAGACTGAAATCACTATTCAGTTCCGGCGCACGCCGTTTATGCTGTTTCGCAATACTCCGGTCAAGCATTTGCAAACCAACCGGCTGCACATTCGCATTCAGCCCGAAGAAGGGATCTGCCTGAGCTTCGGCGCCAAGGTGCCGGGACCGGTGATGAAGATCGGCCTGGTGAACATGGACTTCGATTATGTGCACTACTTCGACCGCGCGCCCAGCACCGGATATGAGTGGCTGCTCTACGACTGCATGATCGGAGACGCGACACTATTCCAGCGTGCCGATATGGTGGAAGCGGGATGGAAGATCATCCAGCCGATTCTGGATGTTTGGACGGCGCTGCCGCCGCGCAATTTTCCCAACTATGCGGCGGGAACCTGGGGGCCTCCGGAAGCCGAAGAGTTGATGGCGCGCGACGGGCGGGAGTGGTCGCAGGCGGGGTGTATGTGAGGGGCAGCCCACGGTTACCGCTAGAGTTAAGCCTTCGGACTCGCCGCAACAAGAACACAGCCGGCCAAATCGTTGCTCAGGCGGATCGGGGCCGTAGCGCCAGCCAAACGCACCTCGAGGGATGCGGCGGAGTTCTTCTTCTCGACGGTCAGCGTGATGCCCGGCATCAGCCCCAGGCGTTCCAGTTCGCGGAGAGCCCCGGCATCGCGGTCGGAAACACTGCTGATGACGGCCGGCGTACGCAGGGGCCATCGTAGCAGCGGCGCTTCATCGCGAAACGCGCCGGGCTCGTATTTAGGCGGAATGCCGTGTCCGTGCGGGTCGAATTCCGGATCGCCCAGGATGGCGGCCACGCGGTCTTCAAAGCGCTCGGAGATGAAATGTTCCAGCCGCTCTGCCTCTTCGTGTACCTCGTCCCAAGAGTACTTCAGAATGTTGTGAAGAAATAACTCCAGCAGACGATGGTGCCTCACCAGCTCCCAGGCCCGCCGTTTTCCGGCGGCCGTGAGCCGCACCCCATGATGTTTTTCATATAAAACCAAGGCCGGACGTTGGGACGCCAGCTTTTGAAGCATTCCGGTTACCGAGGGTGTGCGAACGCCGAGCCTCTCGGCCAGCGCGTTGGTGGTGACACGGGAATCCTCTACACCGCCGAGTTCCAGAATGGCCTTAAGGTAATCGTCAACGGATTCCGAAGTGGTCAATACGCTCAGTTTAGGTGCCACTATTCTTAATATGCTATGCCACTTCACCGCGTGCTGCAAGCTTGGAGACGTAGATCTGCTTGACAGCCCACAGATTTTAGGCTAACCTAATTCCCCAGTGTCGACTCGCGTTGTCCTCTTCGCTTGCCTGGTATGGTCCGCCTGTTTCCCGGACCGCCTTCCCGCCCAGGGCGAGACCACCAGCGCCATCGTGGGAACCGTCTCCGATCCCAGCGAGGCCGCCATACCAGAGGCCACTGTGACCATCGTCAGCACGGGGACCGGATCCAAGCGCAGCACAAGAACGGACGATGGCGGTCGCTTCAATTTTCCGCAGTTGAAGCCGGGACCTTACACCGTCAAGGCGGAGGCGGCGGGGTTCGAGCCTGAGACCAGCGAGTCCGTCTTAGCCGGCCTCGGCCAGAAACAGACCGTCCGGTTTGTCTTGAAGCTGGCTGAAACCAGGGGTGAGGTGGTGGTGACCGGCGAGGCGCCATTAATCAATCCAGAAAACCCGAACACCGCGACCACGCTCAATGAGCGGGCGCTCGAAAACCAGCCGAACCCCGGCGGCGATCTGACGTATCCGCTGCAATTCGCGGCCGGTGCTTTGATGAATACCGCCGGCAGCGGCAACGACTTCGTCGGCGGCACAAACGGCTACGGCAACGTGCAGTTTAATGGATTGCCGTCGCTCTCGAACGGCTACATCGTGGACGGGCTCGAGACGAACGACCCGCTCACCAATTTGAACAGCGGCCTCTCGACGAATCTTGTATTGGGTCTCAATTCGATCGCGGAAGTTACCGTGAACACGCTCTCGTACACCGTCGATCAGGGACGCTACGGAGCCTCGCAGGTCAATTACGTAACGAAGTCCGGCACCAATCAGTTCCACGGCAACTTGTACGAGCTGTGGAACGGTTCGCGATTCAACGCCGCGAACTTCTTCACGAATTCCACTCCCGGAAATCACAAGCCGCGGTCGACACTGAACCATTTCGGCGGCAGCCTGGGAGGGCCGATCCTGCGGGACAAATTGTTTTTCTTCTTCGACAGCGAATGGGTGCGGATTGCTCTACCGATCGTTTCCGCCACGACCGTGCCAACGCCCGCATTTCAGCAATACGTTCTCCAGCAGTTGCCGCTGGGAGGCACGGACACCGTTACTGGTTCCACGTACCGGCCGGCGCCGCAACTGGAGCCGTTCTATCAGAAGATGTTCAGCCTCTACCGGAGCACAGGCGGAACTCCGCTGGCGATTCTGGGCTGTCCCTTCAACAGCGACGGGAGCCGGGCGGAAGGCGTTCCTCCCAACGGAAATGGCTGCGCGAATCGCCAGAGCATTTCACATTCCAGCGACGACCACGAACAGGTGCAGACCGCTCGGATTGACTACAACATCAACGAGAAGAACACCACTTGGTACCGGTTTCAAACGGACAACGGCTTGCAGGCCGCCTACACCGATCCCATCAATCCTTTGTTCAACGCGATCTCACCGCAGCCGCTCTATTCGTTCGCCGCCGGGTACACACATCTCTTCTCTTCCAAATTGGTGAACTACTTCAATCCGGCGTTTTCCTGGTACGAGAGTCTGTTTGGACCGGCCGATTTTCAGAAAACGCTCGCGGCTTTCCCGATCGTGTTGCAAGGCAGCGGCGCAAACGCGCCGTTCACCACTCTCGGCGGCTTGGACAACACCTGGGTCCAAGGGCGCCGGGCGACCCGCGTCTTTATCAATGACAACCTGGCCTGGACCCGCGGCGCGCACGAGTTTCGCTTCGGAACCAACACGCGAATCTTCCGTCTGAATGACTACGATTTCGGCGAAGGAGCGGTTTCGCTGGTCACCTACACCACTCTGCCGCAATTCATTTATGGTGTGGCCTCGACGGCCTCAAAGACGTTCCCCATCGCGAACTCCCAGCCGTACAGTTTTCTGAACCTGGATGTGTACGCGCAGGACACTTGGAAAGTGAACTCGAGGTTGACGTGGACCCTTGGCATCCGCGCCACTCAGAATTCCAATCCTCTCAACCCGCACCACGCGATTGCGCGGCTTTCCGGCGCGTTCACTTCGGTCTCGCACGATGTGAATCAACCGCTGAACGCAGCCCTTCATACCGGGCTCGGACACCTCTTCGATTCGACCCCGCTGGCGATCTTGCAGCCGCGAACGGCCGTTGCCTGGCAGATCACGCCCATCACGGTGCTGCGGAGCGGTTTCGGGCTGTTCAGCGATCTGCTGCCTGGCAGCATTGCTGATCTCGTCGGCGTCAATCCTCCGTACTCGGAGACCTTCCAGGGTGGCCTGTTGGGAACTGCGGGAGGAACTGTTATCGCGCCCGGGGCGTCCAACAGCGCGGTGGATGCGACGGTCGCGGCAAGCCGGATGTTCAACACCGGTTTCGCCGGAGGGCAACTCTCCTGCGCATCCCAGCGCTCCAATCCGGGAACGTGCTTGCCGCCGGTGGCCGTTACAGCCGTCCCGGATGGGAGGTTGCATGCGCCCTATTTCATGGAGTGGAGTCTCGCCTTGGAACACCAGGTCGGCCACACACTCAATCTGCGCACCCAGTACGTGGGCACGCGCGCCGTCAACCAGCCCTACACCACTCAAGTGAATGGCTACCAGACTGTGTGCGAGGGCTGCTTCGCGCCGTTCCCTTATGGCGGGCCGCTTGATCCGAGATTCGGAGCTGTCACGCAGCTCAACACGGGCGCCAACAGCCACTATAACGGTCTTCAAATCACAGCCGAGAAGCGGCTCAGCCATGGATTACAGGTGCAAGCCAACTACACCTGGAGCCACTGCATCGACACGGTTTCCAATGGCGGGTTTCTGCCGTTCTCGGCCGGAGGAATTCTCTCGCCGATTCCCGGAAATCTCGCGCGGGATCGCGGCCCCTGTGATTACGATGTGCGGCACAACCTGACCGCCGGCTACGTTTATGAACTGCCGGTCAAGGTCCGCGGCCGCCTCGGGTATGCGTTGAATGGATGGCAGGTATCCGGGTCGGTGTTTTGGCGCAGCGGCTTGCCGTTCTCGGTCTTGAGCGCTCCCTATACTGCGAATGGGCGCGGCATTGTGAATGGAAGCGGTGCACAGTTCGCTAGTGTTGTTCCCGGTGTTCCCCTGTACGAACATCATGAGATTCCCGGTGTCACTCAGCCCGGTACCATTCCGTGGTTGAACCCGGATGCGTTTGTCTCAACCGTTGATCCGAGCACCGGCGCATGTTTTGGAGGCGACACTGCCAGGGGCTGCCAGTTTGGCAATCTCGGACGCAACGCCCTGCGCGGTCCCGATTTCACCTGGAGTGACCTGTACCTCACGAAATGGTTCGCTGTGAGCGAGCGCGCGAAACTGCGCATTGATGCCCAGTTGTTTAACATTTTCAATCACCCGAATTTCGGGCTTCCCGTGCTTGGATACGCCGGAATTCCTGGGAAACCTTCCACCCAGACAGGTTTCGGCAGCCTGACCTACACCACCGCGCCGCCAACCGGTCTGCTCGGTGTTGGGCTGGGCGGCGACAGCTCACCGCGAATGGTCGCATTTCAAGCGCGGCTCGAGTTTTGAGCCCGCTTCGTCCAATGTTGTAGTTCATTCCAATTATTTGCACTGAGTGAGTCACACCTCATCGCACTTCGGCGAACAAACCGTGCGATCTGCTGCGTATACACAATTCGGAGGGGAAGGTGTTTTATGACCTCGCTCTCAGATCTTTCGCAAGACCTCCGTTACGGACTCCGCATGTTGTCGAAGAACCCGGGGTTCACGGCGATCACCGTTCTGACCCTGGCGCTCGGCATCGGCGCCAATAGCGCGATGTTCAGCGTGATCAATTCTGTCCTGCTCCGCCCTCTGCCCTATAAGGCGGCCGATCGCCTGGTGATCGTATGGGAAAGGCCTCCCAAGGAAGAACGGAACACTGTTTCCGCAGCCAATTTTCTGGACTGGCGCGAGCAGAATCGCGTTTTCGAACACCTCGTCGGCACCACGTTCGACAGTTTCAACATTTCGGGAAAGGATCTGCCCGAGCGCGCTGACGGGATGCGCACTTCCTGGGACTTCTTCGACATGCTGGGAACGCAACCGATGCTGGGGCGCGGCTTCGTGGCTGACGACGAACGGCCGGGAGCGCCCGCCGTGACGGTCCTGAGCCACCGGCTCTGGGTGCGGAGCTTCGGCGCCGACCCGCAGATCATCGGTCGCACCCTGACCGTGGATACCGAAAAATGCACGGTGATCGGAGTCATGCCGGCGCGGTTCCGATTCTTTGGGGCTCCCGAGATGTGGATGCCTCTGGTTCTCGACCGAGCCAAAGTCACCCGGGATTTCCATTTCATGGTCCCGCTGGCCCAGCTCAAACCCGGCGTTTCCCTAGCGCGCGCCCGTGCGGAGATGGACGGCATCGGGAAGAACATCGAAGTAGCGTTCCCGAAATCGAATAAAGGGTGGGGAGTGTTCGTAGAGCCGGTGCGGCAGTCGGTCACACAAGGCCAGCGAACCAGCGTGCTGGTGCTGTTTGGTGCGGTTGGCTTCGTTTTGCTCATTGCGTGTGTAAATGTAGCCAACCTGCTTCTGGCAAAGGCGGCCGTGCGGCAGCGCGAGCTGGCCGTGCGCGCATCGGTGGGCGCGAGCCGCTTCCGCCTGGTTGCCCAACTGCTCACCGAGAGCGTCATGCTGGCAATTGCCGGCGGCTTGCTCGGGTTGCTGCTGGCTTTCTGGCTGGTGAGGATTGTAAGCGCGCTCGTTCCCGACTTCCTGCTTTGCGGTTTTGAGAAAATCGCCGTCGACTGGCGGGTGCTCGCGTTCTCCCTGACTCTCTCGATCGTGACCGGCCTGTTCTTTGGCCTCTTTCCGGCCTGGCGCGTGTCGGGACTGAATCTGAGCGACATTCTGAAGGAAGGCGGGCGGACGTCTGCCGGCTCCGGCGGACATGCTCGATTTCGCAGCGTGCTCGTGGCCGCTGAAGTCGCCCTGTCGCTGGTGCTCCTCGTGTCGGCCGGTCTGATGGTCCGGAGCCTGCTCGCGATGCAGAACGTCGACCCCGGCTTCCGCACGGATCACTTGCTGACCATGCGCCTGTCCATGGCGGACCGGCGATATCCCGGCGCCGCTCAAGTGCGCAACTTCTACCGGCAGATCCTGGAGAAGGCCCGCTCCATTCCGGGCGTTCGGAGCGTCAGCATCTCTTTGGGCCTTCCGCTACAAGGCTCGTCGTTTGGCATGCCGTTCCAGATTGCCAGCCACCCGCAGGTTCCAATTTCCGAAGCGCCCGGCGAGCCCTATGAACTGGTCAGCGCGGACTTTTTCCAGACCATGGGCATTACTTTGCGCAAAGGCCGCTTCTTCACCGAGCGCGACGACGAACACGGCCCGTCCGTTTCGATCGTGAACGAATCGTTCGTCAAGAAGTATCTGGCCAAAGAAGATCCGCTGAGCCAGCGGCTGCTGGTTGAAGAGCTGATCACCGGAAAGACTGAGCTGGGCCCGCCCATCGCCTGGCAGATCGTGGGAGTGATTGCCGATGCCAAGTTCGGCGGCCTGAACAGCAGCGACGTGCCCGTGATCTATGTGCCCATCATGCAAAGCCCGTGGCCCGGCGGCACATTGGCTCTGCGGACGGCCGTAGAGCCATTAAGCGTAACGAAGGTGGCGCGCGTTGTGCTGGCCCAGTTGGACCGCGACATGCCGGTAACGTCAGTCAAATCCATGGACCAGATCGTCGTGGATTCGATGTCGCAGTCGCGAACGCAGACGTGGCTCATCGGGGCCTTCGCCGCGGTGGCGCTGGCGCTCGCCGCGCTGGGCATTTATGGCGTGGTGTCCTATTCGGTGGCGCAGGAGACGCACGATATCGGCGTCCGGCTCGCCCTCGGCGCCAGCGCTCGAGACGTGTTGAAGTCGGTGCTGGGCAGAGGGATGTTGCTCACCGGCGCCGGGCTGCTGGCCGGGCTGGCCGGCTCCTTCGCCTTGACGCGGCTGCTCTCCAGCCTGCTGTTCAACGTGAAGGCGACCGACCCGTGGACCTTCGTGGCCGTATCGCTGCTGCTGACCCTCGTCGTCGTTGTGGCCGGATTTATTCCCGCGCGCCGCGCCACCCGTGTCGATCCCGTGGCGGCCTTGCGGTTCGAGTAACGTCTCGCGGCTTTCGCAATATCGGGTTTCGTAGCTTCGGAGGCGTAGTCTCTCTCTTGAAAATGGATGTAACCGACCGATCCGGCGAAACCACACGTCCCGCGATGGGGACTGGCTTCTGCGTCCCTAATCGAGCGAATCTCCACCTTTTCCGACACGCTCTCCGTGGACGCAGCGGCCTGTCCCCCTCGCGCCCTTGCAGAATTTTCATGATTGTGGGGTGCGTGCTCGCACACCGAACGCGGTTCCGAGCGGCGGTCTGACGCGGAACGAATTGACGCGGAGGGCTCAGCGAAGAATCTGACGAAGTCTTGGCCCCCTACTCTTCCCCGCCGCCCTCGCGCAGCGCCAGGTCCAGCGCCTCCAGAAAGAAATACTCGCCCCACATCACCGACTCATTTACCCCGATGTTCTTCGCCACGTGATAGACGCCGCCTTTCAGGATGCCCTCCCAGTTCGGATCGCTTTCGGAAAGATAATTCCGGCACAGCGTGCCCAGGACGCGGCGCGCTACGGCGTCGTAGTATTGGCCGCGCACCTGATCGGGGACCAGCCGGGCCAGCCGCAGCATGCCGGCTGCGGCAACGGCTGCGGCCGAGGTGTCC
>Ga0335070_10001831_pt1 | contig 24649 bp, 29 predicted proteins | sample Lox_Sample_13_FD_206722 | JGI IMG/M metagenome (GOLD analysis project Ga0335070, IMG submission 206722) | Soil microbial communities from Loxahatchee National Wildlife Refuge, Florida, United States - Lox_Sample_1.3 | ecosystem: Environmental > Terrestrial > Soil > Wetlands | place: USA...
CCTCGAGATCGCGAAGGCGGTCGGCGTGGGCGAAGGCGTCGCGCGCGGCGAAGCGGAGCGGCGCCAGGACTGCGTCGAGGGCCGCCGCGCCGGGGCTCGCTGCCACGTCTCCCTCCCGATCGCCGCGGCGCTACTTGGCGTGGATCTCCTGCAGCGAGCGCACGCCGATCGACTCGAGCTGCAGCGCCCGGATCGCGCCGGTGGCGGCCCGCGCGCCCGCCACGGTCGTGAAGTACGGAAGCCCGCGCAGCAGCGCGGCGCGCCGCATCGTCATCGAGTCGCGCGCGGCCTGCGGCTCGGTCCCCACGGTGTTGATCACCAGGTCGACGTCGCCCTTGTCGATGCGCTCGACCACGTCCGGCGAGCCGCGTCCGACCTTCGGCACGACCTCCGCGGGCACGCCGAGCGCGGCCAGCTCGGCCGCCGTGCCCGGCGTCGCGAGCACGCGGAAGTCGTGGCGCGCCAGCTCGCGCACGCACTGCGCGATCGCCGCGCGGTCCACCGCGCGCACGGAGACCAGCACGGTGCCGCGCGTCGGCAGGCTGCCGCCCGCCTCGATCTGCGCCTTGGCGTAGGCGCGGCCGAAGTCGGAGTCGATGCCCATCACCTCGCCGGTGCTCTTCATCTCCGGGCCCAGCAGCGTGTCGACGCCGGGGAACTTCACGAACGGGAACACCGCCTCCTTGACCGAGAAGTGGCGCGGCCGGATCTCGCGGGTGAAGCCGAGCTCCTCGAGCGTCTTGCCGGCCATCACCAGCGCGCCGAGCTTGGCGAGCGGCACGCCGATCGCCTTCGACACGAACGGCACGGTGCGCGACGCGCGCGGGTTGACCTCGAGCACGTAGACGACGCCCGACTTGACCGCGAACTGCACGTTCATCAGCCCGCGCACGCCGAGCTCGAGCGCGAGCGAGCGGGTGGCCTTGGCGATCTCGTCGGTCACCGCCGGCGGCAGCGACCAGGGCGGGATCGAGCAGGCGCTGTCGCCCGAGTGGACGCCCGCCTCCTCGATGTGCTCCATGATGCCGCCGATCACGACGCGTTCGCCGTCGCAGATCGCGTCGACGTCGACCTCGGTGGCGTCCGCCAGGAAGCGGTCCACCAGCACCGGGTGCGCGGGCGACGCCTTCACCGCGAAGCGCATGTAGTCGCGCAGCGCCGCGACGTCGTGGACGATCATCATGGCGCGCCCGCCGAGCACGTAGGAGGGGCGCACCAGCACCGGGTAGCCGATCCGCTCGGCCACGCGTTCGGCCTCCTCGGGGCTGCGGGCGATGCCGGAGGGCGGCCGCGCCAGGTGCAGCTGCTCGAGCAGCGCGTCGAAGCGCTCGCGGTCCTCGGCGCGGTCGATGGCGTCGGGCGGCGTGCCGAGGATCGGGACGCCGTTGCGCTCGAGCGGCACCGCGAGGCGCAGCGGCGTCTGCCCGCCGAGCTGCACGATCACCCCTTCGGGCCGCTCCTTGTCGACGATCTCGAGCACGTCCTCGAGCGTCAGCGGCTCGAAGTAGAGACGATCGCTGGTGTCGTAGTCGGTCGACACCGTCTCGGGGTTGCAGTTGACCATCAGGGTCTCGAAGCCGGCCTCGCGGAGGGCCATGACCGCGTGCACGCAGCAGTAGTCGAACTCGATGCCCTGGCCGATGCGGTTCGGGCCGCCGCCGAGGATGATGATCTTGCGGCGGCCGGTCGGCTGCGCCTCGCACTCGTCCTCGTAGGTCGAGTAGAGGTAGGGCGTGTGCGCCTCGAACTCGGCGCCGCAGGTGTCGACGTGCTTGTAGACCGGCCGCACGCCGAGCTCGCGGCGCAGCCCGCGCACGGCGTCCTCGTCCGTCTTCCAGAGCGCGGCCAGGCGGCGGTCCGAGAATCCCATCTGCTTGGCGGGGCGCAGCCACGCGGAGCGCTGCTCGGGCCCGGCGGCGGCGAGCCCCGCTTCGGCCTCGACCAGCTCCTGCACGTTGCGCAGGAACCACGGATCGATCGCCGAGCGCCGCGCCACCTCCTCGACGCTCGCGCCGCGCCGCAGCACCTCCGCGATCGCCCACGGTCGCCCCGGACGCGGCACCTCGATCTGCGCCCACAGCGCCTCGAGCGACTGGCCGGCGCCGCCGCGCACCTCGGGGCTCTCGAGCCCGTCGTGGCCGATCTCGAGCGAGCGGATCGCCTTCTGGAAGCTCTCCTTGAAGGTGCGGCCGATGCCCATCACCTCGCCCACCGACTTCATCTGCGTGGTGAGCGTGCTGTCCGCCTGCGGGAACTTCTCGAAGGTGAAGCGCGGGATCTTGGTGACGACGTAGTCGATGGTCGGCTCGAAGCTGGCGGGCGTCTCGCGCGTGATGTCGTTGCGGATCTCGTCGAGCGTGTAGCCGACCGCCAGCCGCGCCGCGATCTTGGCGATCGGGAAGCCGGTGGCCTTGGAAGCGAGCGCCGAGGAGCGCGAGACGCGCGGGTTCATCTCGATCACCACCATCGCGCCGTCGGCGGGGTTCACCGCGAACTGGATGTTGGAGCCGCCCGTGTCGACGCCGATCTCGCGGATGATGGCGAGCGCGGCGCTGCGCATCTCCTGGTATTCCTTGTCCGTCAGCGTCTGCGCCGGGGCCACCGTGATCGAATCGCCGGTGTGGACGCCCATCGGATCGAAGTTCTCGATCGAGCAGACGATCACGACGTTGTCGGCGCCGTCGCGCATCACCTCGAGCTCGTACTCCTTCCAGCCGAGCACGCTCTGCTCGAGCAGGATCTGGTGGCGGGGCGACTGCTGCAGACCCCAGCGCACCACCGCGTCGAAGTCCTCGTCGCGGTGCGCCACGCCCGCGCCGGCGCCGCCCAGCGTGAACGACGGGCGGATGATCGCCGGCAATCCGACGTGCGGGAGCAGCTCACGCGCCTCCTCGAGCGAGCGCACGTAGCCGGAGCGCGGCACGCGCAGCCCGATGCGCTCCATCGCCGCGCGGAACAGCAGGCGGTCCTCCGCCTTCAGGATCGCGTCGAGCTTGGCGCCGATCAGCTCGACGCCGTGGCGCGCGAGCACGCCCGCCTCGGCCAGATCGATGGCGAGGTTGAGCGCGGTCTGCCCGCCGATCGTCGGCAGCAGCGCGTCGGGCCGCTCCCGCTCGATGATCTTCTCGAGGCTCTCGACGGTCATCGGCTCGACGTAGGTGCGATCCGCCAGCTCGGGATCGGTCATGATGGTGGCCGGGTTCGAGTTCACCAGCACCACCCGGTAGCCCTCTTCGCGCAGCGCCTTGCACGCCTGGGTGCCCGAGTAGTCGAACTCGCAGGCCTGGCCGATCACGATCGGGCCCGAGCCGATCACCAGCACGCTCCGGATGTCGCTCCGCTTCGGCACGCTCAGCCCCTGGCCCCCGCCGTGGCGACGTCGAGGCCCGTCACCGACTCGCCGCTCTTGCAGCGCAGCACCATCTCGCGGAAGCGCCCGAAGAAGTAGGCCGCGTCGTGCGGGCCCGGCGACGCCTCGGGGTGGTACTGCACCGAGAAGATCGGGCGCCGCGTGTGCGCCAGGCCCTCGACGGTCCCGTCGTTCAGATTGACGTGGGTGATCTCGACCGGCTCGCCGGCGGCCCGCAGCGACTCGGCGTCCACCGCGTAGCCGTGGTTCTCCGCACAGATCGCGACCTTGCGGGTCGCCAGGTCCTGGCCCGGCTGGTTGCCCCCGTGGTGGCCGAACTTGAGCTTGCGCGTCTGGCCGCCGAGCGCGAGGCCGAGGATCTGGTGACCCAGGCAGATCCCGAAGATCGGCAGCCGGTCGGCGAGCTCGCGCACCACCGGCCGCACCCCCTCGACCGCCGCCGGGTCGCCGGGGCCGTTGGAGAGGAAGATCGCGTCCGGCCGGTGGGCCAGCGCGTCACGCGCGGGTGTCGCCGCGGGCACCACCGTGACGTCGAAGCCGTGCTCGACGAGCAGCCGCAGGATGTTGCGCTTCACGCCGTAGTCGTAGGCGACCAGCCGCAGCCGCGGCTCCGGGCGCGGCGCGCGCGGGATCTGGCCGTCGATGCCGCGCCACAGCCCCTGCTCCCAGCGGTACGGCTCGCGGCAGGTGACGCCGGCGACGAGGTCGCGCCCGTCGAGGACGGGAGCGGCCTGCGCGGCCGCCACCAGCGCGGCGGCCTCCTGGCGGGCCGGGTCGGTCGAGACCACGCCGTTCTGGAAGCCGTGGTCGCGGATGCGCCGGACCAGCGCCCGGGTGTCGATCCCGGCGATGCCCGGCACGTCGCAGCGGCGCAGGAAGCCGTCGAGCGACTCGCGCGCGCGCCAGTTGCTCGGCTCCTCGAACAGCTCCTTCACCACGAAGGCCGAGAGGAAGGGCCGCGCCGACTCGTCGTCCTCCGGGTTGGCGCCGACGTTCCCGATCTGCGTATAGGTCATCGTCACGATCTGGCCGGCGTAGGACGGATCGGTGAGGATCTCCTGGTAGCCGGTCATGCTGGTGTTGAAGCAGACCTCGCCGGCCGCGACGCCGGTCGCGCCGAAGGCGCGGCCGCGGTACACGGTGCCGTCGGCCAGCGCGAGCGCGGCCGGGCGCAGCGCGCCGCTCACGGTGCCAGCACCCCGCGCTCGGCGTCGTAGACCAGCCGGCCGCCGACGATCGTCGCCAGCGCGCGGCCGGTGAGCTCGCGCCCCGCCCAGGGCGAGTTGCGGCTCTTCGAGTAGCCCTTGGTCGGCTCGTAGACCCAGCGCCGGACGGGGTCGATCACCGCGACGTCGGCCGGCGCGCCGACCGCGAGCGAGCCGCCGGGGCGCCCCGCGATGCGCGCCGGATTGCTGCTGAGCCGGCGCACCCACTCGATCGGCGCGAGGTCGCCGGCGCGCACCAGCTCGAGCGTCACCGCCACGGCCGTTTCGAGCCCGATCACGCCGGGCGGCGCCGCCGTGAACTCGACGTCCTTCTCGTGCACCGCGTGGGGCGCGTGGTCGGTGGCGATCGCGTCGAGCGTGCCGTCGGCGAGGCCGGCGCGAAGCGCCCGCACGTCGCGCTCCGAGCGCAGCGGCGGCGCCATCTTGGTGTTGGTGTCGTAGCCGAGCGTCGCCTCGTCGGTCAACGTCAGATGGTGCGGCGTCACCTCCGCGGTCACGTGTACGCCGCGCTCGCTCGCCGCGCGGATCAGCTCGACGGCACCGGCCGTCGAGACGTGCGCGACGTGGAGGTGCGCGCCGGTGAGCTGGGCGAGCAGGATGTCGCGCGCCACGTGGATGGTCTCCGCGGCGGCCGGGTTGCCCGGCAGGCCGAGGCGCGTCGAGACGGGGCCCTCGTTGACGACGCCGTCGCGCGCCAGGGTGCGGTCCTCGGCGTGCGTGATGATCGGCACCCGCACCAGGCCCGAGTACTCGAGCACGCGGCGCATCACGCCCGAGTCCATGATCGTCCGGCCGTCGTCGCTGAAGGCGACCACGCCGGCCTCGACCAGCGCGGCCATCTCGGTCATCACCTCGCCGGCGAGCCCGCGCGTCGCGGCCGCGATCGGGTAGACGCGCGCCGGCGACTCCTGGCGCGCCCGGTCGAGGATGTACTCGGTGACCGAGGGGTCGTCGTTCACCGGCTGGGTGTTGGCCATGCAGGCGATCGCCGTGAAGCCGCCCGCCACCGCGGCGCGCCCGCCCGACGCGATGTCCTCCTTGTACTCCTGGCCCGGCTCGCGCAGGTGCGCGTGCAGGTCGAAGAGGCCCGGCACGACCCAGCAGCCCGCGGCGTCGACGGCGAGCGCCCCGTCGGCGGCGAGCTGTGCGCCGGCGCCGGCGATGCGCCCGTCCTCGAGCAGCAGATCGCCGCTCTCGTCGCGGCCGCTGGCCGGGTCGAGCAGGCGTCCGCCGCGGATCACGATGCGCGCCATGCCGAGCGCCCCCTCAACCTTCGCGCCGCGGGTTGCGACCCGCGAACAGGTACAGGACCGCCATCCGCACCGCGACGCCGTTGCGCACCTGGTCGAGGATCACGCTTGGCCGGCGGTCGGCGAGGTCGTGGGCGATCTCCACGCCGCGGTTGATCGGACCCGGGTGCATCACGATCGCGTCGTCCTTCGCGTAGCGCAGCTTGGCGCGGTCGAGCCCGAAGGTCGCCGCGTACTCGCGGATGCTCGGGAAGAAGCAGCCGTCCAGCCTCTCTTGCTGGATGCGCAGCAGCATCACCACGTCCGCGCCCTCGAGCGCCTCGCGCAGCGAGGTGTAGGCCTTGACGCCGAGCGCCTCGACGGCGGGCGGCAGCATCGTGGGCGGCGCCGCGAGCCGCACCTCGGCGCCGAGCTTCGAGAAGGCGTAGAGGTTCGAGCGCGCCACGCGCGAGTGGACGATGTCGCCGACGATCGTGACGGTGAGCCCGTCGAGCCGGCCCTTCTCCTGCCACACCGTGAACAGGTCGAGCAGCGCCTGCGTCGGGTGCTCGTGCGCGCCGTCGCCGGCGTTGATGACGGGGGCCTCGAGCGCGTCGGCGATGCGCTTCGGCACGCCCGCGACGGCGTGGCGCACCACCACGGCATCGGGGTCCATGGCGTCGAGCGTCATGGCCGTGTCGAGGATGCTCTCGGCCTTCTTCATGCTCGAGCTCGACGGCGTGAAGTTCACGACGTCGGCCGAGAGCCGCTTGCCGGCGATCTCGAAGCTGGTGCGCGTGCGCGTGCTGCTCTCGAAGAACAGGTTGATCAGCGTGCGCCCGCGCAGCGTCGGCACCTTCTTGACGTCGCGGCGCCCGACCTCGTCCATGCGCAGCGCGGTCTCCAGGATGCGCTCGAGGTCGGCGCGGTCGAGATCCTCGATCGCCAGCAGGTCGCGCCCCATCATCGCGAGCCCCCCTCCCCGGGCGCGCCTTCGGCGCGCCCGCGAGCCCGATGATCGCCCTCGCTTCGCTCGGGCTCGCTGCGCTCGCCCCGAGCCCGATGATCGCCCTCGCTTCGCTCGGGCTTGACGACGACCTCGAGCGGGCCCTCGAGCCCGCCCTGCAGACCGCGCAGCTCGACGCGCTCGTCGCGCTGCGTCGGGATGTTCTTGCCGACGTAGTCGATCTTGATCGGCAGCTCGCGATGCCCGCGGTCGACCAGGCCGACCACCTGCACCGCCTGTGGCCTGCCGAAGTCCATCAGCGCGTCCATCGCGGCGCGGATCGTGCGGCCGGTGCTGACCACGTCGTCGACGAGCACCACCACGCGGCCGTCGACGGCCGAGGGCATCTCGGTGCGGCGCAGCGGCGGCCGCTCGCCGCGCAAGACCAGGTCGTCGCGGTACAGCGTGGTGTCGAGGATCCCGACCGGCACTTCGAGACCGGCGATCTGCTGGAGGTTGGCGGCGATCGCGCGCGCCAGCGGCACGCCGCCGTTCGGGATCGCGACCAGGTAGAGATCGCCGAGCCGGTCGTTGTGTTCGACCAGCTCGTGCGCGATGCGCACCAGGGCGCGGCGGATCGCGGTGTCGTCGAGCACGACGCGCGCCGGCGCGGCGTCTGCCTGCGCGGGACGCGGCTCGGAACCGGCAGTGGGGTTGGGAGAGGGGGCCACGCTCGCACCTTTGTCCGCCTCGCCGGACGGACTTAAAAGGCTCAATCGCACGGAATCTTAGGCACCGAGGTACGGTGCCGTCAAGCCTGTGGCGCCCCGCTTGCCGGGGGACGGACTTGGCTCGCCTGCGGCTGGCGGCGCGGAGGCCGACTCTCCGGAGTCGACCTCCTAGCGGATCGAGTGCCCGATCCGGTCCCAGCGCATCTTGTGTGCGATCAGGTCCCACCAGGTCAGCGGATTCAGCAGCGACGCCCAACCGCCGTTCCAATCCCAGGACCAGTAGAGCAGGAACGCCGGGCCCTTGATTTCGGCGAGGCGCACGGTGCCCCAGATGCGGCTGTCGTTGGAGTAGTCGCGGTTGTCGCCCATCATGAAGTAGCGGCCGGGCTCGAGCTTGACCGGACCCTTCTCCGGCCCCGTCAGGTTCGGGTCGTCGAGGATCGCGTGCGGATGGCCGTCGAGGTCCTCGCGCCCGACCCGCAGCACGCGGCCGTTCTCGTCGGTGAAGGTGTCCTGCGTCTCCTGCGAGGGCACGCGTTGTCCGTTCAGGAAGACCACGCCGCCGCGGACCTCGACCGTGTCGCCGGGCACGCCGACGATGCGCTTCACGAAGCGATCGCTCTCCAGATCGGGACGCTGGTCGGCGGGGTAGATCCGGCCCAGGCGGTCGCGCACCACGGTGAAGACCACCACGTCGCCGTGCTGCGGCTCCCGCCAGCTCGGCAGCCGCCAGTCGGTGAAGGGGATCTTCACGCCGTAGGCGAACTTGTTGACGAACAGGTGATCGCCGATCAGCAGCGTCGGCAGCATCGAGCCCGACGGGATGCGGTAGGGCTCGATCACGAAGGCGCGGATCGAGAGCGCGAGCAGGATCGCGACGCCGAGCGTTCCGAACTGCTCCCAGAGCCAGCGCAGCCAGGGCTCGGGGACCGCGCGCTTCGCCTCCACCTGCTCGACCGCGGCCTTCGGACTCATTCGGGCTCCAGCCGGAGGGCGGCCAGGAAGGCCTCCTGCGGAATCTCCACCTGCCCCACCCGCTTCATGCGCTTCTTCCCCTCCTTCTGCTTCTCCAGCAGCTTGCGCTTGCGCGAGATGTCGCCGCCGTAGCACTTGGCCGTGACGTTCTTGCGCAGCGCCTTCACCGTCGAGCGCGCGATCACCCGCGAGCCGATCGCGGCCTGGATCGCCACCTCGTACATCTGGCGCGGGATGAACTCCTTGAGCTTCCGCACCAGGTCCGAGCCGCGCTGGTAGGCCTTGTCGCGGTGCACGATCAGCGAGAGCGCATCGACCGGCGTGCCGTTCACCATCACGTCGAGCTTCACGAGGTCCGCGCGCCGGAAGCCGACCAGCTCGTAGTCGAACGACCCGTAGCCGCGCGTCGCGCTCTTGAGCCGGTCGTGGAAGTCGACCACGATCTCCGCGAGCGGCAGCTCGTAGCGCACCTGCACGCGCGAGCCGTGCTGCACCATGTCGCGCTGCTGGCCGCGGCGCTCCTGGCACAGCGCGAGCACTGCGCCCACGTGCTCGGCCGGGACGTGGATGGTGGCGAGCATCACCGGCTCCTCGACGCACTCGACGCGCGTCGTGTCCGGCAGCGCCGCGGGGCTGTCGATCTCGATGACCTCGCCGCTCTGCAGCACCACCCGGTAGCGCACCGTCGGCGAGGTCGTGATCAGCGACAGGCCGTACTCGCGTTCGAGGCGCTCCTGGATGATCTCCGCGTGCAGGAAGCCGAGGAAGCCGCAGCGGAAGCCGAAGCCGAGCGCGGCGCTCGTCTCCGGCTCGTAGCGGAACGACGCATCGTTCAGGCGCAGCTTCTCGAGCGCCGCCTTGAGCTGCCCGTAGGCGTCGGCGTCGACCGGGTAGAGCCCGGTGAACACCATCGGCTTCACCTCGCGGAAGCCGGGCAGCGCCTCGGCCGCCGGCCGCGCCTGGCTGGTCAGCGTGTCGCCGATGCGCACGTCGTCGAGCGTCTTGATGCCCGCGATCACCAGCCCGACCTCGCCGGTCTCGAGCGCGTCGACGCCGCGCGGGTGCGGATCGATCACGTCGAGATCCTGCACCTCGTGCTCCGACCTGCGCGCCATCAGCACGACGCGCTCGCCGCGCGCGAGCCGCCCGTCGACCACGCGCACCAGCAGCACCACGCCGACGTACGGGTCGAACCACGAGTCGAAGATCAGCGCGCGCAGCGGCGCGCCGGCGTCGCCCCGCGGCGGCGGCACGCGCGCCACGATGCGCTCGAGCAGCTCGGGCACGCCCTCCCCGGTCTTCGCCGACACGCGCAGGGCGTCGGCGGCGTCGAGGCCGATCACGTCCTCGATCTCCTGCGCCACGCGGTCGGGGTCGGCCGACGGCAGGTCGATCTTGTTGAGCACCGGGATGATCTCGAGGTTCGACTCGAGCGCGAGGTAGGCGTTGGCGAGCGTCTGCGCCTCGATGCCCTGCGCCGCGTCCACCACCAGCACGGCGCCCTCGCAGGCCTGCAGCGCCCGCGACACCTCGTACGAGAAGTCGACGTGCCCGGGGGTGTCGATCAGGTTCAGCACGTAGAGCTCGCCGTCGGCCGCGCGGTGGTAGATGCGGGCGGTCTGCGCCTTGATCGTGATGCCGCGCTCGCGCTCGAGCTCCATCTTGTCGAGGAACTGGTCGCGCTTCTCGCGGTCGCTGAGCGCCTGCGTGGCGTCGAGCAGCCGATCGGCCAGGGTGCTCTTGCCGTGGTCGACGTGCGCGATGATGCAGAAGTTGCGGATGCGGCGCTGATCGCTCACGGAGCGGGCCGCGCCTCCGCCGCGAGCGCCTTCTCGAAGTAGGCGTGCGTGCGGCGCAGGCCCTCCTCCACCGGGACCTGCGGCTCCCAGCCGAGCGTCCTGCGGGCCAGCGTGATGTCCGGCCGGCGCACCTTCGGGTCGTCCGGCGGGAGCTCCTTGTGGACCAGCGGGCTCGAGCTGCGGGTGATGCGGATGATCGTCTTCGCCATCTCGAGCAGCGACAGCTCGTTCGGATTGCCGATGTTCATCGGCCCGACGTACTGGCTGTTGAGCAGGCGCCAGATGCCCTCGATCAGGTCGTCGACGTAGCAGAACGAGCGCGTCTGCGAGCCGTCGCCGAACACCGTGATCGGCTCGCCGCGCAGCGCCTGGCTGAAGAAGTTCGGGATGGCGCGCCCGTCGTGCACCTGCATGCGCGGCCCGAAGGTGTTGAAGATGCGCACGATGCGGACATCCACGCCGTGGTGCCGGTGATACGCCATCGTCATCGCCTCGGCGAAGCGCTTGGCCTCGTCGTAGACGCCGCGGATGCCGACCGGGTTCACGCGCCCCCAGTAGCTCTCGGGCTGCGGATTGACCTCGGGGTCGCCGTAGCACTCGGAGGTGCTGGCGAGCAAGAAGCGCGCGCCCTTGGCCTTGGCGAGCCCGAGCGCCTTGTGCGTGCCGAGCGAGCCGACCTTGAGGATCTGGATCGGCAGCCGCTCGAAATCGGCGGGGCTTGCCGGCGACGCGAAGTGCAGCACGGCATCCAGCGGACCCCCGACGTAGAGGTAGTTGGTGACGTCGTAGTGCTCGAAGGAGAAGTGCGGATGCCCGAGCAGCGGCTCGACGTTGTCCATCCGGCCGGTCAGCAGGTTGTCGAGGCAGATCACCTCGCTGCCCTCGGCGAGCAGCCGCTCGCACAGGTGGGAGCCGAGGAATCCGGCGCCGCCGGTGACCAGCACCCGGCGCAGGCTGCGCGTGCTCAAGCGAACCTCCGTTCTCTCAGTCGAGGCCGGCGAGCGGTGAGGCGTCGGACTCGAGGTAGGCCCGCAGGCCTTCGCGCCAATCGGGCATCCGGATCCCCGCCCGCTCGGCCTTCCCCAGGTCGAGCACCGACCACGCGGGACGCGGCGCGGGGCGGGGGAACTGGTCCGTGGTGACCTTCTCGATGGGCAGCTCCGGGTGGCCCGAGGCATCGACCGCCGCCCGCGCCAGCTCCCACCAGCTGGCCACGCCCGAGTTCGCGACATGATAGAGACCGCGCGCCTCCCCCTCCACCAGCGCCAGCAGCGCGTCCGCGAGATGGCCGGCGTAGGTCGGGCTGCCGCGCTGGTCGTCGACCACGCGCAGCGGCGGCCCGCCCCGGCGGGCGCGCGCCGCCGCCTCCAGGATGGCGCGCACGAAGTTGCGCCCCGGTCCGAACACCCAGGCGGTGCGCACGACGAGCGCGTCGGGGCAGGCGGCGCGCACGCGGCGCTCGCCCTCGAGCTTGCTGCGCCCGTAGACCGAGCGCGGGCCGGTGGCGTCGTCCTCGCGGTAGGGCCGGGTGCCGCAGCCGTCGAAGACGTAATCGGTCGAGAGGTGCACGAGCCGGGCCCCGACGGCGCGAGCCGACGCGGCGAGCCAGCCGGGCGCGAGCGCGTTGGCGCGCTCGGCGGCCTCGGGCTCCGTCTCGCAGCGGTCGACCTGCGTCATGGCGGCGGCGTTGGCGACGACGTCGGGAGGACCGCCGGCCGCGTCTTCGATCGAGCGCCGAACGGCCTTCTCGTCGGTGATGTCGAGCGCGCTCCGGTCGCAGGCGGCGGCGAGGGCGAAGCGCGGGTGGTCGCGCAGGCGCTCGACCAGGCAGCGCCCCAGCTGCCCGCCGGCCCCCGTCACCAGCCAGCGTCGCCTCGGGCTCAAAGCGAGCCCTCGGCCATCACCCAGGTCGGAAGCTTCTCCTGCTTCGCGAGCCGCTCGGCGATGCGCTCGGCCTCGCCGCGGCTCGCGAGCGGTCCGACGCGGACGCGCCACTTGTGTGCGTCGGCCCGCGTCGAGGGCGTCACGTAGACCGGGAGTCCCCGGCCCTTGAGCCGGCGCGCCAGCTGCTCGGCCGGCGCCGAGTCGGCGAAGGCGCCGACCTGCACCGAGAAGCCCCGGCCCGCCGACGCGACCGGCTTCTCGGCCGGCCCCGAGGCAGCAGGCGGCCCCTCCGCGGCGGGCGCGGCCGGCGGCGCGGTGGGACCCGGCGGCGCCTCCCCGCGCACGGCGTCGAGCTCGGAGCGGACGGGAGACGGCGCGACGGGCCCCGGCTGCGCCGCCGCGGCCGGCGCTGCTGCGGGCCGCGCGGGCCCACCCGCCGCGACGTCGGGCGGCGCGGCGCCGGAGCCGGCGAGCTCGGCGGGTGCCGGCGGCGCAGCCGGGGCCAGCGCCACGGAGCGGGTCTTGCCGGTCACGTAGTCGAGCAACAGCTGCGGCTCCTCGAGCATCAGGCCCGCGACGATTCCCAGCGCGAAGCCGAGCACGACGAGGAGGCCGGCGCCGAGCAGCGCCGAGGCGAGGCTCGGGCCTGCCCGCCGGCGCAGGCGCCCGCGACCCGCTGCGCCGCGCTCTCCCGCGGCGCGCTGCGCGCGTCCTTCCAGCATCACATCCGCTCCGGGGCGCCCACGCCGAGCAGCGCGAGGCCGTTCGCCAGCACGATCCGCACCGCCCCCGCGAGCGCCAGGCGCGCCCGCGAGAGCGCGGCGTCGTCCGACAGCACGCGGTGTCGGACACCGTCCTGTACGTAGGGGTTCCACAGCCCCGCCACCTCGCGCAGGTAGTAGGCGACGTGGTGCGGCTCGCGCGCCGCGGCCGCCTGCGCGACCAGCTCCGGAAACTCGAGCAGCTTGCGGATCAGGGCGATCTCCTCCTCGAGCACGAGCGGCGCAGGGTCGACGTCCTCGGGGCTCGGCATCGCCGTCCCCGACTCGGCCGCCTTGCGCTCGATGCCGTGGGTGCGCGCGTGCGCGTACTGGACGTAGTAGGCGGGGTTCTTCTTCCAGTCCTGCTCCCGCGCCAGGTCGAGGTCGAAGTCGAGGTGGCCGTCGGCCCTGCGCTGCACCATGAAGAAGCGGAACACGTCGGCGCCGACGTCGGCGACCAGCTCGTCGACGGTGACGTAGGTCGCGCGGCGGGTCGACTGCTTCACCTGCTCGCCGCCGCGCGTGAGCGTCACGAACTGGTGCATCACCAGCTCGAGCGCAGCGGCGTCGCAGCCGAGCGCGGCAGCGGCCGCACGCACGAAGGGGAACTGCTCGATGTGGTCGGCGCCCTGCACGTCGATCACGCGCTCGAAGCCGCGCCGGAACTTGTCGCGGTGGTAGGCGATGTCGGGGAGCAGGTAGGTCGGCTCGCCGCTGCTCTTCACCAGCACGCGGTCGCGATCGAGGCCGAGGCGCGTGGCGCGCAGCCAGGTGGCGCCCTCGCTCTCGTAGACCAGGTCCTGCGCCCGCAGCTCGGCGAGCACCTGCTCGAGCGCGCCGCTCTCGTAGAAGGTCTTCTCGTTGGTGTAGACGTCGAAGCGCACGCCGAGCGCGCCGAGCGTGGCCTCGATCTCGCGGAAGATCCGCTCCTGCGCGACCGCGCGGAAGATCCCCTCCGGCGCTTCGTCCGCCAGCGCGGCGCCGTGCTTCGCGCGCAGCTCGGCGGCGATCTCGGCGATGTACTCGCCCTGGTAGCCGTCGCGCGGGAACGCCACCGGCAGGCCGTCGATCGAGTTCGGCCAGGGCGCGTCGGCGTCCGCGAGCGCCTCGGCCGGGGGCGCCGCAGCGCGGCCGAGCTGTTCCAGATAGCGCGCCTTCACCGACTGGCCGAGCACGCGCATCTGGCGCCCGCCGTCGTTGAAGTAGTACTCGCGCGTCACGGCGTGGCCGGTCGCCTCCAGCAGCCGCGCGATGCAATCGCCGAGCACCGCCTGCCGGCCGTGGCCGAGCGTCAGCGGCCCGGTCGGATTCGCCGAGACGAACTCGACCTGCACGCGCTCGCCGCGCCCCGCGTCGCCGCTGCCGAAGCGCGTGCCCGCTCGCAGGATCCCGACCAGGCCGCCGCGCCACTCGGCGTCGGCGATCCAGAGATTCACGAAGCCCGGCCCGGCGACCTCCGCGCGCGCGAGGAGCCCGCCCGCTCGGCCGAGGCGCTCGATCAGCTGCGCCGCGATCTCGCGCGGCGGGCGGCGCAGGCGCTTCGAGAGCACCAGCGCCGCGTTGGTGGCGAGGTCGCCGTGGTCCGCCTGGCGCGGCGCCTCGAGGCTCAGCGCGGGAACCGGGGCGCCGTCGCCGGCGTCGCGAAGCAACGCAGCGACGCTCTCCTGGAGCGCTGTCCGCAGTCGCTCCTTCATCGCCGATCCGGCTCCGCGCGGCCCGTCGCCGGCGTCAAGGAACCGGCCGCTCGCCCGCGCCGGTGCCCTGCGCGGGAACGCGCACCAGCACCTCGCCCGGGCGCACCCAGCGCAGCTCCTCGCGCACCGCGCGCTCTTGCGCGAACGGCTCGGCGCGGAGCGCCTGCGCCGACTCGGCGAGCACCGCGTTCTGCGACGCGAGCCCCCGGACGCGCGCCTCCGCCTGTGCGACGTCGGAGCGCAGCGACAGCCAGGTGCCGATCCCGTCGTTGGGATCGAGCCACGCCCAGGCGGCGGCCGCGACCACCAGTGCGAGCGCGAGCAGGAGCGAGCGCACGAGTTCTCCCGGGAGGCCCGCAGACGCTAGCAAGGCTCAGCGCGGTCCGCCCGCGGCGAGGCCGCGGATGCGATCCCGGTAGGCCGCGGTGTCCCAGTCGCGCGGGCCGACGTAGCGCGAGAGGATGCGCCCGTCGCGGTCGATCAGGTAGGACTCGGGGTAGCGGTAGCTCTGATACTCGCTCGAGACGCGCTTGGCCGGATCGAGCAGGATCGGGAAGGAGAGCGCAAGGCGATCGCGGAACGCCTTCACGTCGTCGGCCGACTGGTCGACCGAGACCGCGAGCAGCTCGAAGTCGGTGCCGGCCAGCGACTCGTAGAGGCGCTGCATCGCCGGCATCTCCTGCTCGCACGGCTTGCACCAGGTCGCCCAGAAGTTCACGAGCACGACGCGGCCGCGCAGCTGTGCGAGGGAGATCGGTGCCGCGCCGTCCAGGCGCGGCAGCTCGAAGCCGGGCGCCGCCTGACCCGGCCGGATCGGATCCGGCGGCGGCTTCGAGAGCCACAGCGCGGCGTACACCGCGGCCACCACCGCGGCGGCAACGATCGACGCGCGGCCCCGCGGCGACAAGGCGGCCTAGGTGCCCTTGCGAGACTTGGCCTTGGGGGCCGGCTTCGCTTCGCCCGTCTTGGGCTTGGCGGGCTTCTCGGCCTTGGCGCGCGGCGCCTTGCGCTCCTTGGCCTCGCCCGTCCCGGCCTTGGATTTCTCGGCCTTGGGCTTCTCGGTCTTGGGCTTCTCGGCCGGCTTCGCCTTGCGCCCCGCGGCTGCCGCCTTGGCGGCGGGCGCAGCGGCCGGGGCCGGCGCGCCGCTGCGGTCGACGAGCTCGATCATCGACAGCGGCGCGGCGTCGCCGACTCGCGTGCGCAGCTTCAGCACGCGGGTGTAGCCGCCCGGCCGCTCGCGGTAGCGCTCGGCCAGCTCCTCGAACAGCTTGGCGGCGACCTCCCGGCTGCGCACCACGCGCAGCGCCTGGCGCCGCGCGTGCAGCCCGCCGCGCTTGCCGAGCGTGATCATGCGCTCGGCCACGCGCCGCAGCTCCTTGGCCTTGGCGTCGGTGGTCTCGATCCGCTCGTGCTCGAGCAACGACGTGACCATGTTGCGCAGCATGGCGCGCCGGTGCGCGCTGGTGCGGCCGAGCTTGCGGCCGGCGTTGCGGTGCCTCATCGCGTCATCGCCTCACGCATCCCGCGACTCGCGCAGCTTCTCGAGGTCCTTGCGCGAGGGGAAGTTGTCGAGCGTCATGCCCAGCGAGAGCCCCATCGAGGCCAGCACCTCCTTGATCTCGTTGAGCGACTTGCGGCCGAAGTTCTTGGTCTTGAGCATGTCGCCCTCGGTGCGCTGCACCAGCTCGCCGATGTACTTGATGTTGGCGTTCTGGAGGCAGTTCGCCGAGCGCACCGACAGCTCGAGCTCGTCGACCGAGCGGAACAGGTTCGGGTTGAGCGGCTCCGGCTCCTCGGTGCCGGGAACCATCACTTCCGTCGGCTCCTCGAAGTTGATGAAGATCGTGAGCTGGTCCTTCAGGATCTTCGCGGCGTAGGCGACCGAATCGGCGGGCGACACCGCGCCGTTGGTCCACACCTCGAGATTGAGCCGGTCGAAGTCGGTCTCGCGGCCCACGCGGGCCGGCGTGACGGTGTAGTTGACCTTGAGCACTGGCGAGAAGATCGAGTCGATCGGGATCGTCCCGATCGCCATCTCCTCGGTCTTGTTCTTCTCGGCCGGGCGGTAGCCCTTGCCGGTGCCGACGGTGACCTCGAGCTCGACGTCGGCCTCGGGGTTGAGGGTCATGATGCGCAGGTCGGGGTTCAGCACCTCGATGGCGGAGTCGTCGGAGACGAGATCGCCGGCGCTGATCTGGCCCTCGCCCGAGCGTTGGACGCGCAGCGTGCGCGGGCCCTCGACGTGCATGCGCAGGCGCACCTCCTTCAGGTTCAGGATCACGTCGGCGACGTCCTCCATCACCCCGGGGATGGTCGAGAACTCGTGCAGCACGCCCTTGATGCGCACCGAGGTGATGGCGGCGCCCTGCAGCGACGAGAGCAGCACGCGCCGCAGCGCGTTGCCGAGCGTCACCCCGAAGCCGCGCTCCAGCGGCTCGCACCAGAAGCGGCCGTAGCTGGCCGTCTTCTCCTCGTCCTCGGTCTCGAGGCGCCGCGGGCGGATCAGCGCGCGCCAGTTGTTGGCGATGAGCTCTTGCTGCATGGTGGTTGCCCCCTTGAGCCGGATCTTCTCGAAGCCCTGCGCGCCCTAGCGCGAGTAGAGCTCGACGATCAGCTGTTCCTGGATCGGCATCGTGACGTCTTCACGCGTCGGCAGCGCCTTCACGACGCCCTCGAAGTGCTCCTTGTCGAGCTCGAGCCAGCCCGGCACGCTGCGGCGCTCGAGCGCCTCGAGGGCGTCCGCCACGCGCTGGATCTGGCGCGAGCTCTCGCGCAGGGTGACGCGCGCCCCGGGCTTGACCCGGTACGAGGGCACGTCGACCTTGCGGCCGTTCACCGCGAAGTGGCCGTGGCGCACCAGCTGGCGCGCTTCGGCCCGCGAGGTCGCGAAGCCGAGCCGGAACACCACGTTGTCGAGGCGCCGCTCGAGCAGCACCAGCATGTTCTCGCCGGTGCGGCCGCGCATGCGCGCCGCGGCGCCCATGGTGACGCGGAACTGCGCCTCGCCGAGGCCGTACATGCGCTTCACCTTCTGCTTCTCGCGCAGCTGCAGGCCGTAGTCGGAGACGCGGCCGCGCCCCTGGCCGTGCTGGCCCGGCGGATACGCGCGCCGGTCGACGGCGCACTTCTCCGTGAAGCAGCGGTCGCCCTTCAGGAACAGCTTGGTGCCTTCGCGCCGGCACAGCCGGCAGACGGGCCCGGTGTAGCGGGACATCGCGATCCTCTCCTAGACGCGGCGGCGCTTGGGCGGCCGGCAGCCGTTGTGGGGGACGGGGGTCACGTCGCGGATCATGTTGACCCGCAGGCCCGCCGCGGTGAGCGCCCGCAGCGCCGACTCGCGGCCCGCGCCGGGGCCCTTCACGTACACCGACACCGAGCGCATGCCGTGCTCCATGGCCTTGCGCGCGCAGTCCTCGGCGGCCGTCTGCGCCGCGAACGGCGTCGACTTGCGCGAGCCCTTGAAGCCCTGCTGGCCGCAGCTCGACCACGACAGCGCGTTGCCCGCCGTGTCGGTGATCGTGACCACCGTGTTGTTGAACGTCGACTGGATGTGGGCGATGCCCACGGAGACGTTCTTCTTGACCTTCTTCTTCGCGCCCTTGGCCATGGCTTCGACGTGCCTCTCTGGTTCACTTCTTGACCGGCGGCTTCTTCTTGCCGGCGATGGTGCGCGCGGGGCCCTTGCGCGTGCGCGCGTTGGTGTGGGTGCGCTGGCCGCGCACGGGCAGCCCCCGGCGGTGCCGCAGCCCGCGGTAGCAGCCGATGTCCATCAGCTCCTTGATGTTCTGCTGCACCTCGCGCCGCAGATCGCCCTCGATCTTGAAGTCGTTCTCGATGATCTCGCGCAGCCGCACCACGTCGCCGTCCGAGAGCTGGTCGGTCTTGGTGGCGATGTCGATGTCGGCCTTCGCGCAGATCTGCTGCGCCGAGGCGCGCCCGATGCCGTAGATGTAGGTGAGCGCCACCTCGAGACGCTTGTTGCGGGGCAGGTCGATGCCGGCGATGCGCGCCATCGGTTTCCTCCTTCGGCTCCGGGCTCAGCCTTGCCGCTGCTTGTGCTTGGGGTTGTCGCAGATCACGCGCACGACGCCGCGCCGCCGGATGATCCGACACTTGTCGCAGATCTTCTTCACCGACGCGCGCACCTTCATCTCGTCCTCGTCACTCCCGCGCAGCAGGGCGCTTCGCGCCATGCGCTCAGTGCGATCCCGGCACGCGCGTCAGGACCTCGGGCCCGGCGTCCGTGATCAGGATCGTGTGTTCGAAGTGGGCCGCCAGCGACCCGTCGGCGGTGACCGCCGTCCACTGGTCGTCGAGCATGCGGACCTCGGGGCCACCCGCCGTCACCATCGGCTCGATCGCGAAGACCATGCCCGGCTTGAGGCGCGGCCCACGCCCGCCCGGACCGTAGTTCGGGATCTGCGGCGGCTCGTGCATCTCGCGGCCGATGCCGTGGCCGACGAACTGCCGTACCACCGAGAAGCCGTCGGACTCGACGCGCTCCTGCACCGCGTGGCCGACGTCGGACAGCCGCTTGCCCGGCACCATCTGTCCCACCGCGCGCGCCAGCGAATCGTTCGTCACGTCGATCAGCCGCTGCACCTCGGCGCTGACCGCCCCGATCGCGATCGTCACCGCCGAGTCGCCGTGGTAGCCCTCGAACGACGCGCCGAAATCGAGCGAGAGCACGTCGCCCTCCTTCAGCTCGCGCGGGCCCGGGATGCCGTGCACGATCTCCTCGTTGACCGACACGCAGAGCACCGCCGGGTAGGCGGGCAGCCCGTACGGCGCGTAGCCGAGGAACGACGACTCGACGCCGCGCCGCTTGAGCGCGCGACGCGCCTGCTCGTCGAGCTCGCCGGTCGTCACGCCCGGCCGCGCCGCCTCGCGCAGCTCGAGCAGGATCTCGGCGACGTGGCGGCCCGCCTCGCGCATCGCTTCGATCTCGCGGCGCGTCTTGATGCGGATCGTCTCGCCGAACGCCATCACCGGAGCGCCTCCCCGATGCGCTTAGCGACCGCTTCGATCGAGCCCTCTCCGTCCACCTCGACCAGCACGCCGCGCCGGCGGTAGTAGTCGACGAGCGGCTGGGTCGACTCGCGGTAGACCGCCATGCGCTTGCGGATGGTCGCGTCGTTGTCGTCCGAGCGACCCTCGATCGCCGCGCGCCGGAGCAGCCGCTCCACCAGCGTCTCCTCGTCGAGGAGCAGCGCCACGCAGCGCTCGAGGCGCACCCCGAGCTGCTCGAGCATCCGGTCGAGCGCTTCCGCCTGGCCCGCCGTGCGCGGGAAGCCGTCGAGGATGAAGCCGTGCTGCGCGTCGGCATGGCGCAGGCGCTCCCCGGCGACGCCGATCACCACTGCGTCGGGGACGAGCTCCCCGCGCTCCATGTAGCCCTGCGCCTGGCGGCCGATCGGCGTCCCGGCCTTCGCAGCCGCCCGCAGCATGTCTCCAGTCGAGATCTGCGGGATGCCGAGCGCCTTCACCAGGCGCTCGGCCTGAGTGCCCTTGCCGGCCCCGGGCGGTCCCAGCAGCAGCAGGCGGGTGGCGGTCATCGCCCGAGCCGCCCGCGGATGCGCGTGCCCTTCACGAAGCCCTCGTATTGGCGCGACACCAGGTGCGCCTCGATCTGGCCGACGGTGTCGAGCGCCACCCCGACCACGATCAGCAGCGCGGTGCCGCCGAAGTAGAACGGCACGCCGCCCCGCTGCGACAGCAGCACCGGCATCACGCACACCGCCGCGACGTAGACCGCGCCGATCAACGTCAGGCGGCCCAGGATCTTGTCGATGTACTCCGCGGTGCGCTTGCCCGGGCGGATGCCCGGGATGTAGGCGCCCGAGCGCTTGATGTTGTCGGCGACGTCCGTCGGGTTGATCACGATCGCGGTGTAGAAGAACGCGAAGAACACGATCAGCGCCACGTAGATCACGTTGTAGAGCGTGCCGCCGAAGCTCAGGTAGTCCTCGAAGAAGGACTTGATGCCCGGCGAGTCGACGAACTGCGTCACGGTCAGCGGGAACATCAGGATCGAGGACGCGAAGATCGGCGGGATCACGCCCGCGGTGTTGACGCGCAGCGGGAAGTAGCTCATGCCGCCCTGCATCACGCGGCGGCCGACCACGCGGCGCGCGTGCTGGATCGGGATGCGCCGCTGCCCGCGCTCGAAGAACACCACGACGCCGGTGACGAACACGACGACGGCCAGCAGCACGATCGCGCCGAGCAGCGGGAACTGGTCGGTGCGCACCAGCTCCCAGAGGTTCGCGAGCCGCGACGGGATGCCGACGATGATGCCCGCGAAGATCACCAGCGAGATGCCGTTGCCGATGCCGCGCTCGGTGATCTGCTCGCCCAGCCACATGATGAACGCGGTGCCCGTGGTGAGCGTCATCATCGTCATCAGCCGAAAGCCCCAGCCGGGGCTCGCCACCGCGCTCTCGCCGAACTGGCCGTTCTCGAGCGCGACGGCGAGCAGCAGGCTCTGGAACAGCGCGATCACCACCGTCGCGTAGCGCGTCCACTGCGTGATCTTGCGCCGGCCCGACTCGCCCTCCTTCTGCAGCTGCTCGACCGAGGGCACCACGACGGCGAGCAGCTGGAAGATGATCGACGCGCTGATGTAGGGCATGATGCCGAGCGCGAAGATCGAGAGCTGCTGCAGGGCTCCACCCGAGAACAGGTTGAAGAGCCCGAACATCGTGCCGCCCATCTGCTCGAAGAAGTTCCGGATCACCTCCGGGTGGATCCCCGGGGTGACGATGTGGGCGCCGAGCCGGTAGACGGCCAGCATCCCGAACGTGAACAGGATGCGCCGCTGCAGCTCCGGAACGCGGCCGATGTTCTGGACACCGCCGATCAAGAGAGGATCTCCACCTTTCCGCCCGCCGCCTCGATCTTGGCGCGGGCCGCCGCGCTCACGCCGTGGGCGCGCACCACGAGGTTGCGCGGCGCGTCGCCATTGCCGAGCACCTTGACCGGCACGCCGGAGCCGCGGATCAGGCCGCGGCGCGCCAGCGCCTCGGGCTCGACGACCGCGCCGTCGCCGAAGGCGGCCAGGGCGCCGACGTTCACGATCTCTGCTTCGCTGCGCGTCGGATTGTGGAAGCCGCGCTTCGGGATGCGCCGCACCAGGGGCATCTGCCCGCCTTCGAAGTAGAGCGGAGTCTCCCGGCCCGGCGCGCGCTTGCCCTGGCCCTTGGTGCCGCGGCCCGAGGTCTTGCCGAACCCGCAGCCCGTTCCGCGCGGCCGCCGATGGCGGGTCCGTGCACCCGGGCGCGGCGTCAGCCGATCGAGCATCGCGCTAGCCCTCCACCCGCACCAGGTGCTGGACCTTGCGGATCATCCCGCGCACGGCCGGCGCGTCGCGGAGCTCCACCGTCTGCTGGAGACGGCGCAGCCCGAGCCCGCGCAGCGTCGCGCGTTGGCGCCGGTCGTAGCCGATCTGGCTCTTCACCCAGGTGACCTTGAGCCGGCTCACGCCCCGACCCCTCCCCCGAGCTCGACCGCGCGCTCCTCGGGATCGCGCAGCTCGCCGAGCGCGACCAGCGTGGCGCGCACCACGTTGTGCGGGTTGTTGGTGCCGAGGCTCTTGGTCAGCACGTCCTGCACCCCCGCCGATTCGAGCACCGCGCGCACGCCGCCGCCGGCGATCACGCCGGTGCCGGGCGAGGCCGGGCGCAGCAGCACGAGGCCGGCGCCGAAGTGGCCGAGCACCTCGTGGGGCAGCGTGCCGCCCTTGAGCGGCACCGAGAGCAGGTTCTTGCGGGCGCGGTCGACGCCCTTGCGGATCGCCTCGGGCACCTCGCCGGCCTTGCCGAGCCCGACGCCCACCACGCCGTTGCCGTCGCCCACCACGACGAGCGCGCTGAAGCTGAAGCGGCGTCCGCCCTTCACCACCTTGGCCACGCGGTTGATGTGCACCACGCGGTCGGTGAGCTCGTAGTCGTTCGCGTTCAGACGCTCGCGTCGGATCCTGGTCGTCATCCTAGAAGTCGAGCCCCGCTTCGCGGGCCGCGTCGGCGAGTGCCTTCACGCGGCCGTGATAGAGAAAACCGTTCCGGTTGAACACGACGCGCTCCACGTTGCGCGAGCGCGCCAGCTCCGCGACCGCCTTGCCGACGCGCTTGGCGGCCTCGACGTTGCTGGTCGAGGCGAGTCCGTCGGCCACCGCCTTCGAACGGGTCGAGACGCTCGCGAGCGTGCGCCCCGTCGCCGGGTCGACCAGCAGCGCGTAGATGTGCTTGAGGCTGCGGTACACGGTGAGCTGCACCCGGTTGCCCCGGATGCGGCGCTGCACGCGGGCGCGCCGCGCCTGCCACTTCGCGTCCTTGATGTTGCGGATCTTTCGCTCCATCGAACCCCTCAGGCCGTCGCCCCGGCCTTGCCGACCTTGCGGCGCACGCGCTCGTCGCTGTAGCGGATCCCCTTGCCCTTGTAGGGCTCGGGCGGGCGGATCGCGCGCAGCTCCGCCGCGAACAGGCCGACGCGCTCCCGATCGATCCCCGACACGCGGATCTTGTTGACGCCCTCCACGGCGACCGAGATCCCCTCCGGCACGTCGATCACCACCGGGTGCGAGAAGCCGAGCGCGAGCGCGAGCTTCTTGCCCTGGGCCTCGGCGCGGTAGCCGACGCCCTCGATCTGCAGGTCGCGCGAGAAGCCCTGGGTGACGCCGCGGACCATGTTCGCAACGGTGGCGCGCGCCAACCCGTGGTAGGCGCGCGACGGCTTGCGGTCGTCGCTGCGCGCGAAGCGCACCTCGCCCGCGGCGATCTCCACCGAAACCGACGGCGGCACCGGCGCCGCGAGGGTGCCCTTCGGGCCCTTCACGCAAATCTTGCCGTCCGCCTGCTCGACGCTCACGCCGGAGGGGATCGCCACCGCCTTGCGCCCGATGCGCGACATCACCAGACCTCGCAGAGCAGCTCGCCGCCCACTTCGGCCTCGCGGGCCGCGCGGTCGGAGAGCACGCCCTTCGACGTGGAGAGCACGGCCAGGCCGAGTCCGTTGCGCACGCGCGGGATCTCGTCCTTGGCGACGTAGACGCGGCGCCCGGGCCGCGAGATGCGGCGCAGGCCGTCGATCAGCGCGCGGCCGTCGTCCGCGTAGCGCAGCTCGACGACGAGCATCGCGCGCCCCTCCTCGGGCTCGACGCGCACGTCGCCCACGAAGCCCGCCTCGGCCAGCACGCGGGCCAGCGCGAGCTTCAGGTTCGAGGACGGGAAGCGCACGCTCGCGTGGCGCGCCATCGCTCCGTTGCGCAGCCGCGCCAGCATGTCGGCGATCGGGTCGGTCATCATCGTCGCGTTCTCCGTCCGCCGGCTCAGGCGCGGAAGGGCATGCCGAGGTGCGCCAGCAGCGCCTTGCCCTCGGCGTCGGTTCTCGCAGTCGTGCACACCGTCACGTTCAGGCCGGTGATCTTCTCCACGGAGTCGTAGTCGACCTCGGGAAAGATGATCTGTTCGCGGATGCCGAGCGTGTAGTTGCCGCGCCCGTCGAAGGCCTTGGGCGACACACCCTTGAAGTCGCGCACGCGCGGCAGCGCCACGTTCACCAGCCGGTCCATGAACTCCCACATGCGGGCGCCGCGCAGCGTCACCATCGCTCCCACGTTCTGGCCCGCCCGCAGCTTGAAGTTGGCGATCGACTTGCGCGCCTTGCGCACCAGCGGCTTCTGGCCCGTGATCGCGCCGAGCTCCTCGGTCGCCTTCTCGAGCAGCTTGGGGTTCTGCGTCGCTTCGCCGACGCCCATGTTGACCACGACCTTCTCGAGGCGCGGGACCTGGTTGACGTTCTTGTAGCCGAACTCGGTCGAGAGCTTCGGCACGATCTCGCTCTGGTAGCGCTCCAACAGGCGCGGGCGCATCACAGCACCTCCGGGGCGAGCGAGATGATCTTCATGAAGCGCCGAGCGCGCAGCTCGCGCGCGACGGGCCCGAAGATGCGCGTGCCGACCGGCTCGCGCTGGTTGTCGATCAACACCGCGGCGTTGTCGTCGAAGCGGATGTAGGAGCCGTCCGGGCGCGCCACGC
>Ga0335070_10001832_pt1 | contig 24646 bp, 24 predicted proteins | sample Lox_Sample_13_FD_206722 | JGI IMG/M metagenome (GOLD analysis project Ga0335070, IMG submission 206722) | Soil microbial communities from Loxahatchee National Wildlife Refuge, Florida, United States - Lox_Sample_1.3 | ecosystem: Environmental > Terrestrial > Soil > Wetlands | place: USA...
GACGGGGTCGGTCGCGGGATAATCGGTGCGGTAATGCCCGCCACGGCTTTCCTTGCGGGCCAGTGCGGCGGTCGCCACCAGCTTGGCGGCGGCGGTCATGTTCAACAGCGCAGGCTCGCCGCTTCCGGCGCGTTCGATCTGGGTGATCGTGTCGATGGCCTTGGAAAGTCCGTCCGCGTCGCGTTCCAGTCCCACGAGCCTCGTCATCGTGTCGCGCAACGCATGTGGAGGCGGAGGCGAGGCAAAGCGTTCCGGCGCAGGCGGTTCGCCCGAGCCTTTGCCCGGCGCGATGGTGTTGCGCACGTCGTCCGCTGCGCGCGCGCCGAACACCAGCGTTTCGAGCAGCGAATTGGAAGCAAGTCGGTTCGCGCCGTGAAGTCCGGTGGCGGCGCATTCGCCTACGGCCCACAATCCTTCGATGGTCGAGCGCGCATTCGCATCGGTGGCGATGCCGCCCATGTGATAATGCGCGGCAGGCGCCACGGGAATCGGCTGCGTCGCCGGATCGATGCCCGCGGATTTGCACGCCCCATATACGGTCGGGAAGCGGGACGCGAAGGTATCGCCCAACGCCTCGCGGCAATCCAGATAGACTTTGTGGCCTGCTGCGATCTCGCGGTGGATCGCGCGCGCCACCACGTCGCGCGGTGCGAGTTCGGCATCGCGATGCACCGCCGGCATGAAGCGCAGACCTTTCTCATCGACAAGAATTGCGCCTTCGCCGCGCAACGCCTCGGTCGCCAGCGGCGCGGGATCGCGGCCAATCGCGATGGCTGTGGGATGGAATTGCACGAATTCGGGATCGGCAATCGTCGCCCCGGCGCGCGCCGCCATGCCCAAACCTTCGCCGCGGGATTCCAGCGGATTGGTGGTCACCGCATAGAGCGCACCCAATCCACCCGTCGCAAAAATGATCGCGGGCGCACGAAACAGAACAAGCCGCGCATGCGGCCCGAACCCGTAACGTGCGAACAAGCCGGTCGCGCGTCCGTCTTCCATCGCCAGTTCCAGCGCGTGAAAACCTTCCAGCACGGTGATGGAAACCGTCGCCAGCGCACGTTCGGCGAGAATGCGCGTGACTTCCGCGCCCGCCCGGTCGCCTTTCACATGCACGATGCGATTGGCGGAATGCGCGGCTTCGCGCCCCAGCGCCAGCGATCCGTCCGCATTGCGGTCGAACGGTGCGCCATAGGCAATCAGATCGTCGATGCGCGTGGGCGCTTCGCGCGCCACGAATTCCGCTACTTCCGGATCACAGATGCCCGCGCCGGCCGCCAGCGTGTCCTCGGCATGGAAGCGCCAGCTGTCGTCCGGCCCCATGGCCGCAGCGATACCGCCTTGCGCCCACGCGCTCGATCCCGAAACGCCGGGACGCGCGCCCGCCAGCACCAGGGCAGGGAAGGGCGCCAGCTTGAGTGCGGTGAACAACCCAGCCATGCCCGCGCCCAGAATGAGCGCGCCTTTCGCCTCGATCACATTGTCGATGCGACGGGTCATGACGCTGTCTTCGTCCTCCCCCGCGCGCGGGGGAGGGGGACCGCGAAGCGGTGGAGGGGGGCAGTCGTGACGCACGCACACTTCCCCCCGCCGCACGCGCTATCGCGCGTGGCACCTCCCCCGCAAGCGGGGGAGGAATACTTGAGGGCGAATGTCATCATCACGCGGCCTTCGCCACCGGCAGTTTCACCGCCAGCATCCGCTCGACGGCGGCCTTCGCGCGCTCGGCAATCGCGGGATCGACGGTGACTTCATAGGTCATCGTCTCCAGCGAATGCAGGATCTGCTGCAACGTGATCCGCTTCATGTGTGGGCACAGATTGCACGGCTTGACGAATTCGACGTCGGGGTGCTCCGCCGCCACATTGTCGCTCATCGAGCATTCGGTGACCATCACCACGCGCTTGGGATGATGCTTGCCGACATAGCCGATCATCGCCGACGTCGAGCCCGCGAAATCGGCTTCCGCCACCACGTCCGGCGGGCATTCGGGATGTGCCAGCACCACGATGCCGGGATTGGCCGCGCGATAATCGCGGATTTCCTGCGCCGTGAAGCGCTCATGCACTTCGCAATGGCCCTTCCACGCGATGATCTTGATCTTCGTCAGCTTGGCCACGTTGAGCGCCAGATATTCGTCCGGCGTCATGATCACCGTATCCACGCCCCATTCGCGCGCGATGTCTTCGACCACAGCAACCGCGTTGGACGATGTGCAACACACATCGCTTTCGGCTTTCACGTCGGCGGAGGTATTCACATACGTCACCACCGGCAGGCCCGGATATTTCTGCTTGAGCAGCCGCACATCCGCGCCCGTAATCGACGCCGCCAGCGAGCAACCCGCGCGCATGTCGGGGATCAGCACCGTCTTGTCCGGTGACAGGATTTTCGAGGTCTCCGCCATGAAATGCACGCCCGCCTGAACGATGACCTTGGCATCGGTGGCGGCGGCTTCGCGGGCGAGCTGCAAGGAGTCGCCGCGGAAATCGGAGACGCAATGGAAAATCTCCGGCGTCATATAGTTATGCGCCAGGATGACCGCGTTCTTCTCTTTCTTCAGCTTGTTGATCGCGGCGACGTAAGGCGCGTAGACGGCCCATTCGATTTCGGGAATGACGTGGGCGACTTTCGCGTAAAGTTCACGCGTCTGTCGCGCGATCTCCGGCGTGAAGACAAGCTCCTTCGAACCTTGCGATTCGAAATTCCTCGGCATTTCACCCATCGTCGCCTCCTCATTTATACTCATTTCGAGTATATATATAGGGCAAAAAGACCGGCCTTAAAGGGGCCGGGCAGGGCGCTTATGCTACACATGAGCATAAATGGGTCAACCCATGGGAACCGGGAAGATGTGCCACGGCATGTGGCCACGGTCAGCTAAGCAACTGTTCCTTAACTGAAAAAGCCCGTTCTTTTTAACGAATATCAATACATGCCGTTCATAAAGGCAGGGTCGCTGGGGGTCACAGAGCGATCAGGAGCACGTTTTGCGTAACATCAACAAATCCGCCGTAGGGGCTGCGGCGCTTCTCCTAGCGACACCGCTTCTGGCCGAAGAGCCCGGTCCCTTCGATGAAGCCAATTTCTCCGGCACCCTGACCGGCGACTATTCGTATGACGCCGCCTCGCAATTCCCGAACACCAACACCAAAGGCATTTCGGGCGAGGGCGAATTCGCGCTCGGCGCCGGGCTGCATCTTCAGGGCAATGCCGGTTACCACTACACCACGCTTCCCGGCACACACATCGGCACCTGGAATCTCGGCGGCTCGGGTTACTGGCGCGGACAGATGGGCCGCGCGGGCGTCGTGGTGAACTACACCGACGTCAATCTCGCAGCGCTCGGAAGCGCAAACACCACGAATTTCGGCGGTTTCGGCGAATATTTCGCCAACGACCAATTCACCTTCGGCGTGAAGGGCGGCGGTTTCAGCGGCGATGCCAGCGGCGGCTATGCGGGCGTTTCGCTAACGGGATATGTGTTTCCCGATTTCGCGGTGAGCGGAGGCATCAACTACGCGCACCTCAATCACTTCGGCGCGGAAACCGATCTCAGCGTGCAAGGCGAATATCTGATTTCGGAGGACGTGCCGTTCGCCGTGTTCGCGGGCTACACCTATTCCGATCTTTCCGACGGCGGCGGGCGCGTGAACACCTTCGTGGTGGGCTTGCGCTTCTACTACAACACCGACGGCTTCAAGACGCTGGTGGAGCGCCATCGCGGCGGCACCGTGGGCAATATCGGCACCTTCGGTCCCGCCGGGCTCCAGTACTGAGCCAATTCACACCGCCCTAACTGCAAATTGTAACGCACGGAAATACTCGTTGCAGTTTTGTGACAGACATTTTCTTTCGCGGCTCCCTGCCTAATATTTAATCGACATCAGTGTGAATTGGCTTATAGAGCGCGCCGCCCGAGGGGGACTAACCGGGCGATTCAACAAGGAGAACTCTGTGTTTCGTAAAGCAATTTTGACTGCCTCCACTCTCGCCCTGATGACCGCGCCGGCCTTCGCCGACGATCTGGACTTTGCCGGCACGCTGACCGGCCAGTACACTCATGTCGGTCTGGACAACCTGCCGGATGCCGAAACCTGGGGCGTCAATGGCGCGGGCGCTATCGGCCTGGGCGACACCGGCCTGAACGCGGAACTCGACGCCGGTTACAACCACATCACCATCGCGCATGGCCACGCCAACGACTGGAACATCGGCGGATCGCTGTTCTGGAAGGGCGACATGGGCCGCGTCGGCGCGAATGTGAACTATACCCAGGCCAATGCTTATGGCCTGTCCGCCGACACGACCAATTACGGCGGCTTCGGCGAATACTTCGCCAGCGACATGTTCACCTTCAGCGCGAAGGCGGGCGGGTTCAGCGGCGACATCGACGGTGCTTACGTTGCCGGCGGCATCACGGGCTATGTGTTCCCGGACTTCGCGGCCTCTGTCGGCCTGTCGTATAACCACATCAACCACGCCACCAATGAAACCGACATCAGCCTCAACGGCGAATACCTGCTATCCGAGGAAATCCCGGTTTCGGGTTTTGTCGGCTACACCCATTCGAGCTTCACGAATGGCGGCGGCAATGCCAACACGGTGTTCATCGGTCTGCGCCTTTACACCAACAGCACGGGCTCGACCCTTGTTGAACGTCAGCGCAACGGCACGACCGCCGCGCTCACGAACTTCGGTCCGCTTGGACTGAACCTATAAGATCGTCTCGATCGGAACAGCCGCGCGCCTCGAAAGGGGCGCGCGGTTTTTCTTTGCTTAATACCGGGGAATACGCGATTCTCGTACGATGGGGAGCCAACGATGACGCGCTGGCAGCGCATTCTTGCCATTGCCGCCGGTATTGCGGTGCTGGCCGGTCTGTATTCGATCCGCGAAGACTACGGTCCGCCGCGTTCGGCATTCGTGTCGGAAGCGCATGCGCCGCTATGGTCCTCAACCCCCGGCATGAGTGCGGAAGAAAACGCCGAACACCATTGGCGCAAACACGGCAGCGAATTTCCCGAACTGCACAGCGCTGCCGACTATGAAACCGCCGCGCACAAATTCGTCAGCGATCCGCCGCCCGGCACGCTCGTCAAACATCACGGCGGCGACACGCTGTTCTACAATCCGGCCAGCAACACCTTCGCCGTGCGCGCGGAAACCGGCGCACCCCGCACCATGTTCAAACCCGACAACGGCATGCGCTACTGGGAGCGGCAATGAAATTCCATGCCTGTCCCTGCTGCGGTTCGCATACGCTTGCCGAACGCGGCGCTTACGAAATCTGCACCGTCTGCAATTGGGAAGACGACCCCGCGCAAGCCAAAGACCCCGATCTGCGCGGCGGCGCCAACGGCCCCAGTCTCAACGAAGCCCGTGCCGCGTGGAAAGCGCGCAAAGGGCAACGCTGACGCCCTCGCGCCGCCCGCTTTTGTGTGCCTAAATCCGTTCGGCAAACATCCGAGGCCGAAATGGACAAATCTTCATCGAACGAATGGGTGGAAGCGGGCCAAACCCTGTTGCCCGACATGATCGCGCTGCGCCGCGCCATTCACGAAGAACCCGAACTCGGCCTGCACACGCCCAAGACAACCGCGAAAGCAAAGAAGGCGCTCGAAGGCCTGCCGCTCGAAATTGTCGACAGCACATCCACCACCGGCTTCGTCGCGCTACTGCGCGGCCCCGCCAACGGCCGCACTGTTCTGTTGCGCGGCGACATGGACGCGTTGCCGCTGACCGAAGACACAGGCTTGCCCTTCACCTCCCGCCACGACGGCGCGATGCACGCCTGCGGCCACGACTCCCACGTCGCGATGCTCGTGGGCGCTGCGAAAGCGTTATGCGCGCGGCGCGAAAAACTCGCGGGCTCGGTGATGTTCATGTTCCAGCCGGGTGAAGAAGGCCATCACGGCGCGCGCTTCATGCTGGAAGATGGCATCATCGATCCGTTGCCGGATGCCGCCTTCGCGCTCCACGTCACACCCAACGTGCCCAGCGGTTTGATCGCGGGCAGGGCAGGCCCGCTTCTCGCCGCCGCCGACCGTTTCCTTGTGCAGGTGAACGGCAAGGGCGGTCACGCCTCGATGCCGCACAACGCAGTCGATCCCATTCCGATCGCCTGCGAGATCGTCATGGCGTTGCACTCCATGGTTACCCGCCGCATCGAAGCCTTCGATCCGGTGGTGATGACGGTTGGCCGCATCACTTCCGGCACCACCAACAACATTATTCCCGAAACCGCCGAGATCGAAGGCACCATCCGCAGCTTCTCCGAAGGCTCGCGCAAGCTTGCTCACGAAGGCCTGCACCGCATCGCCACCAACATCGCCGCCGCGCACAAGGCGGAAGCAACTGTCGACATCATCCCCGGCTTCCCGGTGACGATCTGCAACGGCGATGCCGTGGCACTCGCAAAGAAGACCGCGCAAAGCCTGTTCGGCGACGCCGGCTGGCTTCCCATGCCGGCCCCCATCATGGGCGCGGAAGATTTCGCCTACGTCCTGCAGAAAGTCCCCGGTACCATGTGCTTTCTGGGCGCGACCCCCGAAGGCGGCGATTTCAGAAGCTGCTGCGCGCTCCATTCCAACCGCATGGTGATCGACGAAAGCGTGATGGCCCGCGGTGCCGCAATGCACGCGGCCTATGCGGAGGCATTTTTGAATGAGGGCTTCGAACGGGTTTAATCTTCCATCGTGCGCGGATCGCCCGCTTTCAGGCGCCCGTTTTCCAGCCATCTGGCGAGGCCTGGCGAAAGCTCCGCGCTTTCCCGTTTGCGATAAAGCGCAATATCGTTGTCGGTCAGCACATCGCGCCAACGCCCATTGGTTCCGCGGTTGATGAAGGTGTCGTGCCCGCCGTTGAACGCCATTTCGATGCCGGGCAGCAGCGCCGCGCCGTCTCGTTTCATCGCCTCGAAACCGGCCGCTTCGACAAGCGAGGGCCACAACTCCGACGGCGTCTCGATGCCCAGAAAGTCGGCGATGCGTTTCATCTCTCCGCCAAGATCGGCCTTCAGATCGTTGTAATGCACGAGCAAAAGATTTTGTCGCTGGCGTTCCGCCCAATAACTGCGTTCGATCCCGAAATAGCCAGCGCCCATATTCTGGGCGGCATTCGCGCCTGCGTTCAGCCAGTTAAGGAAGAATGCGCGCCGATCCTCTGGCATGCGTGGCAGCGGCGCACGGATCGTCTCGTCTTCCATCCCGATCTGATCGAGCCGCTGAAGCTGCATCGGTGTGAAGTTCGTGTAGTGATTGTGAAACGACATGCAGGCATCGCGTCCGTCGCGCGCAACATGAATGTAACGTACTTCGTCGTAAACCGGCAACGCATCGAACGGCAGATGCGATTTGACCGCCCTACGATGCGTCTGCCCTTCCAGCATCTGCACCACCACATCGATGGGAATCTGAAACCGGCAATCGATCCATGGCGAGGTGGCGATGATCGGACGCGGCGTCGTCGACTGAAAGATCAACAGGCTGACGATGCGTTGGGTCCATGTGGTGCCGCATTTGGGCGCGGTGCCCACAACGACATCGCCCTCGCGCGGCCTGAACCGGTCCCATTGGCGGCTGTCGACGATCCAGTCGCGGACAACGCGCTGTGCGGCACGTGAAAGCATGTTGGTATTCCCCTTAACCGGACGGATATTAACGCGCCCGCATCCCCAGACGGAAGCCCGGCGCGGGCCGTTCGCGGAGCACTTCCTTGCGGAAGCGGAAAAGTTCGGCGGGCCGTCCGCGCGCGGCAGCACTGGTGCGCCCCGTTCCTTCCACCAGTCCCTGATCTTCCACAAGGCGGCGGAAATTCTGCTTGTGCAGACGCACGCCCGAAATCGCTTCGACCGTGCGTTGTAATTCCAGCAACGTGAAGGTCGGCGGCATCAATTCGAACACCACCGGGCGGTATTTCATCTTGCCGCGCAATCGCGCAATCGCCGTCGCCAGAATGCGGCGATGATCGAACATCATCGGCGCGCCGAGTTGAATGGAAGTATCCACTGCCGTCACCCGCCCATCGCGCACCGATTCTTCGACCAGCCCAGCCTCATAAAGAAGCTCGTAACGGTCGAGCACTTTCTCTTCGTCCCACGGCAACCCGTCGAGACCGAAACAGAGACGCGCCCGGTCGCGTCGTGCTTCCGAGGTGTTGTCGCCTTTGCCCGCCGATTTCGCGAATGCCCTCATCGCGGGTGCAATCACCTCGTCGATCACGCGAGGCCGCGCATCGCGCCAATCTTCCCACGGAAAGAAGCGATACCATTCGCGCCACTGCGTATCCGGGGTCTTGGGCTCGCCGCGCGTCAGCGCCAGGTATCCCACCGATACCACGCGCAATTCTTCCGCCGGTTTGATCTGGTGCCGTCCCCGATCGCCGAACGTGTAAAGCTGCTCCACGTAGCCGATGTCGAGCGAGGTCTGTTCGCCTACCCAGCTTCTGAGGCCGCTTTCCAGTGTGCGGTGATGCAGCGGGTCGAACGGTCCGAAGGGCAGGGAGTCCACCGTCTCGTTCGCCCGATGCACAACCAGCACGCGCGGCCGCTCTTCCGCAACCGAAACGATGGCCGCGCTCAACCCGATATTGACGACATTGTCCGCGCCCGCGCGCTTCATAGAATTCCGAACGCCAGCGGGAAGTGCACCATCGGCCCTTCGTTGGCGAGGGTTGCATGGCCCATGGCTTCGACGGCCTCGATCATCCGCCCGCCACGGCCCAGCGTCTCGTCCGCCAGTTTCACCATCAACCGGTTGGGATTGGCATGCGGGGCGCGCAGGCGCAGGGCGTTTGCGATCTCGCTTTCGCGCACATGGTCCAGCCGGTCGCACATCAGGATGAACGCCGCCGCCGTCGATCGGCTGATCCCGGCCCAGCAATGCACGACGAGAGGCGCAGTCCCCTCCCACAACCGCCCGAATTCCAAGAGGCTTTGGATGTGGTCGTCATGGGGCGGTGTATCGCCCTGCGATGGATGGGCGACGTCGTTCATGCCGATCTTCAGGTGCCGCTCGGGATGAAAACCGTCGGGCGTTTCGATCATGTGCTCGGGTGAAAGCAAGGTGATGACGTGCGACGGATCGTGGTCGCGGATGGTCTGCTCAAGTCCTGAAAGCGGCGTAATAATGATTTTCGGCATTCATCGGCCTGGGATGATTCCTTCAAACTAGCACGTCTGACAAAAACTCAAACGGAAAGGCGCTTGAAGCGATTTACAAATTGCGACTGCGCGTCGGCGGCCGCCAAAGGTAGAAGCCGCGGTATGCGCAAAAACCCGGGCGGAAAGCCAAAAAACTTATGGGCTTCCTCGCGCGTAAACCCTGCCAGCTGTGTGGCTTCGAAATATGCGGCAATATGATCCGCCTTTTTGATCAATTTCACGGCGTCTTCCGGCGTCTTTGCAGGCAGGCCGAAACGCAAGTGAATTGCCGAAAGAAGTCGCAACTCAAAATCTTTATAATCCAGCCCCACCGCCGCCTTGAACGGGCTGATAAGGTCGCCGACCACATATTCCGGCGCATCGTGCAGCAGCGCCATCAACTTGAACGTGCGGTCGGCACGCGGAAGCAATTCGCCGGCGATGCGCTCAACCAAAAGGCAGTGTTGTGCCACCGAGAAGGCGTGCGCGCCCTTCGTCTGCCCGTTCCAGCGGGCCACGCGGGCAAGGCCGTGGGCGATGTCCTCGATCTCGATGTCGAGCGGCGAGGGGTCCAGAAGGTCGAGCCGGCGGCCGCTCAACATGCGTTGCCAGGCTCTGGTTTGGGGCTTTTTGGAAGGCATGGTGCGGATCGGCTGGCTCGGGGCGTTTACGTTAATTTCAGATTGCCGCGCGGACGCATATCGCGCGGCACTGGGCTTGATAGAATTACCCAATCTTTAAAGCAAAGGACCGGATTCGACGGAAAGTCCGGCATTGGGTTGGGTTATGGCGGTCAGGCCCCTGGCGGTGGACAGATACCGCCTGAAGACCGATCCGGCGCGGCTGCCATTCCATTCGACAGCCGAATTGCCGGACGCCGACGCGCCTCCGGGACAGGAACGCGCGATACGCGCGCTCGCCTTCGGCGCAAGAATGCGCGAGCCCGGTTACAACATCTATGCCATGGGCGCGAAGGGCAGCGGCAAGCATAGCGCCGTTCAGCGCGCGTTGGAACGCATCGCCGCCGCGCGAAAGCCCGCACCCGACTGGTGCTACGTCCACAATTTCGCCAACCCGCAACAGCCGCAGGCGTTGAAATTGCCGAACGGCGAGGGCGCGAAGTTCAAGCGCGCGATGGCCGCGCTGGTCGCCTCGCTCAAATTCTCGATGCGCGATCTCTTCGCGAGTGCGGAGTATCACGCCCGCCGCAAAACCCTCGAAGACGATTTCCAGCGCACCACCGAGACGGCTTTCGCCGAATTGCGCCGCGCCGCCGATGCCAGGGGCCTGATGCTCGTCGAACCGCATGAAGGCCGTTTTGAACTCAAGCCGCAGCGTGCGGGCGTTCTGTTGAGCGACGAGGAGTTGTCCGCGCTTCCCGTCGGCGAGCGCGACCGCCTCAACCGCGCCCGCCGCGAATTGCGCACGCTTCTCGATCAGGCGCTGACCGCGCTTTCCACTTTGCGCATGCGGAAGGAAGCCCAACTTCGTGCCCTCGATCACGCGATGGGCGAGGCGCGTCTGCGCGAACTCCTGCAACCGCTCTACCAGCGCTTCGGAAACGGCGAAAGCCCGCGCCGTTATCTCAACGGCCTGTCGCGCGATCTGCTCAAGAATCTCAGCCTGCTCCAATCCATCGCCCGCGGAGAAGCCGAGGTAAAGGCCGCCGCGTTTCATCGCTACGACGTCAATCTGTTCATCGACAATTCGGGCACCAAATCCGCCCCCGTCGTGCAGGTCGGCCTGCCGCTCCTGTCGCGTCTCGTCGGCAAGGTGGAGCGCGTGCCGCTCGTCACCACCACAATCACCGATTTCATGTATGTCGAGCCCGGCGCACTTCATCGCGCCAATGGCGGATTTCTGCTCATCGAAGCGCTCGAACTGTTGCAGCAGGAAGAATCCTGGAGCGCCCTCAAGCGCGCGTTGCGCGAACGCAAGGTGCGGATCGAAAGCGTCTCCGACATCCGCGAGCGTCCGCAGACCATGGCCATCGCGCCGGAGCCAATCGCGCTTGACGTGAAGGTCATCCTGTTCGGCGAGCCCTGGGTGTTCGATCGCGTACGCGCCCTCGATCCCGACTTCGCAGCACTGTTCAAGGTGCAGGCCGAATTCTCCAACACCACCGAACGTAACGACATCCATTGCCTGGCGCTCCTGCGCGGCATCGCGACCCTCTCGCGCCATGACCGCGTGCGCCATCTCGACCGTTCGGGCGCCGCGCGCCTGATCGACGAAGCCTCGCGCATGGCGGGCGATGCCGAGCGCATCTCCGTCCGCATCGGCCACATCTACGATCTCGTCTGCGAAGCCAACGCCTATGCCGCCGATGCGGGCCGCCTTCTCATCACCGCCTGGGACATCGAACGCGCGCTCGCCGCAAAAGACGATCGCGCGGGCCGCATGAAGGCACTGGAACAGGATCTCATCCGTCGCCGCCTGGTCTTCATCGAAACCGATGGCGCGCGCATCGGCCAGGTGAACGCGCTCACCGTCGTCAAGGCCGGCAGCCACGATTTCGGCGTGCCCGCGCGCATCACCGCCAGCGTGGGTCCCGCGGAAAGCAAGATCATCCGCATAGATCGCCTCGCGCATTACAAGGAAGGCTCCTCGCGGCGCGGCGCGCAAACGCTCGCGGGCTATATCAATGCCACCTATTCGCCCTTCGTGCCGCTGTCGCTCACCGCCAGCGTCGCTTTCGAGCAGTATTACGGCCCCATCGACGGCGACAGCGCCAGCGCCGCCGAACTGATCGCCATCCTTTCCGCCATCGCTGGCGTACCCGTTGCGCAAGGCATCGGCATCACCGGCTCCATCGATCAGCATGGCGCGCTGCAACCCGTCGGCAGCATCAACCAGAAGATCGAAGGCTATTTCGACATCTGCACCATTCGCGGCCTCAAGCCCGGTCACGGCGTCATCATTCCGAAGGCAAACATCGTCAATCTGATGCTGCGCGAAGACGTGGCGGAGGCTTCCCGCCGCGCCGTCTTCACGATCCATGCGGTGGAAACCATCGGCGAAGCCATCGAAGTGCTCACCGGTCTGTCCGCCGGCGCACGCGGCACGCGCAATTTCGTGCGCAACACCTTCCACCGCCGCGTGGTGGATAACCTGATGGAATTCGCGCGCCCGCGCGTCCTGCGCCCGGTGCAACTCGACCGCTGGTGGTAGCGTTTCAAACGCGGCATACTGCCTGCGCTCGCAACGGGAGACGCTTGCGCCATGGCGATCCGTTTCATTCTCGCGCCGCTCACCGGCGGCAAGCGCGACGTGCAGACATTGGCAAGCGCGTTCGCCGCCGCCAAACCTCTGCAAGCCCATGTGCGCGGCCTGTTCGTGAGACCAGATCCGACGGAAGCGTTGCCATTTTTTGGAGATGAAGTTGCCCCCGCCATGGCAACCGAGATCGTGGATGCCGCGCGCGAAGCAGCAGACGGTGCGTCTTCCTCCGCCCGCGCCGCGCTCGAAACCGCTGCCTCCGCGGCCGGCTTTGAATTTCAGGAAGTACCTGCGTCCGGACCTTCTGCATCCTATCTCGAAATGCGGGGCCATTTCGATGCCTGCGTCGCGCGCGCCGGCCTGCTCGCCGACCTGATCGTGTTCGGCCCGGTCACGGAAACCGATCGCCCCGGTCTTAGCGAAGCATTCGAAGCCGCCTTTCTGAAAACGGGAACGCCCGTGCTGCTCGGCTCCGTGTCACAGACCGGCGAATTCCGGAAAATCTCCATCGGCTGGAACGGCAGCACCGCCAGCGCACACGCCGTCAACGCAGCACTGCCGCTTCTGTCTAAAGCACATTCCGTTCAGGTCATATCGGTGGAAGGCGCAAGCTCCGATGCCGATATGGATGCGCTGCTGGATTATCTGCGCGTCCATGGGATCTCCGCCGTTGTTTCGCGCGTGGAAGCCGGATCGCGTGCTGTCGGCGATGTGTTGCTGGAAACCGCAACGTCGAACGGCGCGGATCTATTGGTGATCGGCGGCTACGGCCACAGCCGCCTGCGCGAATGGCTGACCGGCGGCGTCACGCGCCGCGTGCTCAGCCAGGCGACGCTACCGCTGTTTCTGGTTCACTGATTATCCCGGCAACCGCTCGAACGCGGGCAATCCGTCTGCGATCAGGTGGAACGGTTGCTTGTCGATGGTGTAGATCGCCATGAACGGTCCGGCGAACTGCTTGGGGTCGTCCAGTGTCCCCACTTTCAGAACCACTGCCGGATGCACCTGTGGGAATGTCGCGATATGCGTGCCGCAGTCCGGGCAGAATTCGCGCGTCACGGGGTTTGGAAGATCGGCCCGTTTGAACTGCTTGGGCGTTCCCTTGGTGTAGCGGAAACCGTCGCGCGGCATCAGCATGAACATGTTGGGCGCGCCGCCGGAAAGATACTGGCATTCGCGGCAATGGCATTGCGCCTGCAACACCGGCTCGCCTTCCGAGACATAGCGCAGCGCGCCGCAATAACATCCGCCTTCGAGTTGCATGTTCCTCTCCTATGCCGTGAGCAAGCGTATCGCCACGATGAACAGCGTCGCCGCCAGGATCAGCCTGAGCGCCACATCCGGCACCTTCGGCGCAATATAGCTCGAAAGCATGATGCCGGGCAGCGATCCCACAAGCAGCGATGTCAGAAGGTCGCCGTTGATCGGCCCCAAAATCAGCGAATGCCCCAACCCCGCAACCAGGGTCAGCGGAACCGCATGCGCAATGTCGGAACCCGCGATGCGCACGATGGGGATCTGCGGATAAAGCAGGATCAGCGCGGTCACGCCCAGCGCGCCCGCACCCACGCTCGACAGCGAAACCAGCACGCCCAGCACGAAGCCGGTGACGATGGTGGCCCGCCGCGTCAGCGCCTCGTCCAGCGTGCCCACGCGGCGCACATAGGTTTCCATCAGCCATCTGCGGAACAAAAGCGCCAGCGACGTCAGCAGCAACGCCACCGCCAGCGTGTGCGTGACGATGTTGTTGATCTTGTTCGCATCGACATGCAGCGCATACAGCACGCCCATCATCAGGACGACGCCGGGAATGCTGCCGCTCGCCAGCCGCGTGACGATGCGCCAGTCGATGGTTTTGTTGAATGCGTGGACCAGCGAACCGCCGGTCTTGGTGATGGAGGCGTAGAGCAGATCGGTCGCCACCGCCTTCTCAGGCGATATGCCGAACAGCAGGATCAGCACCGGTGTCATCAGCGAGCCGCCGCCCACGCCGGTCATGCCGACGAGAACGCCGACCCCGAAACCGGAGACGACATAGGCCAGCTTTATGCCTTCGACGAAACTGAACATCGCGCTCGCGTCAATGGATTGCCGTTCGCACGCCGAAACGAACACGCGGCGCGACCGGGAATTTACACAGAATTTTTAGTTCAATTTTCTAAGGATGACGCTTCCCGCCGAATACCCCGCCCCGAAGGAACATAGCAAGCCCAATGCGCCCCTCGGAAGGTCTTGACTGTAGCGATGGAAGGCAATCACCGAACCCGCGGACGAGGTGTTGGCGTATTCGTCCAGAATGTTCGGCGCTTCACCCGGCTTCGGATCGCGGCCCAGAACGCGGCGCGCGATGAAATCGTTCATGTTGATGTTGGCCTGGTGCAGCCACATGCGGCTCAGTTGCGCGGGCTGGATATTGTTGGCGGCCATGTGTTCGAGGATCAGTTCCGCCACCATCGGCACCACCTCCTTGAACACCTTGCGGCCTTCCTGAACGAACAGCTTGTCGGGCTCGCCGATGCCTTCGGGTGCCGCGCGATTGAGGAAGCCGAAATTGTTGCGGATGTTGTTGGAGAACTTGGTGACGAGCTTGGTCGAAACCACTTCCCAGGAATTGGGCCCTCGCGCGTCTTCCGTGCGCTCGACAACAAACGCGGTCGCCACATCGCCGAAGATGAAATGGCTGTCGCGGTCGCGGAAGTTCAGATGCCCCGAACAGATTTCGGGATTGCACACCAGAATGGCGCGCGCATGACCGGCCGCCACCATGTCGGCTGCCGCCTGCAATCCGAAGGTCGCTGACGAACAGGCGACGTTCATGTCGAACCCGAACCCGTCGATGCCGAGCGCTTCCTGCACTTCCACCGCCATCGCCGGATAAGCGCGCTGCATGTTGGAAGCCGCCACCAGCACCGCGTCGATATCCGACGCCTTTTTGTCCGCAGCCTTCAGCGCATCGTTCGCTGCCGAAACCGCCATCTCGGCCAGCACCGAGATTTGCTCGTTCGGCCGTTCGGGAATGCGCGGGCACATGATCTCGGGATCGAGGATGCCAGCCTTGTCCATCACGTAGCGGGCCTTGATGCCCGACGCCTTGACGATGAATTCCGCCGAGGACTCCGTCAGCGGCTGCACGGAACCTTCGGCAATCGCCTCGGCATGGCGCCGGTTGTGGCGGGTCACATATTCGTTGAACGCGGCCACAAGCTCGTCGTTCGAGATGGAGTGGGGCGGCGTGAACAGCCCTGTTCCGCTGATCGCAATGGAAGCCAAGCTGGCCATCCCTTTGTTTTATCTAGGTCTCAGGCTGGCGCAGACCCCGCCCAAAGGCAAGAAACCGGCCGATTCTCAACCCGCCGTTTAGACATTTTCGGCTACTACAACAATGGTTTGCTGCAGTGCGGGAAATAGGGTGGGGCATTGATGGCCATAAAATCCGGAGCCGTTTGGCCGATTCCAGGCCGGGCGCGAGGTGGCGAAGGCGTTTTCGTCACAGGCCTCGCCGCCCTGATCCTGGGCGTCGGCCTGAGCGCCTTCGAGCTGCCCGACCCCGGCCGGGAGCTCGGCGCGGGCCTCTGCCTGGTCGGCGCGCTGATCTGCTGTCTGTTCCTCATGGCGCGCAATTCGAAGGGCAGCGGCACCCGCATCACTGCCGCCGAGCGCACCTACCGCGCCTTCTTCGATCATGCCATCGAAGGCATCTTCCGCACCACGCCGGAAGGCCGTTACCTCGACGCCAACCCCGCACTCGCCTCCATCTACGGCTACAACGACGCCGACGAATTGATGTCGAGCCTCACCGACATCGCCGACCAGCTGTATGTCGAGTCCACGCGGCGCGAGGAATTCGCGGCGCTGATGTCCGCCCATGACTCCGTCACCGATTTCGTTTCGCAAATCCGCCGCCAGGACGGTTCCGTGATCTGGATTTCCGAAAACGCGCGCGCCGTGCGCGACTGGACCGGCAAGCTCGTCTTCTACGAGGGCACGGTGGAAGACGTGACGGCGAAAATGGAAACGCAGAACACGCTGCGCCGCGCGTTGCGCGAAATGGAAGAGGCGAGCCGTTCCAAAAGCGCCTTCCTCGCCGCGATGAGCCACGAGTTGAAAACGCCGCTCAACGCCGTCTTGGGCTTCGCCGAAATCCTCAACACCGAAATGTTCGGCCCGCTCGGTAATCCCGTCTATCGCGGTTACGCCGCGGACATCCATTCGAGCGGCTCGCGGCTTCTCGGCATCGTCAACGACCTCCTCGATACCGCCCGCATCGAAGGCGGTGCGCTCACGCTCGCCAAGCACGAAGTCACCGTGTTCGACTTGATAGAAGGCGGCATTGCGCTGGGCCAGTTGCGGGGCCGTGCCAATTGCAAGATCGCCATCGACGTGCAGCCCAACCTGCCGGAAGTCGAGGTCGATCCCCAGCGCCTGATGCAGGCGATTGCCACTTTGGTCGCCAACGCGATCAAATTCACGCCAGACGACGGCCAGATCGTCATCCGCGGCCGTCCGATACCCAACGGCGGCATCCGCATCGACGTCAGCGATACCGGCATCGGCATGAGCCCGGAGAAGATTGCCGAAGCCTTCCAACCCTTCCGCCAGTTGGACAACACGCTCGCCCGCCGCTTCGAAGGTGCGGGCCTGGGTCTTTCCATCTGCAAGGGCCTGGTCGATCTCCACGGCGGCACGCTCACAATCGAAAGCGCCGAAGGGCAGGGCACAACAGTCTCGATAGAACTGCCCCCATCCCGCGTGAAACTGCGCGTGTTGGCAGCGACTGGCTAAGACTTACCCCCTCCGGCTCACTTCGTTCGCCTCCTCCCCCGCACGCGGGGGCGGAATGGTGTGCATCATCCTCCCCCGCAAAGCGGGGGAGGTGCCACGCGCGGAACGCGCGTGCGGAGGGGGTGAATCAACTCAGTTTCAATAATTCTCCAAAACGCCTAAACCCCGCCCATGCCCGATCAAAACGCCCTTGTCCTTTTCTCCGGCGGCCAGGATTCCACCACCTGCCTCGCCTGGGCGCTCGACCGTTTCGCGAATGTCGAAACGGTAGGCTTCGACTACGGCCAGCGCCACGCCGTCGAACTCTCCGTGCGCCCGCTCATCCTCGAAAAACTCCGCACGTTCCCGAAATGGCAAAACCGTCTGGGTACGGATCATCTCCTTTCGCTCGACGTGCTGAAACAGATCGGCGGCACGGCGCTGACCGAAGACCGCAAGATTGAAATGGGCAAGAACGGCCTGCCGACCACTTTCGTCCCCGGCCGCAACATCCTGTTCCTCACCGCCGCGGCGGCATTGGCCTATCGCCGCAACTGCCGCCATCTCGTCGGCGGCATGTGCGAAACCGATTTCTCCGGCTATCCCGATTGCCGCAACGACACCATCAAGGCCACAGAACGCGCGCTGTCGCTCGGTATGGACACCGATTTCACCATCCACACCCCGTTGATGTGGATCGATAAGGCCGCCACCTGGAAACTCGCCGAAGAGTTGGGCGGAAAGCAGCTCATCGATCTCATCATCGAAGACACCGTCACCTGCTATCAGGGCGACCGCACGCACAAACATGCCTGGGGTTACGGCTGCGGCACATGTCCGGCCTGCGATCTGCGCGCGAAAGGCTATGCCGGTTACGCGCCATGACCTATTCGGTGAAAGAGATGTATTACACGCTGCAAGGCGAGGGTGCGCAGACCGGGCGCGCCGCCGTCTTCCTGCGCTTCGTCGGCTGCAATCTCTGGACCGGCCTCGAACGCGACCGCGCCACGGCCACCTGCCAATTCTGCGACACCGATTTCGTCGGCACCGATGGCCCCGGCGGCGGCAAATTCGCAACCGCCGAAGACCTGGCCCGTGCTGTTCGCGCCAAATGGCCGAGCGGCAGCCGCGCCCAACCATACGTCGTCTGCACCGGCGGCGAACCGCTTTTGCAAATCGACGAAGCGTTGGTGAAGGCGCTGAACGCCTACAGTTTCGAAATCGGCATCGAAACCAACGGCACGCTTCTCCCGCCGCCCGGCATCGACTGGATCTGCGTCAGCCCCAAAGCCGGAGCCGACTTCCAATTGAAGCGCGGCAATGAATTGAAACTGGTCTATCCGCAAAAGGGCGCCGAGCCGGAAAATTATGCGAACCTCGATTTCGCAAATTTCTTCTTGCAACCGATGGACGGCCCCGACCGCGAAGCCAACACGAAAGCCGCCACCGAATACTGCCTGGCGCATCCGCAATGGCGGCTGTCGTTACAGACGCACAAGCTAATCGGCATTCCCTAATTTCCGCGGCGCGGTTTCTTTCATCAGCACCATCGCCACCAACGCCACCGAATAAGCGGCGGTCAAATACCAAGCCGGCGCCATGGGGCTGCTGTGGTCGATCAGGAATTTGATGATCGATTGCGTCGAGCCGCCGAATATCGCGATGGCAAACGCATAGATGATGGATATTGCCCCCGCACGAATTCGCTTCGGCATGGTTTCGGTGAGGGCCACGATCACCGGCGTGGCGCTCAGCGACAGCAGAATCGTCGTCGCCGCTGCCATGCTGTAGAGCGCCCATGTCGTGCGATAGGTGGAAATCACCCAAAACGCCGGAACCGTCGTCAGCACCAACAGCACGCCAAAGATGATCATCAATGGCTTGCGTCCGAATATGTCGGAGAAATATCCGCTGATCGGCTGGAACGTGATGGCGCACACGCCCAGAACGATGTTCACGCCAAAAGAAATATCGGCCGGCATGTGCAGAGTGTCGATGGCATAGGTCGTCATATAACCGCTGACATAGGTGGCTATCGTGCCGCCCGCCAGCATCATCAATCCGAAGATCGCCACCAGCCGATACGGCCTGAATTCCTCCGCCCGCGTCGGTTGTCCTGCAGCTTCCGCTTCGTGATGCGTTTCGGGCAGATTGCGGCGCGCTACAATTCCGAACGGCACGATCACCGCGCCGAACAGGAACGCCAGCCGCCAGCCCCATTCGGTCAATTGCGCGTCGCTCAGCAGGCTGGCCAACACGGTGCCGACGATTCCGGCGGCCAATACCGCCGTGTCCTGCGTCATGTATTGCAGCGAACCGTAGAAGCCGCGCTTTTCCGGCGGCGCTGCCTCGATAAGAAACGCGGTGGACGGCCCAACTTCGCCGCCGAGCGCGAAGCCCTGCAACAACCGGAACAGGATCACGAGGATGGGCGCCGCATAACCGATCTGCGCGTAAGACGGCGTGAGCGCCAATCCGATGACGCCAAGCCCCATGAGCGTGAACGAAAGCACCATCGCCGGGCGGCGGCCGATCTTGTCGCCCATCGTACCGATGACGATCCCGCCCAGCGGCCGCGTCAGAAACCCGACACCGAACGTCGCCAGCGACAGGAGCAGACTGTTTTCGCCCGTCGCGAACGGAAAGAACGTCTTGCCGATATAGATCGCGAAATAGCTGAAGGTCAGAAAATCGTAAAACTCCAGCGCATTGCCCGCCGCCACCGCCGCCACATGGCGCGCAAGCAGCTTGGGTCTCTCGCCGGGCAAGTCCCCGTCGGTCACAGCCAACATATCAGCCCCCATCGAAGAGGGGATGCTAGAGGAACGGTGGAAAGCGTCAAACGCACTCTCTTACCTCCCCATTTCGGGGAGGTCGGCGTCGTGCAACGGCACGACGACGGGTGGGGCTCCAACGAGCCGCGCTCCAAGTCCCCACCCGCCGTCGCGCTTACGCGCGCCGTCGACCTCCCCGAAATGGGGAGGTAAGTGGCTAAACCGAAGCCACCCGCTTCAACTGATCGTGCCTCGCCTTCGGCTCCCGCGCCCGCAAGTCCGTCAGCAGGTCGCGTTTCATCGCCGCCGCCGACGGCTCGTCCCACAAATTGCGCCACTGCAACGGATCGTTCTTCAGGTCGTAAAGCTCGCCCTCGGTTCCGTCATAGATCGACGACTTGTTGTAAGCCGTCACGATCCACCCATCGCGATAAAGCGTGCGCAGCGAAAGCGACGTGCCGTTGAACTCCGAATCCCATTCCGTGAACACCGCTTCGCGCTTGCCGGCGTCTGCCGCCGTTTTGGGCAACGCGCTGCCTTCCATCCATTCCGCCGGTTCGACGCCCGCGATCTCGCAAAATGTCGGCGCGAAATCCACTTGCCCGACCGGCGCATCGAAGGATTGCGGCGCGACTTTCGCATTCGGCGCAGGCCGCCAGATCAGCGGCAATCGCATCAGGCTCTCCACATGATGTGGCCCCTTGAACAGCAAGCCGTAATCGCCCTGAAATTCGCCGTGATCGGTGGTGAAGATCACATCCGTATCGCCGTCCCACCCACGCCCGGCAATCCGCGCCATCACGCGCCCAATCGCTTCGTCGATTAGTTCGTTCTTCACATGGGTCAGCGCATCGATCTCGCGCAACTGATCGGTGGTGAGCGATTTCGGCACCCAGTCGGGCGGCGCCTCGTAACAGGTCACGCGTTCGCCGGTCCACCATTCGCGCCAATGCCGGGGCTTGCCCGAAAGAATTTCGTCGATCTTCTCATGGCTGCCGGGATACCCGGCAGGCACATCCAGCTCGCGCCAGTTCACCCGCCCGATCTCGCTCTCGGGCGGATCCCACGGATGATGCGGATCGGGAAAACTCATCCACACGAACCAGTCGTCATCAGCCGAAAGCGAATCCAGATAGGCAAGCGTGCGCTCCGCCACCCAATCGGTGTGATAAAGCCTGCGCGGCACCTTGTTGTGCTTCACCTGCACCGCGCCGGTATCGCCCTCGCCGAACGAATTCTGCGCCATCGTCGCCGGATTGAGCACGGGATAAAAGAAATCCAGCACCTCGGAATGCTTCTCCATCAGGAAGCGCGGATAATGCAGCAAGCCGCGCGCCCCGTGCGCCGCCAGTTCCATGTGATCGAACCCGCGATGCGGCCCAAACTCCTTCAGCATCGCCATCCGGTTTTCGTAAGCGGAAATATCGAGAAACGGCTCGAAATGCGCCTTGCCGATCAGCGCCGTTTTGTAGTTCTTCTTTTCCTGCAGATAGCGAGCAACCGACGGCGCATCGACGGGCAACGGCACCCCGTTCATCCAGACACCATGCGTGGTGACGTATTGCCCGGTGATCATGGTAGACCGCGCCGGCATGCAAACAACATTCTGCGCATGGCACCGCGTATAATTGATGCCCTGTCGCGCCAATTTATCGATAGCAGGCGTCCGCGCAATCTTCTGCCCGTTCGCGCCAATCGCATCGAACCGCATCTGATCGGTGGTGATGAAAAGAATTTTCCGGCCCATTGCAGCACCAGTTAATTTTGTTGATTGGATTTTTCCGTCAAAAATTTCGATAGCAGGTATAAGTCGGCGATGTGCCCACTGCACGCTTTGCGAAGCTCATATAATCCCATTTGTACCACCTGCGTGCCTGGCACCTCAAAACATATGGCGCGATCATAAACGCTGGGATTTGGGCTGTTAATGTCTATGCGGATCATGTGGCCCCATTTGGGACTGCGTGTGGTCGAGATTACTTTAAAATTTGTTCCTATGAGGCTGGCTCTCGCACGAAGTGAAGCCATGCAGCCCTTCTTTACGTCGGGCATCGGTGCTTCTTTGACTTCGTCAGGTTGAGCGTTTGGCATTGGAAACAGCTTCGGATCGCAGGGAACCGCCACCGCGGATTCAACGGTGAGAAGAAGTGCGATAAACGAAACGAAGAGCTTCAAAACCACTCCACAATCTCATCCATATTCGGCCGCGGCCGTTCATCCAGTGTCACTGCCGATGTCCCGATATAAACAAACCCGGCGATCCGCTCACCAGCCTTCAACCCCAACGCACCGGCAACATTGGCATCATACGCGCACCATTCCGTCAGCCAGTTCGCCACGAAGCCGAGCGAATGCGCCGCCAGCAGCATGTTCTGGCAAACGGCACCGGCGGAAAGCATCTGCTCCCATTCCGGTATCTTGATGCCCGGCGTCACGCGGCTCACCACGCCCACCACCACCGGCGCCCGCAGGAATCTTTCGCGTTCCATCGTCTGCGTCTTCTCGTCCGCGCCCAGCGCCTTTTGCGCCTCCGCCAGCACTGTGCCCATCCGCGCCCGCCCGTCGCCCCCGAACACGATGAATCGCCAGGGAAACAGCTTGCCGTGGTCCGGCGTGCGCGCCGCGGCCTGCAGAATCAGGGCCAGTTGGCCCTTGTCCGGCCCCGGCCCGGTCATTGCCTTGGCGCTGCCGGAACGGCGAGAAAGCAGCAAATCCAAGGTAGTAGGCGAGGGCCGGTTCAGGGCATGGCCCTCATGCGTGGACGTATTCAATGGAAAATACCTTTCGGGCTTGGCGAAGCGGGGGATGGCTTCCTATCTAATAACAAATACGAGGGACAGAAGGCCCATGGCATATCCAGATGACGATATCGAACTGAACCGCGTCCGTTACGAGGTTCATCAATTCAAGAATCACCTGCTCACCTATCTCGCCGTGATCGGCGTGATGTTCCTCGCCAACATCGTTGGCGGCTGGTGGTGGGGCGGTAACTTCTTCTTTTTCTGGGTCGCGCTGATCTGGGGCATCGTGCTGGTGGTGCAGGCCTCGCGCCTGTTCGGCAGCCATGTCGGTCATGAGTGGGAAGACCGCATGGTCGATCACATCATGGCCCGCCGCCGCGGCACCTATACGCCCTATCGCAGCTCCTATCGTCCAGCCCCTGGCCCCATCGTCACCCCTCCGCCGTCCCCGGAACCGCCTCCGGCGCCGCCCGCACCTTCGCAACCGGCCTGAAGAAAGGGCGATAACCCAAGGAACAGCCTCAGGTTTTGCGGGTTCTCACCCAGGGTGATTAGGAAATTTCACATTCGCCCCGTACAATAAAGATCGAGAGAGGAAGCCAAATGTCCGTCCCGCACGAAAAACTGGCCACCTGCGATCCGATCTGGAAGGCGCTGCGCATCGAGGCCGAGCAAATGGCCGAGAGCGAGCCGTCATTGGCGAGCTTCGTCCACGCGACCATCCTCAAACACGACCGGCTGGAAGGCGCTCTCTCCTATCACCTCGCCAAGAAGATCGGCGGCGAAGACCTGAGCCCTATGCTCACCCGCGAAATCTTCGAAGAAGCCATCGATGCCGATCCCGGCATCGGTGCGGCCGTGCGCGCCGATCTGTCGGCGGTGTTCGAACGCGATCCCGCCTGCCATTCCTATGTGGAGGCGTTCCTCTTCTACAAAGGCTTCCTTGCCATCGAAGGTTATCGCATCGCCCATTGGCTCTGGCATCAGAACCGCCACGCCATGGCGCTGTTCGTGCAAAGCCGCATCTCCGAATTGTTCGACGTCGACATCCACCCCGCCGCCAAACTGGGCCGCGGTATCATGATCGATCACGCGACCGGCGTGGTGATCGGCGAAACCGCCGTGGTGGAAGACGACGTATCTATGCTGCACGGCGTAACGCTCGGCGGCACCGGCAAGGAAACGGGCGACCGCCACCCCAAAATCCGCCGCGGCGTGTTGATTTCCGTCGGCGCAAAAATCCTCGGCAACATCGAAGTGGGTGAGTACTCCCGCGTCGGCGCCGGTTCGGTCGTGCTGAAAGACGTGCCGCCCGGCTGCACCGCCGTCGGCGTTCCCGCGCGCCTCACCGGATGCGCAGGCGCGAAAAATCCCTCGCAGGAAATGAACCAGCTCATCGAAGAGACGAGCCCGGATTTCCAGATCTGAACACGTCCCCCCTCCGGTTCACTACGTGAACCTCCTCCCCCGCAAGCGGGGGCGGATTAAGCGCGTTCAAATCCTCCCCCGCTTGCGGGGGAGGGGGACCGCAAGCGCAAGCGCAGCGGTGGAGGAGGTAAGTCGCGCTACATCGAGTCCCGAAACTTGTACCAAAGCAACGCCGCCGTCACGAGCGGCTTACGCAGCAACGCCCCGCCGGGAAATTTCTGCGCCGGCACTTTCGCAAACACATCGAAGCGCTCGCTCTTTCCCATCGCCGCTTCGGCGAGCAACTTCCCGCCCAGCGTTGCCAGCGCCACGCCATGCCCCGAATAACCATGCGCGAACAACACGCGCTCGCCGATGCGCCCGAAATGCGGCATCCGCGTGCGCGTGATCCCCACCGTTCCGCTCCACGCATATTCGATGGGAATATCCTGCAACGTCGGAAACACCTTCAGCATCCGCGGCCGCACGACGGACGCAATATCCTTCGGCACCGAGAAATAGCTCTCGCGCCCCGCAAACAGCAACCGCCCGTCCGCGCTCTTGCGATAGTAGTCGAGCACATGGCGCGTATCGGCCACGGCGAC
>Ga0335070_10001833_pt1 | contig 24645 bp, 18 predicted proteins | sample Lox_Sample_13_FD_206722 | JGI IMG/M metagenome (GOLD analysis project Ga0335070, IMG submission 206722) | Soil microbial communities from Loxahatchee National Wildlife Refuge, Florida, United States - Lox_Sample_1.3 | ecosystem: Environmental > Terrestrial > Soil > Wetlands | place: USA...
GTTCGCGTTTTTGTTGAGCTGCGTCGAGCGCTGGCGAGCAGTGGCGGAAAATCGGTCATTTCGACCAATTCTGGGTAGGGTTACGTCACAATCCACGTCACAAGGATTGAAGAGTGCGGCGAGTCTGCGTCCGTCCAATGTTCGCTATCGCTTCTTCCTGTGTTTTCGGGGAATGTCCGGGGTCAGAACAGTAGCGAATTTCATTTTTCTACGTCCTCCCTTGCACCCACAAGGATTCTTTTCACAGGCGCCGCAGAGGCCTTGCTCACGTCGGCGGAGGACTTTCTGCACGGCGATACTTCTAGTGTCTTTCGTCGGCTCCATGGCCCTGAATCAACGATAGCAGAGCTTCCCGAAGCGCCGCTCTTCAGAGGAACCCACGCGCAATTAATTCTACTCCGATTGGAGTAGAATTAAAGCATGGATGGCTACACACCTGCCCAAGCCGCCGCGATAACAGGTTTGCCCCTGGCTGCGGTTCACAAAGCGATCGACAGTCGCCTGATACGTCCCCTATCCGCGCGGTCAGGTGGCGGCGTTCGACATCTGCTGACAAAGGAGCAGTTGATCTATTTGCAACTCGAAGCGGAGGGCTTGCGACTGCTGCCCGTTGGGACCCGGAGAGAGATCGCCGCCTCGATTCAACGGTCGCCGAAGGTAGACCTGATGGCAATTGGAAACGGGACTGTGCTCTTCGTTGAATTCAAAGCTGCGAGGCGCAAGGTCGAAGGCCAGTTGAAGCAGTTTGCCCAAATCGAAGAGATGGTGGTGAGCGATCCAGAGATCATGCGCGGAACGCCCGTCTTCAAGGGTACGCGGATTCCGGTGGACCTGGTGGCCGACATGCTCGCCCAGGGCGCAACGGCGGAGGAGATCCTCGAAGGCTATCCAACACTGAGCAAAGAAAAGATCGCCATCGCGCCATTGTATATCCGTGCATTCCCACGGCGTGGGCGCCCTAGCCGCCGCCCCTGGCGAGGGAAAAAGCCGAGGGGCCGGAAGTCATTTCCACTGAGCAGTCTGCTCAGGAGTGCATGAGGTTTCTGATCGATGAATGCTTGCATGAGTCGCTGGTCGGAGTCGCTCATGGCGCCGGATTCGAGGCAACCCACGTTAATCACCTCGGTCTGAGCGGAAAGCCGGACGGGGAACTGGCGGACCGAATCGTGGCGGATGAATTCACGTTCGTCACAAACAACCGGGTCGACTTTATACGGCTGTTCAGCAAAATGGAACTGCACGCCGGACTCATCATTATCGTGCCGAATGCGGTACCCGCCGTCCAGCGCACTCTATTCGAGGCTGCCGTTCTGTATCTGGCAGGGAAAGAGTTGATCAATTCAGCAATCGAGGTGAGCCTGAAAGGCAAAGTAGTGGAGTGCGTTGAATATCGACTGCCAACGGAGTGTCTAGCTGTGCCGAGGCCCGCAGATCTCCTCAGCGATAATCAGATTGTCGTATCTGAACTATCCACGAAATTCGCTCGGAGCGATGCCGAGTTTTCGCATTTTGTTCAGGAGCGTTGTTCGCTTAAGGCTTAGTCGCGCGGCCGCCCCATCCGTCCCGGAGATTTTTCCTTTCGATGCTTCCAATGCGGTGATGATCGCATTTCGTTCACTGTCGCAGAAACTCAAAACCGGTACGACTCGTACCTTGGGAGAGGCCAGTTCAGCGAGAGGAGCGCTCAACGTGTTTCCCTCCGAGAGAATCACCGCTCGTTCAATGAAATTCTCCAGCTCACGTATATTGCCGGGCCAATCCCACGTCATCAGAGCGTCCATGGTGCGGCGGGGAATATGGGTAATAGACTTGCGCATTCGGCGGCACAAACGCGAGAGGAAATATTGGACCAGCAGCGGAATGTCTTCGCGGCGCTCGCGCAGCGGTGGCACCGCTATCGGAAAAACATTGAGCCGATAGAACAGGTCCTCGCGAAACGTTCCCTCGCGAATCATCTTGTGCAAGTCCCTATGGGTAGCCGCAATCAAGCGAACGCTCACGCGAATGGTACGGGTGCTGCCGAGGCGCTCGAACTCGTGTTCCTGAATAGCGCGTAAGAGTTTCGGCTGAAGGTCGATGCTGATATCGCCTATTTCGTCCAGAAAAAGGCTCCCCTGGTCGGCCAGTTCGAAGCGGCCGCGCTTCTGGGTGAGAGCCCCGGTAAATGCGCCTTTCTCATACCCAAACAGTTCGCTTTCGAGGAGTCCGGAGGGAATCGCCGCGCAGTTCAAACGAACAAACGCATTGTTCGAGCGCAAACTGAGCCTGTGAATCGCACGCGCGATCAACTCCTTTCCCGTGCCGGTTTCACCGTAAATGATGACGGTGGAGTCGGTCGGGGCGACAATCGGTAATTGCTGAAGCACTTTGCGCAGGGCCGCACTCGAGCCAATGATGTCCTCAAAACCGGATTCCGAGACGATTTCCGATTCCAGATAGACACGCTGATCCTCGAGTTGATTGCGTGAGGCGCTGAGGCGTCCGTAGGTAAACGCATTGTCCAGCGCTAGGGCGATTTGAGTGGCAACCTGCATCAGCAGATCCAGATCAGCCTGCGAAAACGCATTCGCGCGGCGGCTTCCGAGAGACATGGCGGCGATCAGACCACGGGGCGCAACCAACGGCACAAGAGCGAAGCAAACGATTGATTCAGCTCTGAGCGGCGCGGTAATGGCCGATGGAAAATCGCGTTCGACATCGGCCAGCATCTCCACGAGCGGCGTGCGCGCACGCAGTTTCTCCATCCGCTGCTCGCTCAACTCATCGAGGTCGATTCTCGCGAACGCGCTACGGCTCGAAGGGAAATCCAGCACCGCGCAGTTCCATCGTGTTGAATCCTCGTCCAAAAGCCAAAATCCGGTAACATCATTGCCGAAGAACCGGCGAATCGAGGCGGAAGCCGCCCGGAAAAAGTCATTTACTTCCAGCCGCGACACTATATGGTTATTAATCTCCAGCAACAGCTTCAGCCGGTCACGATCGCGCACAAGCTCGCGCTGGTATTCGCCAGCCGAATCAAGAGTGGCAACGCTGTCCACTGCGACCGCCAGATGTGACGCCACGGCGCCCATGAATTCGACATCGTCCTTACTGAGGCTGTGCGAGTCAGTCGCGCAAAGAAAAGCGCCGATTCTCCTGCGTGAGGTCGAGACAGGAAATGCGTAGAAACTGCGAATCGGCCGGCCCCGCAGGACGGCTGTTAGTTCCGGCAACCGCTGCAGCGTGCTTTCCCCCTCTTCGACGAAGATCGATCTCTGTTCATCGATGGCCAGCGCCGCCGCACTACCTTTGGGCGGCGGCGGTATATAGATCTCGACGACAGAGTGTGGTGAATCCATCTCCGCCACATGCAGTCCAGCCATGCCGGGCTTTTCTTCCAGCAGCAACAAAGCAATTAGCCGCAATGGAATGACGCCGGACAGCAGTGCAGATGTCCTGTTCAGCAGGGCGTGCAGATCTGACTCGGACGCCATGGCAACGCAAAGGTCGACCAGAGCCTGATATCTGGCGGCGACTCCTGGCGAACTCCGGTTCGAGATCATCAGATCCTATTGCCCATATTAGGACAGGTGACCGCATGCGGACAAGCAGAGCATCGGCAGTATGCCGTCATCCCGACGAATCATTCGGAAATTCAACAGTTTATGGTCGCGAGCGTGTGGCAGCCTGGATGCCAATTGGAGGGCATGCTGCGAATTACCACCACGATAGGCGACCGGATCCTCCTGAAGCTTGAGGGCCGACTGGTGGGCCCGTGGGTGGACGAGTTGAGAAACACCGTCTGGCGAACCAACGGCGAAGCATTGGACATTGACGTCGAAGACCTCACGTTTGCAGACGACGACGGGGAGAGAGCCCTCGCGTGGCTGCACAGAATGGGAGCCCGTTTTCAAGGGAAAGGCCCATATTCGGAATACCTGTTGGAGCGCTTGAAGATACCTCTTCATGCGCGCCAAACGGCACTGAATAACAGCGATGGAAAACTCGAACGATGAGGCTTGGAAAAGAGAGATATGAACACGATCCGGGTACTTGGTTATTCGCGTGTCTTTCTGTTGTGCCTGCTCGCTATTGTCTCCGTCCTGGCACTCGCCGGATGCAGCACTAGTCAGGCTGGCTTCAAGCTGCCGGATCCCGAGGTGCTGGTTGCTGTCCCCGTTCAGCAGGATGTAGCCGTGCACAGCGAGTGGGTGGCGATACTAGACGGCTACGTCAATGCCGAGATTCGGCCCCAGGTTTCGGGATACATCATCAGCCAAGACTATACGGAAGGCGCGGTCGTCCGGAAAGGCCAGGTTCTGTTCGAAATCGATCCGAGGCCGTTCCAGGCGGCGTTGGACCGCACCAAGGGCGAGCTTGCCCGGGCAGACGGCGACGTTCTCCGTGCCAAAAGCGAGCTTGCCCGCGCCAACGGGGAACTTGGGCAGGTGGAAGCGCAACTAACGAAGACCACGATCGATGTGGAGCGCGATACACCACTCGTGGCACAGAACGCGGTGGCAAAGGAGAAGCTGGATACCGAGATTCAGGCCAAACGCGCGGCCCAGGCCGCAGTCCAATCTGCTCAGGCCGCAGTCCAATCTGCTCAGGCCGCAATCGTCTCCGCTGAAGCTGCGGTCGTAGCGAGCAAGGCATCGGTCGAACGGGCGGAACTGGATCTCGGCTGGACCAAGGTTACATCGCTTGTAGATGGCGTAGCGGGAATTGCCGAAGTCCAGATGGGAAACCTGGTCGGCCCCAACTCACACCTTACGTCCGTATCGCAGCTTGACCCTATCAAGGTGTACTTCCCTGTGAGCGAACAGGAGTATCTCCGAGCGAAGCACATCAGCTCGAGCGGCCAGGCAATGGACCTGTTCGACACCCCACCGGAGCTGATCCTGGCCGATGGCACGGTGTATCCGCGCAGGGGCAAGATCCTGCTGACGGACCGGCAAATAGACACGAATACCGGCACCATTCGGTTGGTCGCAGCATTCCCCAACCCAGGCAATATATTGCGCCCGGGCCAGTATGGACGCGTGCGGATCCAGACGAGCATGAAGAAGAACGCACTGCTGGTGCCGCAGAGCGCCGTCAAGGAACTTCAGGGCGGCTATCAGGTCGCCGTGGTGAGCGGCGACAACCAGGCGAGTATGCGGCCGGTCAAGGCGGGGGAGAAGGTAGGGACGATGTGGGTGATCAACGATGGCTTGAATCCAGGCGATCTGGTTGTCGTGGAAGGTCTGGAGAAGGTTAAGGAAGACACTCCCGTGGTCCCTAAGCCGGCCAAAATTCAGGCGGAAGGACTCTAGCCGTGTCCCGCTTCTTCATCCGGCGTCCAATCGCTGCCATAGTCATCTCGATTCTGATGGTGATCGTCGGCGCCATTACGATCACCTATCTTCCTGTCGCGCAGTTTCCGGATATTGCTCCGCCCGAAATTCGAGTTTGGGCCGTATACCCGGGTGCTGACGCCGAGACTCTGGAGCAGGCCGTAGCGACCCCGATGGAGCAGCAGATCAATGGCGTGGACAACATGGATTACATGTACTCGCTGAACTCGACCAACAACTCGAGTACAGCCCTGATGGTCGATTTTGATCTGAAAACCGATCCGAATATGGACTTGATTCTGACACAATCGCGCCAGCAATTGGCGATTGGGCAGCTTCCTTGGGAAGTCAATGAAATCGGTATTGACGTGAAGAAATCCTTGACCTCGCCGATGATGTTATTCGCCTTATATTCACCGAAGGGCACTCACGATGCCAAGTTCCTGTCGAACTACGCCTATATCAATGTCAACGATCCCATCGCGCGCTCTTACGGCGTAGGTCTGACCCAGGTTTACGGCATCGGGCAGTACGCCATGCGCCTGTGGGTGAAACCGGACAAATTAGCCAAGTTGGGCATCACCATCAGCGAGGTTGTCGCAGCAGTGCAATCGCAGAATATGGTCAATCCGGCCGGTCAGGTCGGAGGCGAGCCGGCCGTACCAGGGCAGCGCTTCACTCATGCAGTACGCACGCAAGGCCGCCTCCTGACGCCGGATGAGTTCGGCGACGTCATTGTCCGCGAAGCGGCTGATGGTGGGGTAGTTCGCGTCCGGGACGTGGCTGAGATCGACTTGGGCTCGCAGGACTACAACTGGGTGACCCGACTCAATGGTCAGCCTGCCGCGCTCATCGCGATCTATCAGTTGCCCGGTTCCAACGCTGTAGAAACGGCGAAGGGGGTACGGAAGCTGATGGCCAAAATGAAGCAGACTTTCCCGGCGGATGTCGACTACGCGGTAACCCTGGACACCACGGATGCCGTACGGGCCGGCATGGAGGAGATCGTCATTACCCTGGTGATCGCTTTCGTGCTAGTGATTCTCGTCGTCTACTTATTCCTGCAGGACTGGCGCGCAACTCTGATTCCAATGCTAGCCGTGCCTGTCTCCCTTGTAGCCACCTTCGCGGTGTTTCCCTTTTTCGGCTTTTCCGTCAATACGCTGTCGCTGTTTGGTTTGGTGCTCGCGATCGGTCTGGTCGTGGATGATGCCATCGTCGTGGTAGAAGGCATACAACGACACATCGAAGAGGGCCTGGCTCCAAGAGATGCCGCACGCAAGGCAATGGATGAGCTGACCGGTCCGGTGGTCGGCATAGCTCTGGTGCTTTCGGCGGTGTTCGTGCCGACAGTATTCATTCCAGGCATTACCGGCCGGCTTTATCAACAATTTGCGTTGACCATCGCGATCTCGGTGGTCATTTCCGCGTTCAACGCCTTGACGTTGAGCCCGGCACTGGGAGGCTTGTTGCTCCGGCCGAAGAAAGAGACTTGTGGACTGCTTGCGAGTTTCTTCGGCTGGTTCAACCGCGTCTTTGCGAGCGGGAGCAATTTCTACCTGCGTGCGTCCGGCGGCTTGATTCGAAAGAGTGCCGTGGCCGTACTGGCGCTCGCGGGTTTTGCGATCGCCGGCGGTTTCTTTGCGAAGGTGCTCCCGTCCAGTTTCCTGCCCGACGAAGACCAGGGATACATGTACATACAGATGCAACTGCCCGAGGCCGCCTCCATTCAGGCCACGGCGGAAGCAGCCGCAGTGGTGGAAGGTGTCCTGAAGTCCACGCCCGGCGTCAAGTACTGCACCTCGGTTGTCGGATTCAGTCTCCTTAGCCTGACCCGCACGAGCTACAACGCATTCTTTTGGGTGACCCTGGAGTCGTGGGATGACCGGAAGACTGTGGACGAGCAGTATCAGGTCATCAAGGCAAAGTTGAACTTGAAGCTTCTCACGCTTCCCCAAGGTACCGTCTTCGCCTTTTCTCCACCGGCAATTCAGGGCGTGGGCACCTCGGGAGGGTTTCAGTTTGTGCTGGAAGACCGCTCCGGACGGGAGTCAGAATTCCTGGTGCACAATCTGAATAAATTCCTGGATGCAGCTCGCAGACGCCCCGAAATCGGCATGGTGACCACAACCTACATACCCAGCACGCCGCAAAAATTCGTGGATGTGGATAAGGAGAAGGTGCTGAAGCAGGGTGTCGAGCTCAAGGACGTCTACCAGACGTTGCAGGCTTTCATGGGCGGACAATTTGTCAATTACTTCAACCAATTCGGCCGCGCGTGGCAGGTGTATGTCGCGGCGGAAGCTCCCTACCGCACCAACCTGGACAATGTCGCGCAGTTCTATGTGCGTAACAACCGTGGGCAGATGACCCCGCTATCGGCCCTGACCAGATTCGAGGCGCGCTTCGGCCCGGAATTCAAGATGCGCTTCAACGAATATTCGTCAGCGCAGATTGTGGGCAATGCCGCGGCGGGGTACAGCTCCGAGCAGGCGGCCGCGGCCCTGGAAGAAGTCTTCCACCAAACTATGCCGCGTGAAATGGGCTTCGATTACATGGGCATGTCCCGGCAAGAACAAAAAGCTCGCGAGGGCCTGCCCTCGTGGGCCATCTTCATCCTGTGTTTGCTCTTCGTGTTTCTCATTCTTGCGGCGCTTTATGAGAGCTGGGCACTGCCGTTTGGCGTTTTGCTGAGCACGCCGGTTGCGGTATTCGGCGCATTCGGATTGTTATGGCTGCGCCGGACGGTGCTTGGCATGATTTTCCCGGTCTTCATGGTGCAGATCGAGAATGATGTCTACTCGCAGATCGGGCTCGTGATGTTGATCGGCTTGGCCGCCAAAAACGCCATCCTCATCGTGGAATTCGCTAAAACCGAATATGAAGAAGGCAAGCCGCTCATCGACGCCGCGCTGGAAGGAGCCAGGCTGCGGTTACGTCCAATCCTGATGACTTCGTTGGCGTTCATTCTGGGTTGCGTGCCGTTGTTCATCGCTAGCGGCGCAGGTTCGGTAGGCCGGCAAATCATGGGCACCGCGGTCATTGGCGGAATGCTGGCCGCGACGGCCATCGCGATCTTCATTATCCCGGCGCTGTACGTGCTCGTGGAGCGTGCCGCGAGTCTCAAGAAGGGCCGTACGCACGCCGCAGATCTTCCTGACCCCAGTCCCACGAGAGCCGATTAACCATCGAGGAGCGCTGAAGCCATGTCCCGATTTTTTATCAGACGCCCGATCGTGGCAATCGTCATCTCCATTCTGATGGTGATCGTTGGCGCCATCACCATCACCAGCCTTCCCGTGGCGCAGTTTCCGGACATTGCTCCGCCCGAAATACGCGTTTTTGCCCTGAACCCGGGAGCCGATGCCGAGACCATGGAGAGAGCTGTAGCTACCCCGATTGAGCAGCAGATTAACGGCGTGGACAACATGGACTACATGTACTCGCTAAACTCAACCGGCAACTCGAGCACCGCTCTGATGGTGGATTTCGATCTCAAAACCGACCCGAACATGGACTTGATCCTTAGCCAGTCACGCCAGCAATTGGCTAATGGCCAGATTCCTCCCGTAGTCAACTTCATCGGGATCGACGTGAAGAAGTCCCTGACCTCACCGATGATGCTGATCGCCCTGACCTCACCGAAGGGCACTTACGACACGAAGTTCCTGGCCAACTACGCCTTCATCAATCTGAACGATCCGCTTGCGCGCTCCTACGGCGTAGGTCAGACGCAGATCTATGCGGGCCAATACGCTATGCGGATCTGGGTGAAACCCGATCGGCTCGCGAAGTTGGGTGTCACGGTCGGCGAGGTCTTCCTTGCGGTGCAATCGCAGAATACGGTGAATCCGGCCGGCCAAGTTGCAGGGGAACCATCCCTCCCAGGCCAGCGGTTCACATATGCGGTTCGGGCTCAGGGCAGGCTCAAAACCCCGGAAGAATTCGGCAATATCGTGATCCGCGAGGGTGCTGACGGAGGAATCGTGCGCGTGAAGGATGTTGCGTCGGTGGAATTGGGTTCGCAGGATTACGCGATCGTCACCCGCCTCGACGGCAAACCGACTGCGGTGATTGGAATTTACCAGTTGCCGGGTTCCAATGCCGTGCAAGCCGCCAAGGATGTCCGGAAGCTCATGGCCAAAATGAGGGAGAGTTTTCCGCCGGACTTGGAGTACACGATCACGCTGGACACGACGGACTCAGTAAGAGCCGGGATAGAGGAAATCGTCATTACTTTGGTGATCGCCTTTATTCTGGTGATTCTGGTCGTATACCTTTTCCTGCAAGACTGGCGCGCGACGGTGATTCCCATGCTGGCCGTGCCTGTTTCACTGGTGGGAACGTTCGTTGTGTTTCCGTTCTTCGGTTTCTCGGTCAACACCCTCTCGCTGTTCGGGTTAGTGCTGGCGATCGGTCTTGTGGTGGACGACGCGATCGTCGTGGTCGAAGGCATCCAGCGCCACATCGAAGAGGGCCTGCCTCCAAAAGAGGCATCTCGAAAGGCGATGGATGAGCTGACAGGTCCGGTCATTGGTATAGCCCTGGTCTTATCGGCGGTGTTCGTGCCAACGGTCTTTATCCCCGGGATCACCGGCCGGCTGTATCAGCAATTTGCTTTGACCATCGCCATCTCGGTGATCGTTTCCGCATTCAATGCGTTGACGTTAAGCCCGGCGCTGGGAGGAATGCTGCTGCGGCACAAGAGAGAGACGCACGGGCCATTGGCGCGGTTCTTTGGCTGGTTCAATCGCGTCTTTGCCAGAGGCAGCAGTTTCTACCTGCGCATCTCGGGGGGCCTGATTCGAAAAAGTGCCGTGTCCATAGCGGCGCTCGCGGCCTTCGCGGTTGGCGGTGTGTTTTTTGCGGAAGTGATGCCGTCCAGCTTCCTCCCGGACGAAGACCAGGGATACATGTACATCCAGATGCAGTTGCCCGAGGCATCCTCCATTCAGGCCACGGCGGAAGCAACCCGGGCCGTGGAAGAGGTTCTGAGGCACACGCCGGGGGTCAAGCACTGCACGACCGCTGTCGGATTCAGTCTCCTCAGCTTGACACGCAGCACCTACAGCGCATTCTTTTGGGTGACCCTGAAGCCGTGGGAAGACCGGAAAACGCTCGAGGAGCAGTATCAGGTGATCAAGGCGAAGTTGAATCTGAAGCTAATCACCCTTCCCCAAGGAACGGTGTTCGCCTTCTCTCCGCCGGCGATTCAGGGAGTCGGCACCTCGGGTGGATTTCAGTTTGTGCTCGAAGACCGCTCCGGACGGGAGTCGGAGTTCCTGGTGCAGAACCTGAATAAGTTCCTGGATGCCGCTCGAAAACGGCCGGAAATCGGTATGGTGACCACCACCTACATACCAAGTACGCCGCAAAAATACGTGTATGTGGACAAGGAGAAGGTTTTAAAGCAGGGCATCAATCTCATGGATGTCTATGGCACGCTTCAGGCGTTCATGGGTGGACAGTTCATCAATTACTTCAATCAGTTCGGCCGCGCGTGGCAGGTATATGTGGGCGCGGAAGCGCAATATCGTGCCAGCCTGGATAACATTGGGCAGTTCTATGTACGTAATAACCGCGGACAGATGGTGCCGCTTTCCGCCATAACCCGGTTCGAGTCGCGATACGGCCCGGAATTCAAAATGCGCTTCAACGAGTATTCGTCAGCGCAGATTATCGGCAACGCGGCCCCGGGCTACAGCTCGGACCAGGCGACCGCCGCCCTGGAGGAAGTCTTCCATCAAACCATGCCCAGGGAAATGGGTTTCGATTACATGGGCATGTCAAGGCAGGAACAGAAGGCGCGCGAGGGGGTCCCATCGTGGGCCATATTCGCCATCTCGCTGCTGTTCGTCTTTCTCATTCTTGCGGCGCTCTATGAAAGCTGGTCGCTGCCGTTCGGCGTCCTGCTGAGCACCCCCGTCGCGGTGTTCGGTGCATTCGGATTGCTTTGGCTGCGGCGTACCGTGCTCGGCATGATCTTCCCGGCCTTCATGGTGCAGATCGAGAACGATGTCTACTCCCAGATCGGGCTTGTGATGTTGATCGGCCTGGCGGCTAAAAACGCCATCCTGATCGTGGAATTCGCCAAGTCCGAATATGAAAAAGGCAAGCCGCTCGTCGACGCCGCACTCGAAGGAGCGCGGCTGAGGCTGCGGCCAATTCTGATGACCTCTTTCGCTTTCATCCTTGGCTGCGTGCCCTTGTTCATTGCGACCGGCGCAGGTTCCGTCGGCCGCCAGATCATGGGGACGGCGGTGATCGGGGGTATGTTGGCTGCAACCGCCCTCGCCATCTTCATCATCCCGGCGCTCTACGTGATCGTGGAAACCCTCGCGAGTTGGAAGCGCGCGCATGCACCGGCGAATCTTCCCGAACCGAGGCCAGTGGCGGGTGACTAACATGAAAAGGGCATCTCTACTCTCCTTCCTGACGATCTTCACGTGCGCTTGCACCGTCGGACCGAACTACCATCGGCCGAAAATTGACGTCCCGGGTGCCTACCGCGGCGCTCCGCCACACGAAACGCCCCAGCCTGCGGACAATACTCCGCAGCCGCAGTCTCCCGGGCCCTCGTTCGGAGACCAGAAGTGGTTCGAAGTATTTCAGGACCCGCAGCTCCAGGAGCTGATCCGGACAGCCTTGAACCAGAACTATGACGTTCAGATCGCAGCGGCGAGAATCCTGGAGGCCCAGGCCCGGCTAGGCATCACGCGCGCCGACCAGTTGCCGACCATCAACGCCCCCGGCTCAGCCGTCAACGACCGCTATGCGCGGCAAAAGCCTCTGTCCGAGTACGAAACCAGCGCGAATTCGGTGGGCGTCTCCATGACTTGGGAACTGGATTTCTGGGGTAAGTACCGGCGCGCCACGGAAGCGGCCCGGGCCAATGTGCTGGCTACAGAATGGGCCCGCCGTGCAGTCATCAATACGCTGGTCGGTGACATTGCCGCTGGCTATTTCCAGCTTCGCTCGTACGACCTTCAACTCGAAATCTCGCAACGGACGCTGGAGTCGCGGAAGGACTCGTTGCGGCTCACGCAAACGCTGGCCAACGGCGGAGCAAGCAACATGCTGGACGTGCGCCAGGCGGAGCAACTGGTCGCCGTAGCGGCCGAACGCATACCCGACCTGGAACGAAGTATCCAGCAGCAGGAGAACTTCATCAGCACACTCCTGGGAAACAATCCCGGTCCGATCGCACGTGGAATGAAGCTGACCGAGCAACCGCATTTGCCGGAGGTTCCGGCCGGCATCCCGTCCCGTCTGCTAGAGCGGCGGCCCGACATCCGCGCGGCGGAGGCGCAGTTGATGGCTGCCAACGCGCAGATCGGAGTGGCTAGGGCAGCGTATTTTCCGCAAATCACATTGACGGCCAACAGCGGGTTTCAAAGCTCGGCCCTCAGCAGCCTGTTTACCGGCCCGGCAGGGTTTTGGAGCTTCGGCGGATCGCTCGTGCAGCCCATTTTCAGTGGCGGCAGGATTAGATCCGGCGTGCGGTTAGCCGAGGCACGCAAACAGGAACTGGTGCTGACCTACCAGCAGACAATTCAGCAGGCCTTTCGGGGCGTCTCGGACGCACTGATTGGATACCAAAAGAGCCGTGAATTCCGGCTGCGTCAGGAGGAGTTGGTGCATGCGGCAAGAGATGCAGCACGACTTTCCGACATCCGTTACCGAGGCGGGGCGGCCAGCTACCTGGAGGTGCTGACCAACGAAACCAATGCTTTCGATGCCGAACTCGGTTTGGCCCAGGCTCGATTGAACGAGCTCTTTGGACTAGTCGGGATTTACAAAAATCTAGGCGGCGGCTGGGATTCTTAAATCTCGCCCGATTGACAACGCTGAGGACAGCGTTATCGGGGGCTGGGGGGACTGGTAACCGTCTTTTGGCGACAGAAGGGAGTAGACTTATGACCTACCGTGGAGTCTTATGGCTGTTGGTCGTAATTGCGACGATCGCTTTGTTCATTGCGGCGATAGGCTACAGAATCTGGCACCCGCAACCGGTGTATGATCGCTACCTGGGATCCGGGGCACCGCCATGCGCGGGTACGGCCCGCTTGGCGACCGGCCATCGAGCATGGAAATGCGGAGCCGAGGGCCACGCCACCGGTGCTCGCGCACGCCAGAGTGCCGAAGGCGGCGCCTTTACCCTCGCTTACGATGGCGCCGGGGCCGCTCCGCCGTTCACGGTTTTGGCGGTGCTCCTGCCACGCCGCTGTCGGCGCCACCATGGCGTTCGTGATGAAGGGCATTGGCTTCTCCCTGGTAGCTGCGCGTGGTGAGCTCGAACTGGAACCCGGAGTGGACCGAACACCGGCCAGCGCTGGAAACATCAGCGAACCGGGCTTCGAACCCAGCGTCGGCATCGAGTTCGCCCGCTGCTGGATCACGGGCATGCGACGTGGCGTAGTTTATGCCACCAACTGTAACACGAAGATAGGATACTGGCAGGAATCGTGGCTCTGTTGCAATCGTGGCGGGCGGATTTGGTACGGTGATTCAGTGAGCCAAAAGCGGCCAGCGCTGTTCCGAGGGCGGCACTTCCAGGACGTGATCATCGTTCAATGCGTGCGATGGTATTTGCGGTACTCGCTCAGCTACCGCGACTTGGAAGAAATGATGCCGGGCGCGGTCTGACGGTGGATCACGTCACGATCTGGCGCTGGGTACAGCGCTGTGCGCCCATTTTGAACGAGTGGCTGGGACGGGAACGACGGCAGCCGAATCGATCCTGGCGGGTCGACAAGACATACGTTCGCGTTGCTGGAAACTGGGATACCTGTATCGAGCCGTCGATTCGACCGGGCACACCATCGATTTCATGTTGTCGCCCAACAGCAGTCGGAGGAGTTGGGAGGGCGGTGCCGCTGCCGGCCATCGCCGTACCTGAATAATTGGTGGGCCTGACGCGGACGGACGTAAACCGCCCACGTTCGCCCCGATCGAGCAATGGAGCACAAGACCATGAAGCCAAAGAACACGATCTGCCTCTGGTTCGACAAGGACGCGCAGGAGGCGGCGCGCTTTTACGCCGCCTCCTTTCCGGATAGTAAAGTAACCGCGGTTCACCATGCGCCCGGAGACTATCCGGGCGGCAAGGAAGGCGATGTGCTGACGGTGGAGTTCACCGTTCTGGGCATTCCCTGTCTCGGGCTCAACGGCGGCCCGGTGTTCAGCCACAGTGAGGCATTTTCCTTCCAGATCGCAACGGACAATCAGGAGGAAACGGACCGTTACTGGAACGCGATCGTCGGGAATGGCGGCCAGGAAAGCCAGTGCGGTTGGTGCAAGGACTGCTGGGGCATCTCCTGGCAGATCACGCCACGCGCACTTACCGACGCGCTTGCGGCTGGCGGCCCTCAGGCAAAGCGTGCCTTCGAGACGATGATGACAATGACGAAAATAGACATCGCTGCTATCGAGGCAGCGAGGCGAGGCTGACTGTTATCACGGCGAGGGGGAACCGATGACGCATATGGACGATCATAGGGGTGGACGACGTCCCGCGCAGCTTCACATGGTACCAGGCGTTCTTTGGTCAGCCGGCTACCCTCCTGCGCATGATTACTTTGGACAAATCCTCGATTCGGATGGGACCGTCTTGCTCTGCCTCCACCAATGGAGCGCCCACGAGCATCCCTCATTGACGAGCCCCGATCACGCGACACCCAGCAACGGCCTCTTGTTGTTCTTCCGCTGTCGATGATTTCGACCCGGCGCTTCAAAGGGCGCGCTCAGCTTGTCAGTCAGCTCGAAGAGGAACCTCACGTTAACCCCAACACGCGAACTATGGAGTTCTCGCTCCGAGATCCGGATGGATATTACGCGACGATCAGTGCCCTCTCCTAGCTGGGTTCCGCAAACTGGCCACCAGTCAGTCTACGAAAGCCGGCTTGGATAGAGCTGTTAACCAGCCGCCGATCGATTCGCTCAATCAGATCGATCAGATTCGATTGCGAACCACCGGGTCCAACTGATGCTGGCCAATGCCAGCGCGGTGCAGCATGACTGCCTTGGGCGCGTGAAGCTTCCGATTGACGTCTCCGCGCAGACACCGTGATCGGCGGCGAAAATGGCGATCCGCACGCACGCAACAGAAGGAGTGTTGCTTGAATTCCGGCGAAGCGGTTGGCGGCCTCTTCCCCAATCAGCTCTTGGTCCGATGTCCCATTCACCAAACGAGACGAGAAGACAGAGTTTCTGAAATCTCGGAAGTGACTCTGCGTTTGCGCTGCGTCAAGCAGCGTAATCGCAGCGTGGGCTATCGCTTTCAAACGATTGTAAGATGAACGTACGCAAGCAAATGGAAGGTGATGAGCTGATCTCGACCTCCTGCAACTTTAGCAGGAGATCAAAGTTGTTGGGCTCTAAGCTGCTGATTCTAAATGGTGGGCGCGACAGGACTCGAACCTGTGACCTCCTGCGTGTGAAGCAGGCGCTCTAACCAACTGAGCTACGCGCCCGATCGAGAGCGGCTAGGTCCATCAGACGGACCGCGGTGGCTTCTCGAGAGGGTGAATTTAGTATTATAGCCTTAATGGCCCAGCGGGAAATCATAGAAGACCCGCCGGTGGTGTTCACCCCTTCCGCCGCGTTTGCGAAACTGGCTGCGCTCGAATCCGCGCTCGGGTCGATTTTGCGCGGAAAGGCCGAGGTAGTGCGCCTTTCCCTGGTCTGCCTGCTGGCTCGGGGCCATCTGTTGATCGAAGACGTCCCCGGCGTGGGCAAGACCACACTAGCCCAGGCACTGGCACGATCGGTGGATTCGAGCTTCCACCGCCTGCAGTTCACCAGCGACATGCTGCCCAGCGACGTCGTCGGCGTCACAGTTTACAACGCGCATTCGGAAGCTTTCGAGTTCAAGCCGGGGCCCATTTTCACCAATTTCCTGCTGGCTGACGAGATTAACCGCACCACGCCCAAGACGCAATCCGCGCTGCTCGAGGCCATGAACGAGCGCCAGGTAACGATTGATGGCCGGTCGCACGCGCTGCCCACGCCTTTCATGGTAATCGCGACGCAGAACCCGGTCGAGCATCATGGCACATACCCGCTGCCCGAGTCGCAGTTGGATCGCTTTCTCATGCGGCTGCGTATCGGCTATCCCGATACCGCGAGCGAGCGTGACATCGTGCGCAATTTTGCTGAAGCCGGCGTGGCAGTCGAACGGGTGCTGGCGGCGGATGAGATTCTGCAGCTTCAGGGCATGGTGCATCGCGTCACGGTGGATGAATCGCTGGTCGATTACATGTTGGCCATCGTGGAGAAGACGCGCGCGCACGATTCGCTGGCGCTGGGGGTGAGCCCGCGCGGCTCGCAGGCGCTGTATCGGGCGGCGCAGGCGCTAGCGCTAGTCGAGGGGCGCGACTTTGCCATCCCGGACGACATCAAGCGCCTGACGGGGCCGGTTTTCGCACATCGCGTGGTAGTCAACGCGCGCGCGGCCCTGGCGCAGCGTCGCGGCGACCTCGGCGACCGGATCATCGAAGACATTTTGACTCAAGTTGACGTTCCGTTGTAGACGGCTTTCCCATTCATGAAAACAGCAATCATCGGTCTGCCCATGGTGGGCAAAACCTCTCTTTTCACGATTCTTACCGGCGCTCACCAGGACACCCGTCTCGGCGCGACCGCTGCGCGAACCGGCGTTGCCAAGGTGCCGGACGCGCGTCTCGACGAGTTGGCCAAGATCTTTGAACCGCCGAAGATCACGCATGCAACCGTTGAGTACGTGGATTTCCCCGCGATCTCGAAGGAACATCTGCGCGATCCGAGCTATCTCGCGGGCCTGCGCGTGGCTGACGCATTCGCTCACGTGGTGCGTGTATTTGAAGACGCCACCGTCGCGCATGAAAAAGGCTCGGTGGATTCGCTGCGCGACATCGACGACGTCGAGACCGAGCTGGTGCTGAGCGATCTGGTGGTGATCGAAAAACGGCTGGAACGGCTCGACAAAGACCGCAAGAAGGTGAAGAATCCGGAACTCGACCACGAGTTCGAGCTGCTGGAAAAATGCAAGGCGCTGCTGGACGCTAACCAGCCTTTGCGCCAGCTCTCGCTCGACGCCGAAGGTGAGAAGCGGATCCGCGGCTTTCAGTTTCTTTCGCAAAAGCCCATGCTGTACGTGCTGAACATCGGCGAAACCGACGCGGCGCGGCTGCACGAAATCGAACAACAATATCGCTCCGGCCCGCTTGGAGGCCGCGCGCACACAGAAGTCATGGCTATGTGCGGCAAGATCGAGGCGGAACTGGCCGAACTGGCTCCGGAAGAAGCGCGCGAGTACCTGGCAAGTTACGGCTTGAAGGAATCCGGGCTCGAGCGCATGATCACCGCTTCATACCGGTTGCTTGGTTTGATGTCGTTTCTCACGGCGGGTGAGACCGAGGTGCGCGCCTGGACCGTCCCGATAGCGAGCACCGCGGTGAAAGCCGCCGGCGCGATTCACTCCGACTTCGAGAAGAAGTTCATCCGCGCCGAGGTGGTGAACTGGAAAAACCTGGTGGACCTTGGCGGCTATCCCGGCGTGCGTGAGAAGGGCCTGCTGCGCCTTGAAGGCAAGGAGTATATCGTCAAAGACGGAGACGTACTGGTGATCCGGCACGGTTAAGAAGCGGCACAGGCGTTATGCCGATGCCTCGACCTCTACCTTATCCCCAGTTACCGCGCGCGTGAGAATGGGCCCGAGCACTGCCAGAAACGGCACATAGGCAGCCGAGAGTGGCCCTAATCGGGGCTCGATCCCCGCACCTAAACCTGCAATGACAATGGAAAATTCGCCACGTGCCACTAGCGCCATACCCGCCCGCAGACAGGCACGGCGACTAACGCCCACTCGCCTCGCACCCCAGTAACCCGTGACGATCTTCGTCAATGCGGTAACGATTCCAAGGCCGACCGCGAATGGCAGAGCTGCGGGCAGCGTCGCGGGATCGATCTGAAGTCCGAAGAAGAAGAAGAACATGGCTGCGAAGAGGTCGCGCAGAGGGAGCGAGCAGGCGATGCGACTGCTTGGCAATGGGACCCGACACCGCAATGCCAACGAGAAACGCTCCGATCGCCGCCGAGACTTGGAATTTTTGCGCCAGCCCGGAAACCAGCAGCACGGCTCCGAACGTCGTCAACAGGACCACTTCATCGGATACGTGGGCGATCATGCGGCTGATTCGTTGTCCATAACGCAAGGCGACGAGGAGCACCAGGGTAACCGCACCGATCGCGATGGAGACCGCCACCGCCATCTTCTCCGGACCTTCTCCGGTGAGAAGCACCGCGATTAGCGGCAGGTAAACCGCCATCGCCAGGTCTTCAATCACCAGGATAGAGAGGATGGACGGCGTCTCCGGGTGATCGAGCCGTTTCAATTCCGTGAGCACCTTGGCGATAACACCAGAAGAGGAAATGTAGGTAATTCCGCCGAGCAGAACGGCTGGAAGCGGATTCCATTTCAGCAGCAGGCTGGCGATCAGACCTGGCGGGAAGTTCAATGCGAAATCGGCAATGCCGCCCGCCAACCCAGCCCTGAGGCTTTCCTTCAGTTCCTCGCCCGAATATTCGAGGCCGAGCATGAACAGGAGCAAAAGAACGCCGATTTCCGCCCCAATGTGAATGAAACTCGCGCTTACATGGAGCGGAGCGAGTCCTCCATTCCCAAATGCCAGGCCTGCCAGCAGGTAGAGTGGGATGGCCGAGAAGCCCCATCGGCTGGACACGCGCGCCAGAAGGGCAAGTCCGACAATGGCGGCGCCCAACTCTATAAAGACCGAAGACATATCGTGGGTTGCAACCTCCATGAGCGCAGTTCGAGGATAACGCGACTCCGTCTTTTGTGCGCCGAGAGGCGTGCGGTTCAACGGATCCAGTATTCTGTCGCGCTGGCAGGGACACTCGATTTAAGTTCTGGTGTCGCCTGCGCTTTTGGACGGGCGGACGGATTTGCTTGCGCCGCCGGGTCGCTGACAGCTGTGGTGCTCGCGGCTATCTGAGGAACGCTGGTGATCTGCGGCGGCATGCCTGGTTCGTCCGCCCGAGAATATCGGGGTACCGCACACCATCGATACACAGCAACGGCGGCATCACTTTACCCAAAATCTGACGCTTCGATTCCTTCGCCCGCGCCCGGCCAGTGGTCATGCACTGACCAACTCGCCGGGCACAGGCTCTGGATCCGCAGCTATTGGCTCTAAGAACCAATCACAGCCAGCTTTGTACGGAGTTCTTCGAGCCTTTCCTGAGTGCTGGCCATCTCCAGGTGGAGGTCGACAGACTTTTTCATCTCATCAGCCCGGTCGGCTAGCGACTTCACGTGCTCCTTGTACACGGGCGCCCAAAGATGGTTGGGGTATTCATTCAGGTGTTCGATGGCAGCTTCGGTGTGCGTCGCCACGTTAGCAGCCACAGGCAGTATGGAATTGATGGCCTGCTGCTGCCAAGGTAAGGCAACGTGATGGATTGCCTGGAGCCGTTCGAGTCGCTCGCCAATTTCATTGATATGTTCCTTCGCCGACGTCAATTGACTGGCATGGCTCGCCCGGCTGATCCCAGAGTGCGAATAGGACTTCAATGTTTGGGCGTGGTCTGTCAGCCTGGCCGCTCTCGACTGGATTTCCTTGAGGATCTGCGAGGCTTCCGCAGGGAAGTTCCAGTCTTCCGACTGGGCGGCGCCCACGCACGGTTTACTTGCGGGCGGTGCAGCAAGAAGCGATCCAGCTGCCATGGAGGCCAACAGCAGACACATTACCTTCGACAAATTTCCGAGTTTCATTTCATATTTCTCCTTAGATTGAATTTGAGTGATTCAAAGGCGCACGGCCCGCACGTCGGCAAGGCACACTGATGCGCCGCAACAACATAACTTCCAGGAATTTTGAAGAAGCTTATGACGCGGGGGGCGGGCGGATGGAGAAGGGACCCTTCTCTGGGACGCTGTTCGCAGTGGCCGCCGGGTAGTTCACGGTCTCCGCAAGACGTTGCAGTTGCAGCGGCACGGTCTTGGCGGCCGGCGCCAGGTCGGTGCTCGCAAAGCGGCGATCCGAGACGGAACTCAATCCACGCTTCGCCGCCGGCAGGCGGTTTAGCGTCATGTGGACGTTAACTGAGCGGCTACTCAGTGACGACCCAGTCGCTCGTTCTCGCTGAGTAGCGGCTGGATCCCAATGAAGCTCAAGGCAGATTGCGAAGAGAAGAAGGCATGCGGCCGCAAGAGTCGTTCTTGAGTCTTTTATAAAGGTCCGCATACTATATCCTCAGACGTTGAACCATAACAAAAGTTTCGCCAAACCCGAACGATTTCGGTCGGATAGCTACGCTTCCACTTCCATCTTGGCCAGCGCCGTTTTTCCGCTTTGCCACTTGACCAGCGCGACGCCGATGAATATCACAAGCATGGCGGCGGCCTCACGGGCTCCGAAAGGCTCGCGGTAAAAAAGCCAGCCGAGCGCGACGGCAACCACTGAGTTTACGTACGGGTAAATCGACACCACGGCGACGGGCAGGCGATCGAGCGCATATACATACGCGCTGTAGCCGACGATAGAACCGAACGTAACCAGGTAGAACAGTGCCGAGACTCCGCGGACGCTCCAGACAATGTGATGGCTGCTCGCCCAAAAAGCCACGGGCAGAGCGGCCAAGCCGGCGAACACCTGCTGTACCGCACCGATCACGATGGGGTGCGCATCCACCTGCTGCCTGCGCTGGTAGATCGAGCCCGCCGACCAGGAAATCATCCCCACTTGCAGGATCAGAAAGCCGCCTAGCGCGGCGCGGCTGAAGCCGCCCGAACCAACACCGCCCGAAACCAGCAGCGCAGCCCCGGCGAAGCCGACGATCATTCCGAGAATGCTGGGAGGATGCAGGCGCTCGCCACCTGGCGCCATGGCCTCGATGCCTACCAGCCAGAACGGCGAAAGCGTAATGATCAAGCTCGCCAGACCGCTGGCAATGCGCAGTTCGGCAAAAGTCAGGCAGCCATTTCCGATGCTCAGAATCAAGATGCCGCTGAGCCCGGCCTTCCACAGATCTCTGCCCCGGGGTAAACGGGCTCCTTGCGCCAGAGCGCCGGCGATCATGATGACTCCAGAAAGGATGAACCGCGTGGAGATCAGCACCAGCGGGGGAAACGTCTCGAGGCTCATGCGGATGCCAAGGTACGTAGTTCCCCAAAAAAAGCAGACGGCAGCAAGCGCGAGGTAAGCTCTGGCTCCGGGATGCGGGCGCAAATTTCAGAGTAACATCGCGCCTGTAGTTAGATCGCGCTACAGCAGCGTCGTAACGCCGGGCACGAACACCGGATAGATCCCATCGGGGCCCGGCTTGACTGGCGGCTCTACATCTGCCGTTACGCTCTCAGGCAGGGGCGGGTAGTAGAACTGCGATTTCTCAAATTCGTCCCACGTGACCTGCTTGCCGGTGTAGCAGGAGAACTGCCCGATCAAGCCGATCTGCGTGCTGCGGACCATGTAATCGCCGTTGTTGACCGGCCTGCTGGTGCGGATGCCGTTGAACAGCGCGACGTGTTCCAGGTCATAGGCGCTAGCCTTCGATTTCGCCTCTGCTGATTCCCAGGTGGTCTCGCCGCTGATGCGAAGCTGGAGCAGGTCGCAGCGGCCTTTGGTGCCCAGGATGAGGCTGGAATTCTCGTTGTAGCAGTTGTCGATCGTCCGGCACATCGCATAGACACGAACGCCGTTCGGAAAATCGTAAACCACCGAGTGATGATCAAACACGTCGCCGTAGATCTCGCCGTGGAGAGTGGAACGTCCGCCCATGCCGTAGCAGCGGACCGGCGCCGCGTTGCGCAGCGCCCAGCTCGACCGGTCGAGATTGTGAATCAAGGTCTGCGGAACGTCGTCACCAGAGAGCCAGTGGAAATGATATTGGTTGCTGGCCTGGTATTCCACTTCCTTCATGCCCGGACGGCGAGGGTAAAGCACATAAGGCTCGCGCAGCCAGGTCTCTTGAATGGCGACGATGTCGCCGATGGCGCCGTCGTGCACACGGTTCATGACATCGATGTAGCCGGGGTGATAGCGGCTCTGTAATCCCGACACCATGGATAGCCCTTTTGTTTTTGCCAGCTCGCAGGCGGCACGCAGAGTCTTGATCCCGGCAGGGTCGATGGCGTGCGGCTTTTCGACGAAGACGTGTTTCCCGGCCTCGATGGCCGTTCGCGCGTGCAGCGCGTGGAATTTCGCGGCGTTGGCAATGATTACGACGTCAGATGCCTCGATCACGCTTTTGTAAGCGTCGAAGCCGGTGAAGCAGTGCTCGTCGGTAACGTCCACTTGATCGGGATACTTCAGCTTCAGCGCGGTGCGCTTCTCCTGGATGCGATCGAGCAGGATATCCCCCATGGCGACGATGCGCACGTCCTTGCCGGCATTCATGGCGTTCTGAGCGGCAGCTTCACCGCGGCCACCGCAGCCGATCACGCCGACTCGAATCACGTCGCTGCCGGCCGCATGAACATTGGGAAGAGCCAGGCCACCAAGCATCACTGCCGGCGCAGCGGCCTTCAGGAAATCGCGGCGTGACGCCGCCTCATAACTCTGTTTCGGTCTCATAGCTTCCCTCGTCTCCGCCATTAATTCAGGCGGCGCGCACCCCATAGAATCGCGTTGCGCACCAGTTTCCGATACCCCGGGTACCGCATCGTTGAATCGCTATGGCCCAACTGGATGTAGACGACGCGGGCCTTTGGATTCGGCCCGACGTAGACCACCGGCCGGTCGTTCAACGGGAACGCCGTTTCCATGAGGACCTTGATTTCAGGAGAATGCCACATACCCCGGTAGGCTTCGTCGTTGACGACAAGCGGCGGGACGTCACGGGTGACCGGGTGCGACGCCCCGAGTTCCGTCCGTGTCACGACTATGTCGACTCCTTCTTTGTACGCGCTTGCCGGGTGGCCCGGCTGTTCCTTGACGAAGAACTTGCCGCCAATCACTTCCTGCCACCACCAGGGCCATGCGGTGTAGTCGACGATGGCATGGTGAATGGAGACGATGCCTTTGCCCGCCTCGACAAACGCGCGCAGGGACTCTCGCGCGGCGGGTTCGAGATCCTCCCACATATCGTGCAGAACAAGCACGTCGAAGCGGCTCATCAGGTCTGGCGTAAATGCCTCTCGCGGCGAGGTGGCGTGCGACCAAACGATGTCGTCCTGCCCTTCGAACAGCGTGTAAAAGGAGACCGGGTACGGATGGCCGCCCGTAACAGCCAGCACGCGGACGCCATTCTTTTGCTGGGCGAACAGCGGGATGGCAGCGGGTAAAGTCACTTGACCGGTCGCAGCCCACTCGGCCGCTCGCGCGAATGCAGTGACAAAGCCGGGCTGAGACATCGCCGTGAGATCATGCCCGAGGGTGATGTGGACCGAACGACCTTTGCCGGCCGCCGTGGTCCAGATGATCGGCTCGTCCTTGCCTGTGCCACCGGTCGCGGTATCGCTGAAGGCGGTCGCCAGCACTTGGGTCGCGGGCAGCAGATCCAGCCGGTGGTAGAGTTCGTCGTTCGCCAGGAACTCCGGAGTGAGCCCCTGGCTGATCGGATGATCACGGTTCGTCCACTTCACCGGGAAAACGTGCCGCTTGCCATGCCCGATGTTCGAAGGCTTCCAGCGCGCGCCAATCAGAGAGGCATAGGCCGGCCAACCGGCATCAGGCCCGGGCATCCAGCGTTGCGCCGCATCGTCGTACTTCATGCCATAAAGCGGACCATACGTGACGCCGTGAAACGAGAGCATGCCTTTGCCGCTGCGGACGAATTCCTCCACCGCGTGCTCGGTTTCCGCGCCCCAGCGCGGGCCCATGTAGTTGAGCACCAGCAGATCGAAGGGCCGCAGAGAGTTCGCGGTGATGCCTGACGGCTGCTCCTCCACCTTCACATCGAAGCGGCCCGTGTGTTCCAGAAGACTTCGCAGAAATGGCGTGGACACCCGCCAATCGTGGTACTGAGTGTCGCTTTCCCCGGTCAGGATCAGCGTTTTCACGCGCTCCGCGTGCAGCGCGGGGATCATCAGGACCGCGATTATCGCCAGCCACATGAAAAACCTCTCGAGCTATGCTTCCACAGCCCGCGCCGTCGCCTGAGCCACGACGCCGCGCAGCCAGGAGAGGCTTCTTTCGATCATCGGCCCTCCCTGGCCCTCGCACTCGATGCTCAGGACGCCGTCGTAGCCTTCGGCCGCCAGCATGTCGACCGAGCGAATGATGTTCTGCGAGTTGATGCCGTCGCCCAGCGCACAGTGGCTTACGGCGATTCCGGTCAGGTCGCCACGAGCGGCAGCGGCCAGGCTCTCACTGACATCTTTGATATGAAC
>Ga0335070_10001834_pt1 | contig 24637 bp, 19 predicted proteins | sample Lox_Sample_13_FD_206722 | JGI IMG/M metagenome (GOLD analysis project Ga0335070, IMG submission 206722) | Soil microbial communities from Loxahatchee National Wildlife Refuge, Florida, United States - Lox_Sample_1.3 | ecosystem: Environmental > Terrestrial > Soil > Wetlands | place: USA...
CAGGTCCCACGGCCAGATCGTGTGCTTCTCGTCGTCCCAGCCGATCTGCGTCACCACGCCGGTAGCCAGCTCGTTCTGGCGGTTGGCGTCGAACTTGATGCCCTTGTAGTCGATGATCATCTGGTCGGGCTTCATGTCCGTCTCGTTGGCCGCCTTGGCGAGGGCCGCGGGCTCCACGGACTTCGCGCGGTTGATCGTGTCGGCCATCCACAGCATTCCGGTGATCTCACGCATGGCCAGCTCGCCCATGTCCTGCCCGCGGCTGTACTTCTTGTAGATCTCGTTGACCTTCTTCCACGAGGCCTTCTTGCTGGCCAGGTCGATGGCCGTCGGATCGCGGCCGAGCCAGCCCGCGCCCCCGTTGGTGGGCTTCTGGGCGGTCAGCCAGGTCTGGTCGGAGTACGCCCCGTTGCTCGTGGCGATCACCTTCGGCATGAAATTGGCGCGCTTGGCGTCGGCCTGGAAGACCGTCGTCTCCGCCGGGTACTGGACGAAGAAGAGGACGTCGGGATTGGCGGCCTGCAGCCGCTGCACCTCGGAGGCGAGCGTGGTGGCGCCCGTCTTGGTCGTGAGGTCGGCCACGATCTTGTAGCCGGCCTTCTCGGCGAGATCCGCGGCGATCTTCCGGTTGTCCTGGCAGAAGAGGTTGTCGCAGGTGAAGAGCGCGATGGTCTTCAGGTCCGCGGGTCCGCCCTTCGACGGCCACTCCTTGAGGAACGAGAACACGCTCGCCACCATGGTGCGGTCGTTGGGCCCGGTGCGGTAGAACCACTTGAAGCCCTTGTCCGTCAGGGTGGGAGAGGCGCAGGCGTGACAGGCCATGGGGATGCCGTAGCTGTCCACGAGGGGCTGGATGATCGAGGTGTTGCCGCTCGTGCCCTCGCCGTTGAGCCAGTGCACCTTGTTGACGGTGATGAGCTGCTCGGCGAGCGTCCGGGCCAGGTCGCCGCGGCTCTGATCGTCCCGGACGACGAGCGTCATCTTGGCGCCGCCCAGCCCGGGGAACCCCTTGCCGGGGCCCAGAGGCACCTGTAGATCCGGGTAGTCATTGTTGACGATGTCTTCCACGGTCTGGCCGGCCCAGAGGTACTGCTGGCCGAGGCTCGCGAAGTTTCCGGTGAGCGGTAGCAGCTCGCCGATGAGCACCTCGCTGACCGGGCCGGCGGCCCGGGCGCCCGGGCTCAGCTGGAAGGCGATGACGAACAGGGCGGCCACAGCGATGGTGAAGCGGAAGATCCGCATGCGTGCTCCTCCTCAAGTGAATGCGTGATCCGGACGGCTGGCGGGCCGCGGCCGGAATCGGCCATGGGGCCCGGCGTGCGCGCCGAGTCTAGCGCACGACGGCAGGTTCTGTCACTCCCTCTTCCCCTCTCCCCATCAGGGGAGAGGGACGGGGTGAGGGGGCGAGAATACACGGCGGCTAGTATTTTTCCATCACCTGCCGGGCGAACTCCTGGCTGAATCGCCACTTCTCGTCCACCCCGGTGGCAAACATAAGCTCCCGCAGGCCCCCCCGCTCGAGCTCGCGGATGCGCTCGATCAGCTCATCCGCCTGGCCCACGAGGCAGGTGGCGCGCACCAGCTCCGCGTCGATCAGCTCTGCCTCGCCGGGATGCAGGTAGGTGTAGTGGCCCTCGTGGGTCCGGAAGTGCCGGTGCTCGCGCGGCACCTCCTCGACGAGCGCGCAGTAGCGGCTCCAGATCCGCCGGAGGAACGGCGGCGGCTCGAGGCCCCGCTCGTGCACGGCGTCGTAGAAGTAGTAGACGCTCGCCATCACGTTCGGGCCCACGGTGCGGATGACGCGCTCGGAGTCCGCGGGTTCGCCGGGGTCGAGCAGGACGATGTTGGTGAGCGCGCAGGCGTGGAAGCTCTCGTCCAGCGTGCGTCCGGCGCGCGCCGCTCCCGTGCGGCAGTGCGCCAAGGCTTCGGCGGGGGCGATGCCGCGCGGAGGAATCGCGATCACCACGCCGTCGCCGTACTCGCCGGCCAGCTCCATGGCCCGCGGCCCGAATCCGGAGACGTAGAGGGGGATGCGCGGCTCGAGGCTCATGTACTTCTTCTCGCGGATCAGCATCCGGACCGGACGCTTGGGTCCCTGCGCGGCGTAGTCCACTACATCACCGCGGAGGAGCCCGCGCAGCACACGCAGGTGCTCCGCATACTCCGCGATGCGCATGGGCGGCTGGCCCATCGACCGCGTGGCCGTGTTCCCGGTGCCGACGCCCAGGTGCACGCGGCCGGGCGCGAGCCGGTTCAGCGTGGCCATGGCCGCCACGTGGACGGGCGGGATGCGCAGGCCGCAGATGGCCACTCCGGGGCCGAGATGGATGCGCCGCGTCTGCTGGGCGGCGAGCGCCAGCACCGCGTAGCAATCCGAGAACAGCATCTGGCTGTCGGTCACCCACACCGAGTCGTACCCGAGGGCCTCGGCGTGGCTGAAGAAGCCGATCTCGTCCACATCCGCCATCGCACAGATCGAGAAGCGCATGGTCCCGGGATTGTAGCAGCCCCCGCGCGATGACGGGCGGCCCGATGCTAGCGGAGCAGCAGGAGCATGGACGCCGCGAGGAGCCCGCCCATGGCCCCGTTGAAGAGGCGGAGCGCCCGCTCCGACTGCAGGAACCGTTGGAGCAAGGCGCCGAAGGCCAGCCACGGGAAGCAGCTCGGCAGCGAGGCGGCCACGAAGAGCAGGCCGAAGGCGGCGGACTGGGTCAGCGCGCTGCCGGCGCCTTCGTGGAGGAACGTGGCGGCTGCGCTCGCGCACACGAGCCAGGACTTCGGATTGATCCACTGAAACGCGAGCGCCGCGGCGAATCCCACCGGCTTGCCGGCCGCCTCCGGACCGGCGCGGCGGGCCGTCGCGATCTTCCAGGCGAGCCAGACGAGCACGGCGGCTCCGCACCACCGGACGGTCTCGAGCACGAGAGGATGGTCGAGGATCACCCGTCCCAGACCGAAAGCCACGGCGAACATCATGATGCCCATGCCGACGGTGACGCCGAGCAGGCAGGGAAGCCCGCGCAGCACGCCGACGTTCGCGCCGGTGGCGGTGAGGAGGGCGTTGCTCGGGCCGGGCGTGCCCGCGGCCACGACCGAGAAGAGGACGAACGCGAGGGCCTGTTGGAGCGTCATGGAAGCCTCCGCAGCGGTTCGGGTAGACTTGGCGGCATGGCGTCGAGGCTACGGCGGTCGGCAGGGGAAGGTCTTGAACGTTCGTGCCGGGGCCCGGATTGGGTGCGCGGGCGCCCGCCGGCTGGCGGCGTGGAGCTGCTGCAGGCGTGGTTCGAGGGCCGGGCCTTTTCCCGGCACCGCCACGATACCTATGCCATCGGGCTGACCGAAGCTGGCGTCCAGGCGTTCGACTACCGCGGCCGCGTCGAGCGGAGCCTGCCGGGCGAGGTGGTCGTGCTGCACCCGGACGAGCCCCACGATGGCCGCGCCGGGGCGGAAGGCGGGTTCGGCTACCGCATCGTCTATGTCGAGCCGGCCCGCATCGCCGAGGCCGTGCGCGCCGTCACCGGCCGCCCCTCGCCGCTGCCGTTCGTTCGCGAGCCCGTGACGCACAACCGGACGCTGGCGCGGGCCGTGAAGGCGGCCTTCCACGCGGGCCAGGAGCCGCTGGCCCTGGACGCGGTGATTCTCCGATTCGCGGAGGGCCTGCTCGAGGGCGATCCGGATGCCGTGCCGGCGAGCCCGCCGCGTCATCTCGACCATGCCGCGCTCGCCCGCGCCCGCGCCTTCCTGGACCGCCGGCGCACGGTCGTCCGGTCGAGCGAGCTCGAAGCGATCAGCGGGCTCAGCCGCTACGACCTGGCCCGCCAGTTCCGGGCTCGATACGCCACGAGCCCGTACCGCTACTCGCTCCTGCGCCGCCTCGACTTCGCCCGCGCCCGGCTCCGCGACGGAGAAGCGCTGGCGGAGGTGGCCCTCGAGGCCGGCTTCGCGGACCAGGCGCACTTCACGCGCATGTTCCGGGCCGCCTACGGTCTCACGCCGAAGCGCTACGCGCGGCTGTCCGCCGGCTAGGGCAGCGTCCCGCCCGCTGCGGGCGGCGGACTAGGCGTGGAGCAGCTCGATCGCCTCCTCGTAGACCTCCATGTTCTTGCCGTACGAGATGGCCGACGCCTGGGCCGCGCTCACCAGGTGGCGCCACCGCCACGGGGCGCGCGTCGCATGGAACTCCTCGAAGGTCGCCTGGTGGTGCTTGAACGCGTGCATCTCGGTGAAGTTGTCGTGCACGACGATCCGGGCCAGCCGGCCGATCAGCGCGTCCGGGCTGTACCCGAGGTCGGCGTACTGCTGCGCCAGGTTCACCGTGTTCTTCACCTCGGGCACCGCGCGCATCAGGCCGAGGTTGGTGACCTTGGACCAGTCGGTCGGCGGCTGCGTGAAGATGCTCTCCTCGAGGGCGCCAAGCAACGCGGCCTGGGTGCGATGGGGGAGCGCGGCGACGGCGCCCGGATCCGGCTGGGGCGGCGGCTCCATGCGGTTCTGTGTGCTGCGCACCTCGGGTCCCGTGTGCCACGTCAGGAGGGCGAGCAGCTTGTTGCGCAGGCTCACCCCTTCGATCCCCAGCAGATACCGGCGCAGGTTCACGCCGGTGTGCAGGTGCACGTCCATCGGATTCCCAGTGAGCGAGCGCATGAACAGCCCCGCCGCGCCGATCGATAGCGCTTCCCCGGTGCCCTGGAGCGACAGCCCGTCTGCCAGAGCTCTGGCGAGCATCCGCGGGATCTCCGGATAGGCGTCGCACCGGGTGATCTCCTCCCCAAGCGCGCCAATCGCCGGCGTCTCCTCGGGGCTCGTGTAGAACCCGAGCGGCCGCTTCAGCAGCTCGTACTCGTCGAGCAGGGGCTCGATGTCGCGCAGCGATGGCGGCGTCGGGAACCGGCTGACATAGCGGACGGCGGGCCGCATCAGGAAGGACAGGTGCTCGCGGCCCAGCCAGTCGAGGGCGCGCCACGTGAACATCGGGAAGATGAAGTAGTGATCGTCGAGGAGGTTCTTCGGGATCGCCACGGTCAGCAGCAGATCCAGCGCCTCGCCGGCGGGGATGTTGTTCCAGAGCCAGAGGAAGGCGTGATCCGCCGCGTTGTAGAGGCCGCGATCGACGGCCGCGAGAAAGGCCTTCTTCGTGGCCTCGACGCCGCCCGAGTCGACCGGCTCGTGGTCCGCCAGGATATATGGGCCCATGGCGGGGTGATTGATGTGCTTGTTCGAGAGTGCGACATGTTGAAGAAGCGGCAGGAAGCGCTCCTCGTCCGCCACGCGCTCGACGGTGTGGTGGAGCGCGTGGATTCCGACGAGCGGATGCAGTGGACCCCCATGGTGGCCGGGCGGCAAGTCCGAGGAGCGGGTGACGGCGAGCGCCGATGCCGTCAGGAGCTCCTTGACCGAGAGGCCCTCGCGAAGCCTGGCCAAGGTCGCTTCGAGGAGGCGAGTGGGCTCGGTTTCCTCGATGAACCGCACCAGGGGCTCGATGTCGTCGGCAAAGCGTACGGGCCTGTGCATGTCCGCTCTCCTCTCGGTCCGTGGAGGGGCACGACGCGTCGGCAGGATCCTACCGCGGCACCGGATCCTGCGCACCGGATCCTTTCGCCGATCGGAGCGGCCGGGCAGGCATGCTAGGATGCGGCCCGGCGTGAACTCTCCGGGAGGAAACCCATGACGACGAAGCGTCCCGGTGCTCGGCATCACCGGGATGCACGAGATCCTCCTGCGCCGCCTGGAACGGAAGGTGGCGGACTACCGTCAAGGAGACTGACCCGATGGCCCTGCCGATCCTCCCGACCACCGTGGTGGGCAGCTATCCCCAGCCCGACTGGCTCGTTGATCGGGCCATGCTGTCGAAGGGCGTCCCGCGCGTACGGATGCGCGGCCTCTGGCGCGTGCCGGAGCCGTGGCTCGTGGAGGCGCAAGACGACGCCACCATTGTGGCCATCCGCGACATGGAGCGCGCCGGCATCGACATCATCAGCGACGGCGAGATCCGTCGCGAGAGCTACTCGAACCACTTCGCCACGGCCTTGGCGGGCATGGACGTGGCCACGCCCGCCGTGATCACCGACCGCTACGGCCATCAGACCCACGTGCCGCGGGTGACGGGGCGCATCCGGCGGGCGCGCCCGGTCGAGCTGCGCGACATGCAGTTCCTCCGCCGCCACACCGACCGGCCCGCCAAGATCACCCTGCCGGGGCCGTTCACCATGGCCCAGCAGGCGAAGAACGAGTTCTACCGCGACATCGACGAGCTGGCCATGGACTTCGCCGTGGCCGTGAACGAGGAGGCGCGGGAGCTCCAGGCGGCGGGCGCGGATCTCATCCAGCTCGACGAGCCGTGGCTCCGCAACGATCCCGAGGGCGCGAGGCGGTTCGCCGTGCCCGCCATCAACCGTGCGCTCGAAGGCCTCGCCGTGCCGACCGCGCTCCACCTCTGCTTCGGCTACGCCGCGGTGGTGCGCCACCAGAAGCCCACGGGCTACTCGTTCCTGCCGGAGCTCGCGGCCACCACGGCGCAGCAGATCTCCATCGAGGCGGCGCAGCCCAGGCTCGACCTGGGCGTGCTCGCCGACCTCGCGGGCAAGACCGTCATCCTGGGGGTCATCGACCTGAGCGAACCGGCCGTGGAGACGCCGGAACAGGTGGCGCAGCGCATCCGGGCCGGCCTCGAGCGCGTGAAGCCGGAGCGCCTCGTGCTCGCGCCCGACTGCGGGATGAAGTACCTGCCGCGCGAGACCGCGTTCGGCAAGCTCCAGGCGCTGAGCGCGGGCGCCCGTGTCGTCCGCGCCCGCCTCACATAGGCCTCCACCCCTCGCCGGCGGGCCGCTGCGCCAGCCCGTCGCCGTTCATTGAGTCTTCAACCCGTCCACGGAAGCCACAAGAACCCGAAACCCAGGGTGAGCACGGTGATGGGCAGGCTCACCTGCAGGTATTGCCAGAAGCTGATGGGGGCGACGGCCCTGGCCCGCTCGACCACGATGATGTTGGCGACCGAGCCGGTGATGGTCAGGTTGCCGGCGAGCGTGCTGGCCATGGCCAGGACCAGCCAGCCGGTGCGGGGATTCGCGAAGCCGGGCAGAGCAGCAGGCCGCCCGCCGCGATCGGGCCCAAGCGCCAGAGAAACTCGCGACAGGTGATGCCCGAGAACGAGCCGATCAGCATGTTCTGCGGGTTGCCGGTAGGGTCGCCACGCTTGGCGAAGACCAGGTAGCTTGCGAGGAAGATCGCGTAGGCCGCGACGAGCTCGAGGCCGCGCGGGCTACGCGCCCAGATACGCGCGCTGCACGCGCGGGTCGGCGAGGAGCGCCTCGCGCCCGCCCGCGAGGACGACACGGCCGGTCTCGAGCACGTAGCCGCGATCGCAGAGCTCGAGCGCCTCCACCACGCGCTGCTCCACGAGGAGAATGGTGAGCCGGCGCTCGCGGCGGATCCGGTCGATCGTCTCGAAGATCTGCTCGACGATGCGCGGCCCCAGCCCTTGCGACGGCTCGTCGAGGAGGAGCAGATCGGGCCGCGCCATGAGCCCGCGGCCGAGCGCCAGCATCTGCTGCTCGCCGCCGGACAGGGAGCCGGCGAGCTGGCGCTGGCGCTGCCGGAGGACGGGGAAGAGCGCGAGCACTTCCTCGAGTCCCTGGCTGCGGGCCGCTCTGGCGGTGCGCCGGTAGGAGCCGAGCTCGAGGTTCTCCATGACGGTGAGGGACGGAAAGACGCGGCGGCCTTCCGGGACGTGCGCGATGCCGAGCGCCGCCCGGGCGCTGGGCTGGAGCAGCCCCAGATCCTGTCCCTTGTAGGCGATGCGACCGGCGTCCGACGGCGCCGTGCCGGAGATGGCCTTGAGCAGCGTGGTCTTGCCGGCCCCGTTGGGGCCGACGATGGTCACGAACTCGCCTTCCGCCACCTCGAGCGAGACGTCCGCCAGCGCATGAAGCCCCTCGTACGACACGCCCAGCCGCTCGATGGCGAGCATCAGCGTCCGCCCATCCGGGCGAGCCAGCGCTTCCCGAGATAGGCCTCGATCACCGCGGGGTCCTGCGTCACCTGGGTGGGTGTGCCTTCGGCGAGCCGGCGGCCCTGATCGAGCACGATCAGCCGATCCGCGAGGCTCAGGAGCGCCTGCATGGTGTGCTCGATGATCACCACGGTCGCGCCGAGCGATCGCACGCTCCGGATGGCGCCGATCATGACCGCGACCCCGTCGCCGGACAGCCCGGCCAGGGGCTCGTCGAGCAGCACGAGCCGTGGCTCGGTGGCGAGGCAGCGCGCCAGCTCCATCAGCCGGAGATCGAGGGTCGTCAGGCCGGACGGCAGTGCGTCGGCGCGGTCGGCCAGGCCCACCCTGCCGAGGGCGGCGTGGGCGAGGCGGCGTGCGTCGGGCACCGGGCGCACGTGCACGAAGGCGCCGATCATGACGTTCTCGGAAAGCGTCAGGTGCGGGAACGTGCGCGGCACCTGGAAGGTGCGCCCGACGCCCAGGCGGCAGAGCGCGCTCGGGCGCTGGCCAGTGGCGTCGTGGCCGAGGAAGCGCACCTGGCCCACATCCGGCGCGAGGAAGCCGTTGAGCACGTTGAAGAGTGTGGTCTTGCCGGCGCCGTTGGGCCCGATCACGCCCAGGATCTCGCGCTCACGCGCATCGAAGGAGACGTCCGACAGGGCCTGGAGGCCGCTGAACGCCTTCGAGACGCCGCGCACCTCGAGGAGCGCGCGGTCCATGGGCGCCACCGCCGCGGCCCCGTCCTGAGCGGGCGCGACGACGGCCGAGCGGGCGGCGTCGGTGCCGCGGCCGGCGCGCCCCAGGAGGAGCTGGCGGGCGCGCCAGTAGAGCCCTTCCGGCGCGTAGAGCATGATGAGGATGAGCGCGCCCCCATACACCACGCCCTGGATGCCGGGCAGGCGATCGCCCACGGTGGTGTCGAGGATCTCGCTCGCGGGCACCATGAGCGCGGCGCCGATGACGGGGCCCCACAGCGTGCCGGTGCCGCCCACCAGGCAGACCACGAGCGTCTGCGACACCACGAGGAGGCCGAAGACGGCCTCGGGCGTCACGATGAAGAGGATGGCGTGCACGTAGACCGCGCCCACCACCGCGGCGGGTGCTGCGCTCAGCATGTACGCGATCATCTTGCAGCGGAAGCTGTCCACGCCCATGGCTTCCGCCGCCTGCTCGTTCTCCCTGATCGCGCGCAGGCGGTAGCCGAGCCGCGAGGTCTCGATGGCGCGCGAGAGCATGAGCGTCGCGGCCAGCACGGCCAGGGCCAGGAGATCGAAGCTCCGCGGATCGCTGAACTGCATGAACCAGCCCGGCTGCTCGCGCTTCATGGGGATGGCGACTTCCTGGAAGCCGAGCCAGTCCATCACGATGCGGAAGATGAGCGGGTAGGCGAGGGTGGCGAGGCCGAAGTAGATGCCGGCCAGGCGGAAGGTCGGCATGCCGATGAGCACGGCGGCGAGCACCGCGACGCCGATGGCCACGATCATGCCGATCCACGGCGTGAGCCCGGCCTTGACGATGAGAAGCACGGTCACGTACGCGCCGATCCCGAAGAAGACCTGGTGACCGAACGAGATCTGGCCCGCGTAGCCGCTGATGATGTTCCAGGACAGCCCCATGGCCGCCCAGAGGAAGACGAGGGTCAGGACGCGGTGGTGGTAGCGCTCCTGGACGCCGAAGGTGAGGGCGACGCCCACGGCGACGACCGCGGCCACGGCCAGCCAGCCGCGCGCGCGGGACGGCACTACACGGTGCGGGCGCGGCGCCCGAAGAGACCCTGGGGCCGGAGGTAGAGGACGAGCAGGAAGACGATGAAGACGCCGGTGTTCTGCAGCTGGAACGGGAGCACGAGCAGCGTGAGCGACTGCACGAGGCCGATGACGAGGCCGCCCACGAACGCGCCGGGAATGCTGCCGAGCCCGCCCAGCACGACGGCCACGAACATCAGCACGATGAAGTTGCCGGCCACCGTCGGCTCGATGGGGTGATACGTGGCGAGGAGGCCGCCCGCGGCCGCCACCAGCGCGATGCCCGTGCCGAAGGCGAGCCCGTGCATGGCGCGCACGTCGATGCCCTGATAGCTGGCGGCCTCGGGATCGTCGGCGGCGGCGCGGAGGGCCTTGCCGAGGTCGGTGCGCGTCAGGAACCCGTACACGGCGAGGGCGAGGAGCAGGGCCATGCCGAAGGCGTACGAGCGCGCCTGGTTGAGGAGCACGGGGCCCAGGGCGAAGGCCTGGGTCGCGTACGGCGTGCGGATGCCCAGCGGCGTGGGCGAGAGGATCATCGTCGTCGCGTTGGTGATCACGAGGGACAGGCCGAGCGTGAGGATGAGCTGCGCGTCCATCTGCCGCTGCGGATCGCCGCCGCCCGTGACGCGCGCGAGGAGCCCGCGGTGGACGATCCAGCCGAGGACGAAGAAGGGCGGGATGGTGAGGAGCGCGCCCAGCAGGGGATCGACCACGCCGGACAGCGTGTAGAAGTACGTGAGGTACATTCCCAGCATCATGAAGTCGCCCTGCGCGAAGTTGACCACGCGCATGACGCCGAAGATGAGGGCGAGGCCGATGCTCATGAGGGCGTACACGCCGCCCACGAGCACGCCGGTCGCGACGTACTGGACGAGCTCGGCGGCCCCCACCGCGTCAGACGATGCCGGCTACTTGTGCCAGGCGACGGGCCGGGTGGCGACGGCCGTGGGCACGACGGTGTAGGGCTCGCCGTCCTGCCACTGCACGATGATCGGCATGGCGCCCACGCGGCGGCCGCGCTCGTCGAACTTCACGCGGGGCGGGTAGAAGGCGGCCACCGCCGGTCCCGACGAGATGTCGATCCTGGCCAGGGCGTCGCGGATGGCCTTGGGGTCGGCGGACTTGGCCTGCTCGATCGCTTCCTTGATGAGCCACACGTGCGAGTACGTGCAGAGCGGGTCCTGGGTCATGAAAGGCTCGCCCGTGCGCGCCTTGAACTTCTTGACGAGCTCTTCCTGTCCCTTCATGGGATGGGCGGCCACCACGGTCTGGATGTTGTCGAGCACGTCCTTGCCCACCGTCTTCACGTACTCCGGGGTGACCAGCCAGGCGCCCACGCCCTGGATGGGAGACTTCACGCCGAACTCCTTGACCTTCTGGAGGACCTGGATGGAGTCGGGGAAGTTGGTGGCGCCGTAAAAGACGATGTCGGGCGGGTTCGAGCGGAGCTTCTGCACGATGGCGGTGGCGTCGGCCAGCGGCGGCGTCCACACGTCGTCCACGATCAGCTCGATGCCCTTGGCGGCCAGGAGCTTCTCGCGGAGCGGCTTGTAGAAGAACATCGACGCCGCGGTGTTGTCGCCCACGATGCCGGCCTTCTTGATCGGCCGGTTGCTCTTCTTGGCGAGATCGGTGACGAGGTCGAGTGCCTGCTCGGCCTGGAGGGACGAGACCGGCGAGGTCTGGAACGTGAACTTGAAGCCGCGCTCCGTGATGCTGTCGGCGTAGGAAAGGGACAGCCACGGCACCTGCTGGCGCTCGGCCACCTCGGTGACGCCCAGCGTGAACGAGCTGAGCCAGGAGCCGATGCCCGCGCTGATCTTCTCGCGCGTGAGCACGCGCTGGGCCGCGCTCACCGCCTTCTCCACGCTGTCGCCCGCGTCGGCCTCGCGCAGCACGATCTTGGCCCCGCCCAGGGCCTTGATGCCGCCCTGGCTGTTGATCTCCTCGATGGCCATGTCCGCGCCCATCTTCTTGAGCTGGCCCTGCCGTGCCCAGCGGCCGGACAGCGGTACCACGAGCGCGATCCGCACGTCCTCGGCGGCCGGCGCCGGCTTGATGAGGAGCGCGGGGGCAATGAGGGTGACCGCCAGCCCGACGGCGAGCATGCGCGAGAGACGACGCATCGGATTCTCCTCCAGGGATCGGGGCACGGCCGTTGGACCCGGGTCGGCCGGACTATATCACCCTGGGCCCGAGGCTTGCCTGTCTCGTCGCGGGCGCCCGGGCGGCGAAGCCTAGATCCAGCCCTGCCGCTGCGCCGCCGCGATGAGCTTGTCCCCGATCTCCTTGGCCGTGCGCTTGGCCGAGCCCTCGACCGTGGTCCGGCCCGACACCTCGCCCTCGACGTGGGCCGCGCTGCTGACGATGAGCCCGATGGGGTTGCTGCTCGCGAGCGTGACGGCAAGAGGGAGCGCTTCGCCGGGCCCCTTGGGGCCCTCGGAGTTGAGCTCGCCGGAGCCCAGCCGGCGGAGCCCCTGTCTGGTCATCAGATACACCTCGACCACCGTCTTGAGATCGGCCGCGCCGGAGCCGAACCCGATGGCGAAGCGCTTGGCGATGTTGCCGGAGTCCACGGAGACGAAGTAGCCCACGATCGTGATGTCGCCGAGCCGCGGCGCATTCTGGGGGGTCGCCTGGACGGCGGGCAGGCCGGCTGCCTGAAGCTGGGAAACCAGCTCCTTCGCAATCTCGGCGCCGAGCTTTTGGCCCAGGCTTCGGTCGCTCTGCGTCTGCGCCAGGTTGGGCGCGGCCACGGCCATGTCGTAGCCGGGAGGCAGGTCCTGGGCGCTCGCCGCGAAGTCGTAAACGATGATCCGATCGGGCCGCGCGAGCCGCCCGCCCTGGTAACTCTGCTCCTCGGTGACGGTGGTCTGTGCGCATCCGGCGACGAGCGCGAGAAGGAGCAGCGGGAGGGCAATGCGGCCGAGAAGCGTCATGAATGGTCTCCGGTGTCGAGTCACTGCGCGCGGCATGTCAGGGACCGGTGACCACGCGATACGAGATGCCGTTCGCGCCGTACGACGGCTGGAACCACGTGTTGCCGCAGAGATAGTACGTCTGCCCCTGCACCTTGGGCGAGATGCAGCCGGCGGGCAGCGTCGCGTAGATGCCGCCCATCGCATAGGCCCCGGGGGCGACAGGCGGTGGGGCAGCCACCGGCGGCGCGCCGGCCCCGGTTGCCACGCCCGCGTTGTAAGCCGCCGCAGTGTTCGCGCTGCCCGCGGCGACGCCGGCTGCATAGGCGTTGCTGGTCGCCGCAGTGGTGGTCGCGGTGCCCGTGGCCACGCCGGCCGCGTAGGCATTCGAGGTCGCAGCGGCATTGCTGGCCGATGCCATGGTGGCGCCGGCCACCATGCCGAGCGCGGCCCCGGCGGCCGCGGCGCCACCGGTCGACCACCCGCCGCAGTTGTTGCACGACGAGCCGTAGTAGTTCACGGTCGTGGGCGGGTGATACGGGTAGTACGCCGCGGGTGGCGGCGGATAGTACGCGCCGGACGCGTGGTAGGCCGTGCTGCCGTAGTAGGGGCTGGTCGCGGTGGTGCCGTATCCGGCGTAGTGCGTGGCGCTGCCGCCGTAGGGGTTGGTGACGGTCGTCTGCCCCGATCCCGTGGCGTGATAGGCGGAGTCGCCGTACTGGTTGTAAGCGGTCGTGCCCTGGCCCTGCGTGTGGATGGCCTCACCGCCGTAGGGGTTGTTGACGGTCGTCTGGCCCGAGCCCTGGGCATGATAGGCGGAGTCGCCGTACTTGTTGTATGCGGCCGTGCCTTCTCCCTGCTGATGGTAGGCGGTGCCGCCGTCGGCACCGTGGAAGCTCGAGGACCCGTCGCTCCCGGAGGCCGAGCCGCCGCGGTAGCCGGTCCCGCTCCACGAGCCGCCGCCGCCCGACGCACTGCCGCCCCGATCGCTTTCGGCGCTCCACGAGCCCCCGCCGCCGGAGGCACTCCCGTACCGGCCCGCATGCGACCAGGCCAGGACCGGCCCGGCGGCGAGTACCGTCATGAGCAGCGCAGCGAGGCTGATTCTGATCGCGTTCATGTCTCTGCCCTCCTTACTGTGCCTTGGGCGGCGCCGGGGCCGCTGAGCCTGCCGGGGGACCCGGGTCCGGATGAGCGAACGGGATGGGCTTGGCCTTGCCCGCCTTGGCCGAAGCGAACGCGCCGGCCGGGACGGCGACGCCGAGCTGCCAGTTGGAGAAGTCCACCTGGTGGCGCAGTCTCTGGGGATCCTTGGCGAACACGGCGCGTGCGCGCCGCGGCAGCTTGTCGTCCGCACCGATCCAGATCTGCACGAACACGCCGTCGCCGGCGTAGGCCACCATGTCCGTGGTGACGCCGCCGACCACCTTGGACTGGCCGATGTAGAACGCCAGCTCGAGACCTTTGGCGATGTCTCCGTATGGGTCGGCCACCACCACGTCGGTGAACGGGAAGTAGATCCCGGCGCCCCGGTAGGCCTCCTCCAGCGCGGCGTCGATGGTGGGCGGCGCCGGGGCGACGGCCACGAGGTTCTCGGCCGGCGCGAAGGCCGTGATGGTCTTGCCGTCGTAGTAGAACTCCGACGCGGGGCCATCGGCCGGCGTGAGCACCCGCAGCTTGTCGGGCCGCTGCATCGTCACGCTGGAGGTCGTCGTGTACACGAGCGCAGGGCCAGGCAGGCTCGGGCTCTCGTAGGAGGCCACAGCCGTGAAGGCCATGGTGCGAGCGGCGGCGAGGCGCGCGCTCGACGCTTTGAGGATCTCGATGGCTTTCGGCTCCAGTGCCGGCCCGGACGGACCGGGCGGCTGGGCGGGCGTCAGCCCGGGCGGCGCAGCCGGCGACGGCGGTGGCGGCTGCGGCTGGGCGACCGCCGTCGACGTTGACTGCGCGACCAGCGCACTCAGCAGGACGAGAGGGAGAAGTATGCGGCGAATCATCATGGCCTCCGTCCAGCCGTCTTCACGGGATCATGCTGCACTCGAACATCTTGTTGGCGACCGGGCCCGCGATCATGTTGATGAACTGGGTGCGCAGCGTCGGATCGCTCCGCAGGAGCTGGATCATCTCCTGCTCCTGCGCCGACTTCGGCTTTCCGCGCGCCTCCCAGAGCTGCTCGCAGGTCGAGCTCTGGTACTTCTGGATGACGTTCTTGGCCACCAGGTCGAGGAGCGGGTTCTGCGCGCCGGCCACCCCGGCCGACAGGAAGACGAACAGCAGCGCGAACAGGTAGAGCCGCCTGATGATCATGCCTTCTCCTCGTGATGTTGGGGTTGTGCCATCTTACTCGCTCACCTTGTTGTTGCGCTGCGCCATCTGGAGCTTCTTGATGTCTTCCGGCGTGAGCTGGGGGCGGTCGATCGTCAGCGTGATCCTGCTGATCTTCCCCGTGAACGCGAACGGCACCTGGTAGTCCCGGTCGTCCACAGGGGTGCCGGTGTCGGAGCCCACGTCGAGGTTCTCGTCCCAGGCGAGGATCAACGGGATCGTGTGCTCCATCTTCTGCGTGTGCACGTTCTTGCCGTCGACCTTGAGCACGCCGGTGCCGCCGCGCCCGATGCCGCTCATGTTGTTGAACATCAGCGTGCCCATGCCGAGGCCGTCGTACGTGAAGTCGAACTCGAGCACGTGCTTGCCCGGCGCGAGCGCTTCGGGCCCTTCCCACTTCACCCACTTGAGGCCCACGAGGTTCCAGTTGAAGACGGGCTTGCCTTTGAGCAGGTAGAAACCGTAGCCGGCGAAGCGGCCGCCCTGGGTGATGAGCATGCCTTCCGCGCCCCCCGGCGGCACCTCGATCTCCGCCTTGAAGTTGTAGGACGCATTCAGGATGCTCGGCGCATCGCCGTTGGGCGTGCCGGTCAGCGGCGCCGTCCACGTGAAGACGTTGCGGCCAGCCGTGATGCTCGGGCGCGGCGTGATCAGACGCGTCGCCACCGTCGTGTCGAGCGGGTAGACCTGGTTCCGCCTCGCTTCCCGGTCGAAGAGCGCCTGCATCTCCTTCAGCTTGGCCGGGTACTTCGCGGCGACGTCCTCGGCCTGGGTCCAGTCGTTCCTGAGATCGTAGAGCTCCCATGGGAAGGTCAGCGGATCCTTGGCGGGCGCGAGCACATCCCACGGCGGCCGCATGACCTTGGTGCTCGCGATCCAGCCGTCATGGTAGATCGCGCGGTCGCCCATCATCTCGAAGTACTGGGTCCGGCGCGCTGAGGGCGCGTTCTCGTTCTTCTTGTCGAAGGTGTACATCATGCTGACGCCCTCGATCGGGCTCTGCCTGATGCCGTCCACGATCTTTGGCGGCTTGATCTTCGCCGCCTCGAGGATGGTCGGCACGACGTCGATCACGTGGTGGAACTGGTGGCGGATGCCGCCCCTGTCCGTGATCACGGCCGGCCACGAGATCGCCATGCCCTGCTTGGTCCCGCCAAAGTGCGAGGCGATCTGTTTGGTCCACGAGAACGGCGTGTCGAACATCCACGCCCACGGCACCGCCATGTGGGGATAGGTCCGGTCCGTGCCCCAGATCTCGTAGAAGTACTTGAGCTGGTCCTCCACCGGCACCTCGACCCCGTTGAACATCGCCACCTCGTTCGGCGTGCCGATCAGCGTGCCCTCGGAGCTCGTGCCATTGTCGCCGTTGATGTAGACGATGAGCGTGTTGTCGAGCTTGCCCATGTCCTCGACGGCCTGGATCACGCGGCCGATCTCGTGATCCGTGTACATCACGTAGGCGGCGAACACGTCCACCTGGCGGAGGAACATCTTCTTCTCGTCGGCCGTGAGCTGCTCCCAGTCCTTCAGGAGATCCTTCGGCCAGGGCGTGAGCCTGGCGCTCTGCGGGATCACCCCGAGCCTCTTCTGGTTCGCGAAGATCCTTTCGCGGAGCTTGTTCCAGCCCTCGTCGAACAGATGCAGGTCCGCCGCCTTCTTGATCCACTCGGGCGTGGGATGGTGCGGCGCATGCGTCCCGCCCGGCACGTAGTAGAGGAAGAAGGGCTGGTCAGGCGTCAGCGTGTTGACCTCGTTCATGTACGCGATCGCCTCGTCGGCCATCGCGGTGATGAGGTTGTAGCTCGGGTTACCCCGGAACGGATAGATGTACGTCGTGTTCCTGGCGAGGTTGTCGGGCTGCCATTGGTTGGTGTCGCCGCCCATGAAGCCGTAGAAGTACTCGAAGCCGAGGCCCGTCGGCCACTGGTCGAACGGCCCCGTCGCAGCTGCCTGGAAGGCCGGCGTGTTGTGGTTCTTGCCGAACCAGGAGGTGCGGTAGCCGTTGTCCTTCAGGATCTTGCCGATCGTCGCCTTGTCCTTGGTGATGAAGCTGTCGTAGCCCGGGTAGCCGGTCGCCTGCTCGGCAATCACGCCGAATCCACCCATGTGGTGATTGCGGCCGGTGATGATCGCGGCGCGCGTGGGCGAGCACAGCGCCGTCGAGTGGAAGTTGGTGTAGCGGAGGCCACTGGCGGCGACGCGGTCGAGCGCCGGCGTCGGGATGACCCCGCCGAAGGTGCTCGGCACGCCGTAGCCCGAGTCGTCGGTCATGATCAGGAGCACGTTCGGCGCACCTTTGGGCGGGACGATGCGGGCCGGCCAGTAGGGCTTCGAGCCCTGGGTGGTGCGCTCGATCTTCCCGCCAAATGTCTGCGGGGGCGCCGGGATCTGGTCGCCCTGGATGGTCGTGGTCGCGCTGGGTGAGCCCGGGGTGCCGGTGATCTGCTGGGCGGAGCCGATGCTGTGCGCGAGCCCGAGACCCGCCACGAAGACCATGAGCGTCCAGATTCGGTACCGTCTCGACATGTGCGGTTTCCCTCGCTCAGTTGTTGCGGTTGTAGTCGAAGTTCTGCACCTGCACGGTGATCTGCTTGGCCGGCACCGTCAGCTCGGCATAGGCCACATGGTTGAGCCCGCTCGGCAGCGTCTTGAAGGTGGCGGAGAGATTGACGGGGTCGCCCTGGAACGTGGCCGACACCTGGATCCGGCGCACGTGCCGCGTCAGCGGGTCCACCCAGAGGGAGAGGGTGTCGCCCTGGTAGAGCACGTTGTCGCCGGTGAGCTCGAAGAGGCCGGCGGCGTCGGGGCCGGTGGCCTTCGCGTGGCCCAGGAACTCCTGGACCTTGCCGGTCGTCGACAGCGTGTATTGATCCAGCATGTCCCGGAGCCCGACCAGGTACTCCTCCATTCGCTTGCGCTCGTCCTCGGCAATGCGCCGGCGCAGGAAGCCCCGGGGCAGGGGAGCACCCTGATCGTTCATGACCGTGCGCTGCAGCTGCCCGCCGGGCCCGTAGTTGACCGCGTCGAGGCGGATATCCTTGACCTGGCCCTGGGCGAATATCTCCATGCGGCTGGTCCAGCTGTACTGGCGCATGAGGGCCGCATTGGTCCTGCGGGCCTCCGTGACCCGGGCGGCCACGTCCGCGCCGGCCGCCGAGCCGCCTTGGGCTGCCGCGATTCCAGGCAGACCTGCCAGCAGCACGGAGGCGACAACGATCAGGAACGTGCGCATCGATCCACCTCGCGTCGGGATGCATGCCCGTTCAGCGCCCTGCTCTGGTGCCAGGATCCGGGCGGGGCGGGTGCGGGTCTGCGGGGGATTGGCCCTGGCGCCAGAGTCAGGGGAGCCGCCTGGATGCCGCGCGGCCTCCTGCCAGCCATGTGACAAAGCAGAGACAACCTCCATGGTCCGATCCGGAAATTCCGTCGACAACTTATACCATGCCCGCCAAGAAGGGCATCTCGCGGACGACGACGCGATGGCCCTGGACACGATGCACTATCTCGATGAGCGAGCTCGCGAGGAAGCTCGCGCGCCGACCTGCTCCGGCTCCGTCTCCCGTATGACCTCGCCGGGAGGTCTCTTGACTGGGTGGAGAGGCTCGGCGAACCTGTGGCCCGCTGCACTCATCCTCGTCCCGGAGGTGGCACCGTGCCGTTCGGAGGCAATGACTGGCTTGCGTTGACCCAGGAGCCCACGCTGGAGCCCGAGCTTCCCATCTGCGATCCGCATCATCACTTCTGGGACTTCCGCACCGCGCGCATCCCGTACCAGCGGTACCTGCTCCACGAGCTCGCCGCCGACATCGGCAGCGGCCACAACGTGCGGTCCACGGTGTTCATCGAAGCGCGCGCCATGTATCGGGTAGATGGCCCGGAGGAGATGCGCCCGGTGGGCGAGGTGGAGTTCGTCCAGGGGCTCGCGGCGGCCAGCGCCAGCGGCCTCTACGGACCCGGGCGGGCCGCTGCGGCCATCGTCGGGCACGCCAACCTCAACCTGGATGCGCGTGTGGCCCCGGTGCTGGAAGCGCTCCAGGCGGCCAGCCCCAATCGCTTCCGGGGCATCAGGCACTCCGTCACGTGGGATCCGCACCCGGAGGTGGAGAACACGGCGGCGCACAAGATCCAGGGGCAGCTGGGCACCGACCAGTTCCGCGCCGGCGCGCGGGTCCTGGCGAAGATGGGCCTGTCGCTCGAGGGGTGGCTCTACTTCCCGCAGCTGCCGGAGCTCGCGGCCTTCGCGAAGGCGGTGCCGGATCTCACCATCATCCTGAATCACATCGGTGGCCTCCTCCGCGTCGGTCCGTATGCTGGTCGCGATGCGGAGGTGCTGAGCCAGTGGCGGAGCGGCATCGCCGCCGTCGCCGCGTGCCCCAACGTGTACATGAAGCTCGGCGGCATCGGCATGCCGCGCACGGGCTTCGACTGGCATGAACGGACCACGCCGATCGGCTCCGAGGAGCTGGCCGCCTCCATGGCCCCGTTGATCACATACTGCATCGAGCAGTTCGGCCCGAGCCGCTGCATGTTCGAGAGCAACTTCCCGGTGGACAAGGTCTCGTTCTCGTACAACGTGATGTACAACGCCTTCAAGCGCCTGTCGAAGGGCTACAGCGCGAGCGAGCGCGCGGCGATGTTCCACGACACCGCCGCGCGCGTTTACCGCATCGGAGCCTGATTGCCTCAGCCGACGCGGCGCCCGGGCCCACCGTACGGCATCACGCTGCCCCACGGATTGACGTGGAGGATCCGGAGCTCATCCTTGGGCCCCTTCAGCTCCACGGAGTACATCGTCGCTCCGCGGCGCCCCGTGAACGGCAGCACCTTCTCGACCGTGAAGCCCTTCAGGTACCGGTCGGCGTACTGCTGCGCCATCTCCTTGGCCTTCTCCTCCGTGACCAGCGTGCCCTCGGGCTGACCCTCCCCGAAGCAATAGCCGGGTCCGCCCTGCCAGCCTGGCCCCATCATGCCGGGGCCCCAGCCCATGCCAGGTCCCATCCCCATCCCAGGTCCCATCTGGCCCCAGCCCATCTGGGCGAAGACGAGCCCGGCCGACAGCACGAGGGCCAACCCCACTGCCAGACCGATCGCGATCCGCTTCATGCCCGGTCCCCCCTTTCGAGTGGCGCCCAGCGATAGTGTGTGCGTCAACCGTGCCAGGGTGAGATCCGTTGATACGCGGGCACTTCCGGCGGAAGGGGCGGCCGAGCGACGGGGTGTGGCCGCCGCAAGTGGGACGCCAGCGCCTCGAATCTGCCTCGATCCCGGCGGGAACGCGGAGAAGACCGGCTTCCCTTGACTCCTCAGGCGGAGGCCCCTAAAGTAGCCCGACTCCGAGCGAAGTAAACTCTTGCTGAGCGGAGGCGCACACCATGAGCCACTGGCGCATCGCGGTCGTCCTGCTCGCCAGCGTTCTTTGTCCCGTGGCCGTCGCGGCGGCCCCCGAGGGCAAGGTCGTGATCGCGCAGGGCGTGGACCCGACGACGCTCGACATGACGAACCAGCAGGAGCAGCCTGCCTCGAACGTGGGCGCGCAGATCTTCGAGTCGCTGCTCGAGCGCGACCAGAGCCTCAAGCTCGTGCCGGCGCTCGCGGCCGAGATGCCGAAGCTGGTCGGGCCCACGACCTGGGAGTTCAAGCTCCGCAAGGGCGTCAAGTTCCACAACGGCGAGGATTTCACCGCCGAGTCCGTGAAGTTCAGCGTCGAGCGGCTCATCAACCCGGCCAACAAGCTCCGCGGCTCGTCGTCCTTCGCGCCGATCGACCGGGTGGAGATCGTCGACACCTATACGGTGAAGATCCACACAAAGAAGCCGTGGCCCGTCTTCCTGAGCCACATCGCGCTGCGCCAGGTGGCGATGTATCCGCCGAAGGAGTACGCCGGCAAGGACACGGCGGCGATCTCGAAGAATCCGATCGGCACCGGGCCCTACAGGTTCGTCCGCTGGGCGAAGGACGAAGAGATCGTGATGGAGGCGTTCCCCGGCTACTGGGGCGGGGCGCCGAAGATCAAGACGGTGGTCTTCAAGCCGATCCCCGATGACGCCGTGCGGGTGGCGGCGCTCCAGAACGGCGAGATCGACGTGGCCGTGAACATTCCGCCGCACCTGGCCGGGATCATCGAGCGGCACCCGAAGATCTTCCTCAGCACGGCGCCGTCCATCCGGACGATCCAGCTCATGATCTACACGCATCAGATGGACGCGAACCACAAGCCGATCGGCCCGTACAACGGGCCCACCGCCGACAAGCGCGTGCGCCAGGCCCTGGCCTATGCCATCGACGCCGACGAGATCATCAAGGGCGTGATGGACGGCAAGGCCGTGCGGGTCGCCACCATGCTGACGAGCCTCCACTTCGGCTACGACCCGGCGCTCAAGCCCGTGAAGCAGGACCTGGCGCGCGCGAAGAAGCTCCTGGCCGAGGCCGGCTATCCGAACGGCCTCGAGATCGTGCTGAACGGTCCGCAGGGACGGTACGTGCGAGACCGCGAGGTGGCGGAGGCCGTGGCCGGCCAGCTCACGAAGGCCGGCATCAAGACGACGCTGCGCACGCATGAGTTCGTGAGCTACCTGAACAACATGGTCTACGTGCACAAGGCCGGGCCCGTATGGCTGATCGGCTGGGGCCATCCCAGCCTCGACGCCGAGGCGATCTACGTGCCGCTCTTCAAGTCCCCCAACCTCTTCGTCAACTGGCACAACGAGGACTTCAACGGCATGGTCGAGGAGGCGCAGTCCCAGATGGACGAGAAGAAGCGCCTCGCCCAGTACCACCGCATCAACAAGCTGTGGATCGAGGAGGTCCCCGCGATCCCGCTCTACCAGCAGATCGACCTCTACGGCGCCAACAAGCGCCTGACCTGGAAGGCGCGGAGCGACGAGCTGATCCGCGCCTACGACATGGGGCTCAAGAAGTAGCCGGAACGGGGGCCCGCGCTCCGGCCAGGGCGCTCTCGGCCTCGTCGAGCCAGAAGCGCATGTCCATCTCGCGGTACATGGAGGCGGCGGCGACGAGCGACGCCCGCGCGTCCTGCCGATCGCCCGTGCCCGCGTGGAGCCGCCCCAGACCCAGGCGGCAGTGTGCCACCAGTGGACGCAGGTGGTGCGATTCGGCGACGCCGAGGGCTTTCCGGTAGTGGGCCTGGGCGCGCCCGGCGTCGAAGCGCTCCGGATGGGCCGCGATGTCGCCCAGCAGGTGATGCACCGTGGCGACGAAATCGAGCCGTTGCAGGGACGACTGCACGGCGCGCGTGGCCAGGCGCTCGGCGTCCCCGATCCGATCGAGGAGGAGGCACGCGCGGCCCAGCGCGTGGTCGATCCAGCCGTTCGGGCGCATGCCGCCCGCTGACTGTCCCTCGGCGAGGCTCTCGCTCTCCTGGATCCGGCGCAGCGATTCGTCCGCCTCGCCGAGATAGGCGAGGGCGCGAGCGGAGTAGGCGAGTGCCATGGGAAGCTCGGAGGAGATATTTCCGGCCCGGAGGACGTCGATCCACCGCTCGAGGCGCGACAGCGCCTTCGCCCACTCGCCTTTGAGGAGGTGGGATACCGCGGTGGCGTGGCACGCGACGCCGATCGTGTAGGCATTGTGCGTCGACTCGGCGAGCTCCATGAGCTCCGCCGTGTGCCCGGCGGCTTCCGGGAACCGGCCGAGGTGAGCGAGGCCCATGAGCAGCCAGCCCCGGCTGTTGATGGCCGGGGGCTGGCTGCAACCGAAGAACTCGTGGGCCCATTCCGCCGGGATGGCCGCCACGTTGGCCCGGGCCAGCTCGACCAGCTCGGTGTACTCGCCGCGGTACGAGTGCGCCTGCACGAGGAAGCTCGAGGCGAGGATGCGGAGGCGCAAGTCTCCGAGGCGCTCCGCGATCGCGAGCGCTCGCGTGCCACACGCGAATGCCTCGTCCAGCTCGTGCAGCCTGCCGTGGATGTTGGACAGGAAGGCCAGGACCCGGCTGCGCCGGCCGTCGTCGTTCAGTCGGTCGGCCAGCGCGTCCGCCTCGCGAAGGATCTTCAGCACCCCCCCGAACTCGCCCAGCTGGGCCAGGACGGGCCGGAGCTCCAGACGGATATCGAAGGCTTCCACCAGGGTGGCTCGGCTCTCGGCCAGCTTCGCGAGAGCATCGAGTGCCCGGGTCAGCAGGGCTCGCGCCTCCTGGAGCGCCGACCGCGCGGCCGCTCTGACTCCCGCTTGCCTCAGATAGGACGCGGCCTTCGCCCACGCCTCGGCGCGGAGCGCATGGTGCGCTACCTGCTCTATCCGGTCGCTGGACCGGTCTGTGAGACGTTCCGCGCCTTCAGCCTCGAGCGCCTCGGCCACTGCGCGGTGGAGGAGCTTCCGCCTGTGCGCAAGGAGCCGATCGTAGGCGACCTCCCGCACCCGGTCGTGCGTGAAGTCGAGCTCGTTGCCCGTGGCCTGGAGCACGTGGGAGCGCACCATTTCCTCGACGGCTTCCGCCGCGTCGCGCTCTTCCATGCCGCTCGCCCGGCGGAGAAGCGAGAAGTCGAACTGCCTCCCGATGACGGCGGCTACTGCCGCCAGCTGCTGGCCGCGCGGGTCGAGCTGGTCCAGCCGGCGAGCCACGAGATCCCGGACGTTCGGGGGGAGCGCAGGCAGCGCCGATTGCTCGCGGACGTCGGTCGGGCTTGCCTGGTCCAGCGAGCGCATGGCCTCGACGGCCACGAAGGGGTTGCCCTCGCTCATGATCCAGATGCGCTCCTCCAGCCGGGCGAGCGTCGGCGCGTCGCTTCCCACACGGGTGAGGGCGCGCACGAGGAGGGCCGTTTCGGGCCTCGACAGCGGGGAGAGCGATAGAAGGGCTGCCTGAGCGCCCCGTGCCAGCCCCGCGAGCGTTCGTTGCGCTGCGGGCGCACCGGCGAGCTCCTCTTCGCGGGCCGTCGTGAGAACGAGCGCAGCCCATGCTGAGACGCGCCGGCTCACGAAGGCCAGCAGGCGCAGGCTCATCTCGTCGGCCCAGTGGAGATCCTCCAGCACGAGCACCAGAGGCTGACGCACCGCGAGCCCCTCGAGAAGGGCGGCGATGCTCTCGAACAGGGGAAGGGAGGTGGCGCCTGCGCGGGGAAGCCCGGCCACGCCTGCTTCAGGGAGGAGGCGACACAGCTCGGCGCGACGTGTCGGGTGCAGGGCGCCCAGGAGCTCCTCGTCCTGGCTGACCCTGGCCGAACGAAGGGCGTCCACCCACGGGCCGAATGGGAGGACCGAGTCGCTCTCGTGGCAGCGCCCAACCAGCACCCGGCACTCGCGGGATAGCGCCTCGGCCGCCAGCGCGCCGACGAGCTGCGTCTTGCCGATCCCTGCCTCGCCGACCACGGTGGCGACGCGCCCCTGGCCACCGAGCGCCTGGTCGAGCAGATGACGCAGCCGGCCCAGGTCCTCGTCCCGTCCGAACAGGGGCGTCTCTGCGGTGGGCAGATCTGGCGGAGCAGTGCCGCCGTCCGCCGCTCGCTTCGCCGCGCCCACGCCCGGGTCTGCTCCGCTCTTCGTCGGGCGGCGAAGGAGCTCCTGGTAGAGCTGCTTGGTCTCGGGTTCCGGAGACGTGCCCAGCTCGCGCTGCAACGCGCCCACGCACACCTGGTACTGCTTGAGCGCCGCGCCGAGCCGTCCCTGGCGGCTGTAGAGGCGCATGAGCGCGCGGTGCACGG
>Ga0335070_10001835_pt1 | contig 24625 bp, 17 predicted proteins | sample Lox_Sample_13_FD_206722 | JGI IMG/M metagenome (GOLD analysis project Ga0335070, IMG submission 206722) | Soil microbial communities from Loxahatchee National Wildlife Refuge, Florida, United States - Lox_Sample_1.3 | ecosystem: Environmental > Terrestrial > Soil > Wetlands | place: USA...
CGTTCCCGTCGGGGCCCGCGACGATCCCGAGAGGGCCGGAATCCGCCGTCGGGATCAGGAACTCCGTGACGGCCCCCGAGGTCGAGATGCGCCCGATCCGGTTCGCGTCGAACTCCGTGAACCAGAGCGCGCCGTCGGGCCCCGGCGCGATCGCGAAGCTCCGCGTCGTCGCGGGAAGGAGGAACTCCGTGAACTCTCCCGAGGGCGTCAGGCGGGCGATCCGGCTCGCGCCGGACTCGGCCACCCAGAGGTTGCCGTCGGGGCCCGCGGCGATGCCGGTCGGGGCGGCGGCGGGGGTCGGGACCGGGAACTCCGTGATCGCACCCGACGTCGTGACCCGCCCGACCTTGTTCGCGGAGTTCTCGGTGAACCAGAGCGCGCCGTCGGGGCCCGCAGCGATGGCCTGCGGCATGCTGTTCGCCGTCGGGATCGGGAACTCCGTCAGCACGCCCGCGGTCGTCAGGCGTCCGACCTTGTTCGAGGTTTCCGTGAACCACAGCGCCCCGTCCGGGCCCGTCGTGATCCCCTCGGGGCCGCCGGAAACCGGAAAATGCGTCAGCGCGCCCGCCGTCGTGAGCCGGCCGATCCGGGTCCCGCCCGACTCCGCGATCCAGAGCGCGCCGTCCGGCCCGGACGCGATCCCGTGAGGGCCGCTGACGGCGCCCACGGCCCAGCTCGTCGTCGCCCCCGCCGTCGTCGCACGGCCGATCCGGTCGGCCTCCGCGAACCAGAGCGCGCCGTCTGATCCGGCCGTGATGAAGTACGGGAGGGCCCCTCCCGCGAGCGGAAACTCGCGGTCCACCTCGGGAGGCGGACCCTCGCCGATCGCGTACCGGCCGACCTTGCCCGTCAGGAACTCCGTGAACCAGAGGTTTCCGTCGGCCCCAGCCGCGATCGCGTAGGCCCCGGCGTCCGCCGTCGGCACGAGGGCCTCCGAGATCGCGCCGGCCGTCGTGATGCGGCCGATCCTGTTCGCGTCGAATTCCGTGAACCACAGGGCACCGTCGGGCCCCGCCGCGATGTCGAACGTGCGCGTCGTCGCGGGCAGCGAAAACTCCGTGACGACTCCCGCCGTCGTGATGCGACCGATCGCCCCTGCGTTCGACTCCGTGAACCAGAGCGCCCCGTCCGGGCCGGCCGCGATTCCGAACGGGCCCGACGCACCCGTCGGCGTCGGGAACTCGGTCACGACTCCCGCCGTCGTGATCCGCCCGATCCTGTTCGTGCCGACCTCGGCGAACCAGAGCGCGCCGTCCGGACCCGCGGCGATCCCCGCGGGGCTGCTGTTCGCCGAGAGGATCGGGGTCTCCGTGAGTTCGCCCGCCGTCGTGAGGCGCCCGATCTTGTTGCTCGCCTCCGTGAACCAGAGCGCCCCGTCCGGGCCGACCGCGAGCTGTTGCGGGGCGCCGGGCGCGGGGAAATGCGTGAGAGCGCCCGCCGTCGTCAGGCGTCCGATCGCGGCCGACTCCGTGAACCAGAGCGCCCCGTCCGGGCCGAGGACGATGCCCTGAGGGTTGCTCACCGCCCCGACCGCGAGCTCCGCGATGACGCCGCCCGTCGTGATGCGCCCGATCCGGTCGACCTCCGTGAACCAGAGCGCCCCGTCCGGCCCGGGGGTGATCTGGTTCGGAAGGCGGCTCGCCGAGAGGGGGAACTCGAGGATGGCCTGCGCCGGGAGCGCCGCGGCCAGCGCGAGACCCGCAAACGCGACGAGAACCGCGGGGAGTCGTGCGGAGCGCGCGCGCCCGTCCATGGTCAGTCCGCCATTCTCTCCCGGACCGCGCTCTCGATCTCGTCGCCGTACGCAACGAGGCCATGGTCGCCGCCGGCGACGCGGTGGAAACGCGATCCTTTCGCGAGGCGGCCGGACTTCTCCCAGCGCGCCCAGGCCCCCGCGACCTGCGCGTACGGAACGGTTTCGTCGTCCGTCCCCATGACGACCGAGACGGGCACCGGCGGCGGCGCCTCGTCGACGCGCACGAGCGCCATCTCCTCGAAGAATCGCCGCCGGATCGGGAGCGGCCGCTCCTCGCCGTGGTGGAAGAGGTCGAATTCTTCGCCCTCCGGCAGCTTCTCCTTCCATCGTTCGTGAAAGCCCAGAGCGGGCGCGACGAGAACGAGAGGGCAAGAGACGGGAGCGGAGTTTTCTGCGAGTGAAAGAGCCACGAGAGCGCCCAGCGAGCTTCCGACGACCACCCTCGGCTCGGCGCGGTCGAACGCCGCCCTGGCCGCGGCGACCATCTCGAAGAAACTCAGCTCCCGGAAGGACGGCACGTTGAGGTCCGGGGCGACGACTTCGAACCCGTCGGCGGCGAACCGGTCCTCGAGAACCGCCCGTTTGCGGCCGCGGGGCGACGAGGCGAGGCCGTGAAGGTATAGGATCCTGGGCACGGTTCAATTCGCTCCGGCGGAGGATACAGACTGGCAGAAAGCTTGCGGCTTGATCAGCGAAGTCTTGACTGGACCGGTGTCTGTGACGTAAGTCTCACGTTTATCAGTTGAACCTCGGAAAGGCCTGTCCAAGATTCCGGATCTCCCGACGGAAAGCCGGAGGCGAGGCCCTCACCGAAGCATCACCATCTTTTTCTTGGAGGAGGAACCTTGATGAAAAACGCTCTCAGAATCCTTATGGCCGTGGCGCTCGTCGTCACCGCCTCAGCCGCCTTCGCCGGTGAGACGGGCTCCGTCTCGGGCGTCGTGAAAGACGGCAGCGGCCTCGCGGTTCCCGGCGCCACCGTGAAGATCGTCGGCGCCCAGGCGCCGCGCACGACCGTCACGAACGCGTCCGGCGCCTTCAAGTTCCCGACCCTTCTGCCGGGCGACTACGTCGTCACCGCGGACCTCAAGGGCCTCGGCACGGCGAGCCATAAGGTGAAGGTCTTCGTCGACAACGACGCGCAGCTGTCTCTCTCGCTCGTCCAGTCCACGAAGGCCGAGGTCGTCGTGACCGGCGCCGCGACCGAGATCGACAAGAAGGCCTCCGAAGTCAACTTCAACTACACGGACAACACCCTCAAGGACCTCCCGCTCGGGCGCACGTACGAAGGCGTGTTGAAGATCATCCCGGGCGCGGCAGCCGACACGGCCGGAAGCGGCCAGGTTGCGATGTCCGGCGGCACGCGGCAGGACAACAAGTTCCTCCTCGACGGCGTCAACATCACGAACCCGGGCTACGGGTTCCTCGGCGTCGACACGAACCAGCTCGACATCGCGGACTTCAACGTGAAGAAGGGCGGCATCTCGGCCGAGTTCGGGCGCACGTCCGGCGCGATGATCAACGCCGTCACGAAGTCGGGCACGAACCAGATCGCCGGCGCGGTCCAGTTCAACATCTCCCCGAGCTCGTTCCAGGCGAACAACGACTTCGGGACGACGCAGGACGTCAGCACGTACAACGGCCAGGGGAACATCGGGTTCCCGATCATCAAGGACGCGCTCTTCGGTTACGTTTCGGCCGCCTACTACGACACGAAGACGACCGGGACGACCGCCACGTACAGCGGCGTCACGTCGACGCAGCCGGACGCCACCGCCAAGAACGGCGACTACTTCGGCAAGCTCACGTACTTCGGGGGCCAGAACGTCCTCATCAACGCCGGCTTCCGCGCTCTCCCCGCGAAGTCCGACAACCAGTTCAACTCGATCTACGACGCCCCGACCGCAGCGTACGGCGCCGACACGACGAACTACGTCGGCAACGCGTCGGTCGACTGGTTCGTCTCGAAGGACACGGCCGAAAACGACACGTCGAACGGCAACAACCTCATCCCGCCGTTCCAGCCGACGACGATCAACCCGAAGACCCTCGGCGCCTACGGCGCGTTCCCCGACCCGACGCGCAACGGCGGCAACTCGGGCGTGCCGGAGTTCCAGTCGACGGGCGACCGTTACAAGAGGAACGAGATCAAGGCGACGCTCAGCCAGTACTTCGACTTCGGCAGCTCGCAGCATCAGTTCAAGCTCGGCGGCGGATACGAGGACGACACGATGGACACCGTCCGGGCGACGAACGGCTGGGGCACATGGGCGACCGGCATCTCGTGCCCGGCCTCGGTCTGTGGCGTGGCGGTGTCCAACACGGACCGCGCCCGGTACTACACGTCGCAGCCCGAGCAGAACTCGGGCGCGCGGACGTACTCGGCGTTTCTCCAGGACACGATCACGTTCAAGGCCGTCACGGTCAGCCTCGGCGTCCTCGCCAACAAGGACGACTTCGCCCAGATCTGCAAGCAGGGCAACGTCTGCGGACCGACCGGCACACCGGCCGAGACGACGGACACGCGCATCAACTTCATGTCGTTCGACTGGAGCACGCTGATCCAGCCGCGCCTCGGCATCACGTGGAACACGAACCTCGTCGAGGGCGACAAGCTCTACAGCTCGTACGGCGAGTACGCGGGCCTCGATCAGAAGTCCACCGCGCGCTCCTTCGCCCCGTACCGCATCCGCCAGGACCAGGCGTACTTCTGCGCCACGGTCGGCGGCTGCGCGGGCGGATTCGCATACGGCCAGCTCATGGGCTCGCAGTACCGCGGCTCTTCGGGCGGCAAGCTCATCCCGGCCTACCTGAAGGAGCCCTACTACCAGGAGTTCATCCTCGGGTACTCGGCCGCGGCCACGAAGGACATCGCCGTCGACGCGTACTACCAGTACCGCAACCTCAAGAACGCCATGGAAGACACGCCGATCGACCCGGCGAACTACTTCGGATCGTTCCAGGCGGCGAACTTCCCCGACGCGCGGCGCGTCTACCGTGCCTACACGCTCGACGTCCAGAAGCGCTACGCGAACAGCTGGTACGCGGACATGAACGTCACGTTCAGCCACCTCTACGGCAACTTCGACGAGGACTACGGCACGGGTCTCTTCAACACGTCGTCGTTCCTCGAGGACGAGCCGGGCTGGTACACGACCGACCCGAATCGCTACGGCACCATGACGCAGGACCGCCCGGTCATCTTCAAGTTGATGGCCACCTACGACACGCCGTTCGGCCTCACCCTCGGCGGCTTCCTCCGCGTCCAGAGCGGCACGGCCTGGGAGGCCCGCGGCGCCACGCCGTCGACGGCCGACGGCCGCTACCTCGAGCCCGCCGGCTCGCGCCGCCTCCCGACGTGGACGAACTTCGACGCGCTCCTCGCCTACACGTTCAAGCCCTCGGGCAACATGGGCGTCCGCCTCGAGTTCCGCGTCGCGAACGTCTTCAACACGCAGACCGTTCTCGCCGTGGACCACACGAAGTACTTCGACGGGTACGTCGACGGCACCCCGGCCTCGACCGAGGGGCCCCAGGGAACGTCCCAGCCCAACCCGAACTTCGGCAACGCGACGGCCTGGGCCGCGCCGCGCCGCTTCACGCTCATGGCTCGCCTCGACTTCTAGACGAGCCTCGACCGGTTCTCTTTGCGGCCCGGCGGCGACGCCGGGCCGTTTTCTATTTCGACCGGCCGAGCGCCTCGAGGAACGCCCGGGCCTTGTCGTAGCCGGGCTGCAGGGCGAGGGCCTCTTTCGCGAGCGCGCGAGCCCGATCCGTCTCGCCCGCCATCGCGCACGCGACCGCGAGATTGAGCCGGGCTTCCGCGCTCGCGCCGTCGAGCCGCACGGCCTCCTCGAGATCCGCGCGGCCGCCTGCCGCGTCGCCGGACTCGATGCGCGAAAGGCCTCGGCGTTCGAGCAGCGAGGAAAGCGTGGCCGCCGCCTCGGCTCTCGGCGCAGCGGACGCGAGCGAGCGTCCGAGCGCCGCGATCGCTTCGTCGCTCTTCCCCGCGGCTGCGAATGACCGGCCCACGCGGAGCCAGAAGAGCGCGGGATCGGGATGTCCGGGCGCGGCCGCCCCGGCGTGCCGCATCGCGCCGGCGGCGTTCTTTTCGATCTCCCAGAGGACGAGGTGCATGTCTTCGTCCGCGGCGCCGTCCCAGAGGCCCGTCGGCCAGAGCGAGACGGCTGCGAGAACCGCCGCGGCCGCCACGGAGGCGCCGACGCCGCGCTTCGCCCGCCACGCCTCCGGGAGCTTCGCGACCGCGGCGCCCGCGAGCGGCGCGAGCGCGACGAGGAGCGGCAGGCGATAGCGCGTCGCGACGAAGAAGGCGGCGACGGCGAGGACGTACGCGGGAATGAAGGCGGTCCAGACGAGCAGCGCGCGGCGCGCCTCTCCCGCCGAGGCGAGGATGGCGAGGACGAATCCCGCGCCCGCGAGTGGGAGGAGGAGGCCGGGGCCGACGGCGAGGATCTTCAGCGCGGTGCTGTGCTCGCGGTACCACGGGAAGCTGAAGTTGAGCGGCGCCTCGTCGCCCGAAAGAGTGAACCGGATCTTCCTCAGAAAGAGAGACGCGGCGGAGCCGGGGTTCGCGCGAATCCAGCGGAGCGCCTCGCGGGCGAAGTGCGCCGAGACCTCCGGGGTCGAAAGCGAGCGGCCCTCGGCTGCCTCGGCCACCCTCTTCGCATCCCGCGCCTGTCCGCCGATGTCGGGCGTGATCCCCGGGAGCGCGCGGTAGACGCCGTTGGCGCCCGGCCCGTTCCCGACGAGAAAGTTCAGGCCGCCGTGCGAGGAGATGAGGACGAATTCACGGGAGACGACGAAGTTCCGGAGGGTAACGGGCGCGATCGCGACGGCGGCGCCGCCGACGAATGCCGCAGCGATCCACACCCTTCTAAGAGATTTCTCTTTGAACATGAAAAGAGCCAGGGCCGCCGCGATCGCGGCGACGCAAAGGAGGGCGTTCGGGCGGTTGAGGGAAAGAAGGCCGCCCGCAAAGCCGGCGGCGATCATGACCCTCGAAGAAATCGGCGCTGCGGCGAGCGGCGGCGCCGCCCGCCGAACTCCGCCGCTTGCCGCTGCTTCGCCCCCAGTCACATTCGAAGAAAAGCGCCTTGGCGTGAGCCCCACAGAAAGCAGGTACAGGAAGAGCGCCGTGAGGAACGGGTCCAGCGCCGCCTGCAGGATGAGCGCCTCGTGAAACGTCACGACGCCCGTCAGGGCGAAGAGGACGCCCGCGGGGAGCGCCGCGCGGTCGCCGAAGAGGCGCCGCGCCGTCAGGAAGACGAGCACGACCGCCGCCGCGCCGAGCATCATCTGGACGACGCGCGCGACGGGGAACGACACGCCGGTCGCCGCGAGGAAATACTCGTAGAGCGGCGACACGAAGAACGGCACGGGCCCCTCGCCGCGGAGCAGGAGATCTCCGTTCGCGATGCGCCACGCGAGGCGTGCGTACACGCCGCCGTCGAGGTCGCCGTAGGGCTGGAGGAGCGGATGGCCTCCGAGCTGCGCGAGGACGGCCGCCTTCGCGGCGATCGCCCCCGCGGCGAGAAGGAGAAGGCGGCGGGTCACGCGGGAAGGTTACCTCCCGCGCCTTGCTAAGCTGGCCTCATGGCCGCGTTCTGGATCGGCGTGGACGGGGGCGGCACGCGCACGCGCGCTGTCGTGGCGGGCGAGGACCTCGTTCCGATGGGCAGCGGCGCCTCGGGACCCGCGAACGCTTCGACGCGCCCGCTCCCGCTCGTCGTCGAAACGGTCCTCGAGGCCGCCGGGGACGCCGCCGCCTCGGCGACCGTCGCGGCCGCCCGCGCGGAGAAAGTCGGCGTCGGTCTCGCGGGCGTCGAGTCGGCGGGCCTCGTCGCGCCGCTCACCGCCGCCCTCGAGGAGCATTTCGGCGCGGGACGCGTCCTCGTGACGACGGACGCGCGCATCGCGCTCGCCGGCGCCTCGCCCGGCGATCCGCAGGGGCCGGGCGTCGTCCTGATCGCGGGGACCGGGGCGATCGCCTACGGGCGCTCCGCGGGCGGGGCCGAGGCGCGTGCGGGCGGCTGGGGGCCGCTCCTCGGCGACGAGGGCTCGGGCTACGCGATCGCGCGCCAGGGCCTCGCCGCCGTCGTCCGGGACCTCGACGGGCGCGGCCCGAAGACGGCGATCCGGGAGATGCTCTTCCGGTCCGCCCGCGGGATCCACACGCTGGAGGAGCTTCTCGCGAAGATCTACAGGTCCGAGGGCGGCGCGGGCGACGTCGCGGCGTACTTCCCGATCGTCCTTGCGGCGGCGAAGGCCGGCGACGCCGAAGCGCGCCGGATCCTCGGCGAAGCCGGCAGAGAGCTCGCCCTCGCGGCGCTCACGGTCATCCGAAAGCTCCGGCTCGAGAACTCGTCGTTCCCCGTCTCGACCGTCGGCGGCGTTTTCAGCGCGGGCGACCTGCTCGTCGGACCCCTCGCGGCCGCGCTCCACGCCGTGGCGCCGGGCGCGCAGGTCGGCCCGCCGGCGTATCCGCCCGAGATCGGCGCCATCCGGCTCGCCCGGGCGCGAGCGGAGGCGCTCCCGTGAGCGACACGGCGGCGCTCCTCCGCCGGATGCACGAAGCGGACGCCGACGTGCAGACGGCCGTCGGCGCGGCGCTCCCCGCTCTCGCGCGGGCGGCCGACGCGATCGCCGCCCGTCTCGAGGCCGGCGGCCGCTGGATCTACGTCGGCGCCGGGACGAGCGGCCGGCTCGGCGCGCTGGACGCGGCCGAGATCCCGCCGACGTTCGGGACGGACCCCTCCCTCGTCGTCGCGCTCCTCGCGGGAGGGAAGGACGCCATGTTCGAGGCCGTCGAAGGAGCCGAGGACGACGCCGAAGCCGGCGCGGTCGACCTTCTCCGCGCCGGGCTCACGTCGAACGACGCCGTCGTCGGGATCGCGGCGAGCGGCGGAACGCCGTACGTGCGCGGCGCCTTGAAGGAGGCGCGCGCGCGGGGCGCCCTGACCGTCTCCGTCGTCTGCCGTCCCGGAGCGCCGCTCCTCGCCGAGGCGGACATCGGCATCCTCCTCGACACCGGGAAAGAAATCCTCGCCGAGTCCAGCCGGCTGAAGGCCGGGACCGCCCAGAAGATCGCGCTCAACATGCTCTCGACGGCCGTCATGGCCAAGCGCGGCCTCGTTTACGAGGGCGAGATGGTCGCGATGCGGCCGACGAACGAGAAGCTCCGAAAGAGGGCAAAACGAATCGTGGCGCAGCTGGCGGGAACGTCCGAAGAGGCCGCCGAAGATCTTCTTGGAAGGGTCAATTGGCATTTGCCTTCCGCACTCGTCGCGGCGAAATGGAAACTCGACGCTTCGGCGGCGTCTCTTCACCTTTCTAGGAAGAAATTCAACGTGGCGGCTGCACTGAGCCAGCCTCCGGAGACGGGCGGCAGATGAGCGTGGGAGCAAAGAACCTCTCTTCGGTGCCCTCGCTCGTGGATCTCCACATCCACGGCGCCTTCGGCGTGGACGTCCTCACGGCGTCCGCCGCCGAGATGGACCGGCTCGCCGCCGGGCTCTTCGCCCGCGGCATCTCCGGGTTCCTGCCGACGCTCGTCCCGCTGCCGCTGGCCGGGATGGCCGCGGCCGTCTCGCGCCTCTCGGAGTGGATGCGGACGCGGCGCGAGGGCGACGGGCGCGGGGCGATGCCGCTCGGCCTCCACTTCGAGGGCCCGTTCGTTTCGGCCGCGCGCTGCGGCGCGCTTCACCGCGCCGACTTCCTCGACGGCGACGACGCGACCGCCCTCGGCGCCTTCTTCGAGATCGCGTCCTCGGCGCCCGGGCGCGGCATGACGACGCTCGCCCCCGAGATTCGGGGCGGCATCGCGGTCGTCAGGGAGTTCGTCCGCCGCGGCTTCGTCGTCTCGATCGGGCACACGGAAGCGGACGTCGCGGCGCTCGACGCGGCGCTCGCGGCCGGCGCGCGCCACATGACGCACTTCGGCAACGCGATGAAGCCCCTCCACCACCGTGAGGCGGGCCCGGTCGGATGGGGCCTCGTGACGGACGGCGTGAGCGTGGACGTCATCGCGGACGGCCATCACCTCTCGAAGGAGATGCTCGAGCTCGTCTTCCGGGCCAAGGGGGACGGCCGCGTCGCGCTCGTCAGCGACGCGATGCCGGCTGCCGGCCTCGCGGACGGCGACTACGCGGTCTGGGGCGAAACGCTGACCGTGAAGAGCGGCGCCGCCCGCAACGCGTCGGGCGCGCTCGCGGGCTCGACGGCGCTCCTCGACGACTCCGTGAGACACCTCCAGAGGATCGGCTTTCCCGAAGAGCGCGCGATTCGCGCGGCGTCGGACGTCCCGCGGGCGGTCCTCTCCGCCGGGTGAACCCGCTGGCTTTCGCGCCGGCCTTCTGACATTCTTCCGCCGCAAACCCCATGGAACTCGCGCTCCAGGACGACGGAAGCGTCACGGTCGTCACGTTGTCGGGCGACCTCGTCATCGGCGAGGCCGAGGCTCTCTTCAAGAGGACCGTCAGCCGTCTTCTCGAGGAAGGCCGGGTGCAGCTCGTCGTCGACTGCAGCGGCCTGCGCTACGTCGATTCATCCGGCCTCGGCTCTCTCGTGCGCGCGCTCACGACGTCCCAGCACGAAGGCGGCGGCGCGAAGCTCCTCGGCGTTCCGGCGACCCTCCGCAAGCTCCTCGAACTGACGAAGCTCGATTCCGTCTTCGAGAGTTTCGACAACCGCGACCAGGCCGTCTCCAGCTTCTAGACACGGCGCTCCGGCGCCGGGCATTGGTGCAGATGGGCGACGTCGGCGAAACGGGACGGGCCGCCGAGGCCGAGTCCGCCGCTCTCGCGGAGCTGGCGCGTTGCGAGTCCGTCGCGCAGAAAGCGGCGTGGGCCGCGCGCTGGTGCGCGCGCCTTTCCGGAGCGGACGAGTCGCTCGTCTTCGGCATCGACGCGCCCTCCGGCGGCTGGATCGCCCTCGGCGCGTCCGGCTCGGGAGCCGGCAAGAGCCTCCGCCGCGTGATTCCGCGGGACGCCGGCGTCGTCCGGGAGGCCACGCGCAGCCGCACCCCCTGCGTGCGGCGCCGCGACGACGCCTCCTTCGACACCGACCCGCTGGCGCCCCTTCTCCCGGAGGGACCCGGCGTGGTCCTCGTCGTCCCGCTCCTCCTCGACAAGGACGCCGCCGGCGCGGCGGTTCTCTCGTACAGGCAGGAACCGGCTGGCGGGCGCCTCGCGAGACTCGAGGCGTTCCTTCCGGTCGCCGCCGCGGCGCTCGACCGCGCCCAGGCCGCCGAACGCAAGACGGCGGGCCAGCTCTTCGCGATCGAGCGCCTCACGAGCCTTTACGACGTCACGAAGGCCTTCGGCTCGACGATCGACCTCGGGGAGCTGTCCGCGCTCATCGCCCGCAAGGCCGCGGATTTCGCGGTCGCCGAGGTCGCGTCGCTCTGGCTCCTCGACTCCGAGGCGGGCGAAGTCTCACTTGCCGCCACGGCCGTCAACGGGAACTACGAGGTCGCGAACCCGCCCGAGTCCGTCGGAGGATCGCTCGTGGGCGACGTCCTCGCGGACCGCGCGATCGTGGCAAAGAACGCACTCGCGGACGACGACCCCCTGCGAAATGCCGACCCTTCCTACGAGGTCCGGAGCGTGCTTGCCGTCCCGCTCGTCGAAAACGACGCTCCGATCGGCGTCCTCGCCGCCGTCAACAAGCGCGGGCGCCGCCCGGAGTTCACGGCGGGGGACGAGGAGCTGCTCGCGGACGTCGCGCGACAGGCCGTGGCCGCGCTGCGGAACGCGCAGCAGTACGAGGCCGAGAAGAAAGTCGAGGAGCTGGACGCTCTTCTCGCGGTGAGCCGCGAGATCACCTCGACGCTCGACCTCGACAAGGTCATGCGGACGATCGTGAACGCCACGTCGGCGCTGATCCGCTACGACCGCTGTGCGATCGCGATCCTCCAGCGGGGGAAGCTCCGGATCGGGGCCGTCTCCGGCGCGGCCGAGGTGGACCGGAAGGACGCATCGGTCAGGCGGAGCGAGGCGCTCCTCGAGTGGGTCTTCTTCGGCGGAACCAACGTCGCCGTGACGCGCCACGAGGACGACACGATCTCGAGCGACCGCCCGGAGACCGAGGAAAAGTTCCGGACCTTCTTCGACGAGAGCGGCCGCAACGCCTTCTACGGCGTTCTGCTCGAGGATGACGAGGGGAAGCTCGGCGTCCTCGGCTTCGAGGCGACGGAGCCTCTCGAGTTCGATTCGGAGACCCGCGACCTTCTCCAGATCCTCGTCAACCAGGCCACGGTCGCCGTCCGCAACGCCCAGCTCTACGAGCAGGTCCCCCTGCCCGGGTTCCTCCGGCCTCTCGCGGAGCGCACCCGCAAGCTGAGGCAGCAGCCCGGCGGCCGCGCGCGGCGGTGGGCACTCGGGAGCGCCGCCGCCCTGCTCCTCCTCGCCGTACTGCCGTGGAACGTCCGGGTCTCCGGGCCCGCGCGCGTCGTGCCGGCCCGGAGGATTCCGGTGACGACGGCCGTCGAGGGCGTCGTCGAGAGCGTGGCGCACCGCGAGGGGGACGCGGTGGCCGCCGGGGCCGTCGTGGCGACGCTTCGCGACGACGCCTACCGCGCAGCTGCGGCCGAAGCGCGAGCGGCCGAGCAGATCGCCGAGGCCGAGGTCTCCCGCCACCGCGCAGAGGGAAACGTCTCGGCCCTGTTCCAGGCGGTCGCCCGGCGTGACGAGATGCGCGCGCGCGCGGCACTCGCCGGGGAGAAGCTCAGGCAAACGAGCCTCCGCGCGCCCGAGGCCGGCGTCGTCCTGACGCCGCGGCTCGAGGAGCGCGTCGGTCAGCTCCTCCCGGCCGGCGCCGAGTTCGCCGTTCTCGCCGACACCTCGGCCGTTCTCGCCGAAGTCGCCGTTCCGGAGCGGGACGCGGCGCTCCTCGCCACGGGCCAGAAAGTCGACGTCAAGGTGAACTCCTACCCCTACAGGACGTTCCCCGGGACCGTCGTCCGCCTCGGCGCGGCCGTCCGGGAGGAGGGCGAGCAGCGGTTCATGATCGCCGAGGCGCGCGTGGAAAATGCAGACGGGCTGCTCCGGCCCGGCATGCTCGGCAGGGCCAAGGTGTCGACGGGAGCGCAGCGCCTCCTCCGCGTCCTTCTCCGCGGCCCCGCGCGTTGGCTCTGGTCCCGGCTCTGGCCCCTCCTGCCGTGAGTGCCAGTCCTCGGGTCCCGGCCTCGCGATACGTCTCGGCCGCCCGCCATGGCCGTGCGGCCGAGGCCCTCGAGGCGCGCCACGGCGTCCGGCTCGACCGTCCCGCCCTCCGGAAAGATCTCGTCATCCGGCGCCAGGTTCGGATCGGCGAGGTGACCTGGGTCGTCAAGCAGCCGGAGACGAACAAGTTCTACAACTTCGACGACGACAACTGGACGCTGATCGAACTCTTCGACGGGACGCGGACCCGGATCGAGATCCTCGAGGAGTACCGCCGGCGATTCCCGGGAGGCGACACCGCGCTCACGCTCATCCTCGACTTCGAGGAGATGCTCCGCAAGGTCGACCTGCTCGAGCAGTCCGCTCCCGAGAAGAACCTCCAGCTCCTGTCGAAGTTCAGGAACCTGAGGCAGCGTGCGGCCGAAGAGAGAGCGGAGGGCTTCAACGTCCTCTTCATGCTCTTCAAGGTTTTCGACCCCGACAAGATCCTCGATCGGACGCTCCGGTACGTCCGATGGATCTGGCGCCCGCCGGTCGTCGCCGTCGCCTGCCTGACGTTCGTCTTCACGATCTCGGTCTTCGCGAGCCGCTTCGACACGATCTGGGCCCAGACGATGGAGCTCTACGCGTTCCTGAAAAAGCCGTTCTGGGAGTTCGTCCAGTTCTGGGTCATCCTGACCGGCATCGGCGCCATACACGAGTTCGGCCACGGCTACGCCGTGAAGATGTACGGGGGCGAGGTTCACGACATGGGGATCGCGCTCCTCTACTTCATGCCCGCCTTCTACTGCGACACGACGGACTCGCTTCTCTTCCCGACCAAGTGGCAGAGGCTCACCGTCACGGTGGCCGGGATCTACATCGAGGCGATCCTCTGCACGATCGCGACGGCGCTCTGGGTGGCGAGCTACCCCGACACGTTCATCCACGACGTGGCCTACAGGATCATGCTCTTCACGGGGGTTTCGACGATCTTCTTCAACATCAACCCCCTCGTGAAGATCGACGGGTACTACGCCCTCTGCAGCCTCACCGAGATCCCGGAGCTGCGCGAGGAATCGTTCCACTGGCTCGGGGCCCTCTTCCAGCGCCAGGTCCTGCGACTGAACGTCGAGGTGCCGGTCGTCTCGCGGCGGAAGAAGCGGATCTTCCTGATCTACGGGCCGCTCGCCCTCGGCTACATCGGCTTCATCATGGCGTTCATCGCGAGGCTCCTCGACAACTTTTACTCGAAAGTGGTCCCGGAGCTGGCCGTCGTCCTGCTCCTCGTCACGCTCTACTTCTTCTTCCGGAAGAGGGTCCGCCTCGTCGTCCGCATCTCCCGCCTCTTTTATCTCGACAAGAAGGAGCTCGTCATGTCGCCGCGGGCCCGCCTGCCCCTCCTCGCCGCCGCCGCCGGCCTCGTTCTCCTCCTTGCCGTCCCCTGGGGCCGGCGGACGATCCGGATGAACGCCGTTCTCGAGCCCGCCGTGTCCATGAAGGTGGAGGCCCCGGAAGACGGGTTCGTCCGGCAGGTCTTCGCGCGCGAAGGAGACCTCCTCCGGGCGGGCCAGCCTCTCTTCCAGATCGAGAGCCCCGGCGTCACGGCCGATACTGCGTCCGTCTCCGCCCGCCACACCGGGGCCACCGACGAGACGGAACGGAGCCTCTGGTCCGGAGATGCCGGGAGCGCCTATCGGGCCGAGCGAAAGCAAGGGGCGACCGCGGCCGGCCTCGCTCTCGACCAGGCGCGCACGGCGCGGCTCGCCGTGCCGAGCCCGATGGACGGGCGGCTGCTGACGGCAAGGACGGAAGATCTCGCCGGCCGGTGGGTCACGGCGGGCACGCCGCTCGCGACCGTCGGCGATACGCGGCAGATGACGGTCGCGTTCCCCGTGTCGGAAAGGCTGCTGACGGACCTCGCCGTCGGGGCGCCGGTGGCGGTCCAGCTCCGCGAGCACCCGTTTCGGATCCTCCGCGGATCGATCGTCTCGATCGCCGCCGCATCAAGGGCGGCGCCGTCCGACGCTCCCTCGGCCCTCCGCCCTTCGGAGATTCCCGGCCGGATCGTCGCGGTCGCGCGCTTCGAAAATTCCGACGGGAGCCTGAAGCCGGGGCTCGAGGGGCTGGCGAAGATCGCGGGACCCCGCAGCTCGCTCCTGGGAGAGGGATTCCGGATCCTCTCCCGCTGGTTCCGCCGGATCGCCTGGTGACCGAAAACACGAGCGCCCCGGCGGCGGGGCCGGGGCGCTTTCCTGACGCGAGGAAGAACGTGAAGCGCGCCGATCAGTCGTTCTGCGTCGAACGCGCGTTCAGCGTCCGCGGAGCCGCCTGCGCGCGGGTCGCATTGAGCCGCGGAGCCGCCTGAACACGGGTCGCCTGGACCCGGGGGGCCGCCTGCGCGCGGGTCGCATTGAGCCGCGGAGCCGCCTGAACACGGGTCGCCTGGACCCGGGGCGCCGCCTGTGCGCGGGTCGCATTGAGCCGCGGAGCCGCCTGGGCACGGGTCGCCTGGACCCGGGGGGCCGCCTGCGCGCGGGTCGCGTTGAGCCGCGGAGCCGCCTGAACGCGGGCGCTCGCGACCTTGGCCGACGTCGCCGGCGTCACGGCCGGGTTGTTGCCGAGGTTGCTGACGCGGATCTCACCCATCTCCTGGCCCGTCGCCTCCTTGATCTTCGCCTTTTGCTCGTCGGTCAGTTTGATTCGAACCTCGTTTGCCATGGTCTGCCTCCTCTTTCGTCTTTCGGTTTTGCTTTCGTCTTCGCGATGGCCAGGCAAACCTCAACTGCAAGAGGGGGGCCAGAACCGATCCGGCCGCCCGCCTCGTGCAAGTGCTTGAGAAAGCGTCGAGGACCGCCCGCGGCCGCTATGCCAGCTCGATGACTTTTTCAACTTCGGTTGACTGAGTCACCCCATCGTCCATTCAGAGGCGGTGCTTCCGGCAGAGGTACTTCATCTGGTTCGCGTCGAGGCCGAGCGCTTCGGCTGCACGGGCCTTGACGCCTCCGGCGCGGGCGATGGCCTGGCTCACGAGCTCCTTCTCGAATCTCTTGACCGAGATGGCGAAGGAGAGCCCGGGGGGAACCGGTTCGCCGGCACCGGAAGCGCGGCTCAGGGTTCCCGGCAGGTGCTCCGGACCGATCGTGTCCCCGTCCACCATCAGCGTCAGCATCTCGACGAGGTGCTCGAGCTCGCGCACGTTTCCGTGGAACGGGTGTCTCGCGAGCGTCTCGAAGGCCGCCGGCGAGAACGTCTTCGGATCGCGGCCGTGACGCGCGGCCGCCCGCGCTGCGAAGAAGTCCACGAGGAGGGGGACGTCCTCGCGCCGCTCCCTCAGCGGCGGGATCCTCAGGGTGACCGTGTTGAGGCGATAAAAGAGGTCGTTGCGGAACGTCCCGGCTGCCACGCGCTGCTCGAGGTCTTCGTTCGTGGCCGCGACGAGCCGGATGTCGACGTGGATCGTCTTCGTCCCGCCGACCCGCTCGAAGTCGTGGCGCTCGAGGACGCGCAGGAGTTTGGCCTGGACGGCCGGCGAAAGCGTCGCCACCTCGTCCAGGAACAGGGTCCCGCCGTGTGCGAGCTCGAACCGTCCGGCCCGGGAGGCCACGGCGCCGGTGAAAGCGCCCCGCTCGTGGCCGAAGAGCTCGGACTCGGCGAGCGTCTCCGTGAGCGCGGAGCTGTTCACGGCCACGAACGGACCGGCCTTCCGCGGACTGCCCCGGTGAATCGCCTCGGCCACGAGCTCCTTGCCCGTCCCGCTTTCGCCGGTCACGAGGACCGTCGCGTCGGTGGGCGCGACCTTCTCGATGAGGGCGAAGAGCGCCCGCATCCCCGGGCTCTCGCCCACGAGCCCGCCGTACGACTCGCGCCTGAAAACGTCCTCCTTCAGCGCGCGGTTCTCGGCAAGGATTCGGTGCCGCTCCATGGCCCGCCCGAGGACGTGCAAAAGGTCCGACTTCTCGAAGGGCTTGCGGAAGAAATCGAACGCCCCCATTTCGATGGCCTTGAGGGCCCAGCGGCGTTCCTTTTCGGCCGTCATGACGACGACGGTGGCATCCGGCTGTCGCTGCCGGATGGCCTGCAGCAGGCGGAGGCCCTCTTCCGCCTCGCCCGAGGGCGGCAGCCGAAGGTCGAGGAGATAGACGTCGGGCTCGAGCTCGGCGAGCCTCAGCCCCTCGACGGCATCCCGCGCCGAGTGGACTTCGAATCGTTCCCGGAGCGCCCACACGAGCTGATCGAGGAGGAGCGAGTCGTCCTCGACGACGGCGAGACGCCCCTCCACCCCTCGGCCCGGGCCCACGGCTTAGACCCGCCGCCCGCGTGCGGCCGGAAGCGGCAGCAGCAGACGCACGCACGTGCCCTCGCCCCCGCTCCTCACCTCGACGTCGCCGCGGTGGTGGCGCAGGATCCTGCGGGCCGTGTAGAGCCCGAGCCCCACGCCTCCAGGCTTCGTCGTCTGGAACGGCCGGAAAAGGCGCCGCCGCACGAACTCGTCCGCCATTCCAGAACCATCGTCTTCGACCTCGACCACCGCAAAGTCCCGCCTGCCGCGACGTTCGACGCCCGTCCGGACCGTCACGCAGCCAGCCGCGGCTTCCTGGGCGTTCTGGACCACGCTCTGGATCGCCTCGCGCAGGTAGTAGGGGTCGCCCCAGACCACGGGGACCTCTGCGAAGCTCGTGCTCATCCGTGGCGCGGATCGGCCGCGGGGCCGGGACGTCCGAAGGACCTCCTGCAGCAGGTCGTTCAGCTCGAGCGGGACCTTGATGAGGACGGAGTCCCGGTGAGCCGACCAGCTCCGCGCGATCCCGTCGAGCTTCTGGACGGTCGCCTGCAGGAGGTCCGTGGCGCTGCGCCTGAAGTCCGGATCGGCGTAGTGCTCCTCCATGTTCGAGAGGAGAAGGCTCAGCCGAAGCTCGAGGTTCCGGATGTCGTGCAGGAGGACCGAGTCCTGCGTGGACCGGACGCGGCGTGAGCCGGACGGACGTTTCGGCATGACCTCAGCGCCGGGCTGCCGCCGCGTGGAACGTGAGTTTCACCGCCATGCCCGGCCGCAGCACACGTTTCGGATCCCGCTTCACCTGCACGATCACCTGCACCGTTCCGCTGCCCGGGTCGATCACGGGGCTGATGAACGAGACGCGACCGCTCGAGAGCGCGTCCGGGAAACCCGGGGCCTCCACGGTCACCTCGTCGCCCGCCCGCACGGTCTGGAGGCTCGAAGCCTGCAGGTAGGCGCGCGCGAGGAGCGGCTCGAGCGCCATGACCTTGAAAAGGGGCTTGCTTTCCTCGAGGAGGAATTTCTCGCCCACCCGCGCGTACCGGTCCGCCACGACCCCGTCGAAGGGAGCCCGCACCACGGACCGGTCGATCACGAGCTTCGCCCTCTCCAGTTCCACGAGGGCCAGTTCGTAGCGCGAATGCTTCTGCTCGAACTCGGCCTCGCTCGTCAGGTTCAGGCGGCGCAGCTCCTCGTACCTCTTGAGGTCCGCGTGGCTCACGGCGAGCGTCTCCTCGGCGGCCTTCAGGTCCAGCAGGAACTCGCGCTGGTCCAGCGTGGCAAGCGGCTGCCCCTTCTTCACGAACTCGCCCCTCTCGGCCTGGATCGAGTCGATGACGCCGCTGACCCGGGTCGTCACGGAGACTTCCTGCTCGACCATGAGGTTCGAGGAGACGGTGAGCGGTTCCGAAGCCGCGGGGGATTCCGACACGCCGGCCAGGGACCGGGCGAGCGCGAAGAAGGAGACGGCGACGAACGCCCGACCGGAAAGCCGGATTGGATCGCACGTCATCTTTTCCTCCGGTGTCGGAACGGAATGATATCGAATCGCGACGCCCGCGTTTCAGATCTTCCAGAACCAACCCTTCTTCTCGAAGACCCTGAGGACGGCCCACCAGAACAGGATCGTGGCGAGGGCGAACGCGTGCGAGCGGAGCGTGGGATCCGCGATCCACGAGAAGCCAGAACGGTAGATCCACGCGTGGAGGGTGATCGCCTTCCCCGCCGCGTCCGTCCATTTGACGAGTCCCATCGTCTTGGCGAGGAGGCCCGAGAGGACGAAGACGAGGAGCGGGTTCGTCCCGAACGTGAAGAACGGCGCGAACGGTCTCTTCACCCGGAGGACGTCGATCACGAGAACGCACAGACCGATCGTGAGGAGCGCAGCGCCCGACGTGAAAACGACGTAGGAGGCCGTCCAGAGGTTCTTGTTGATCGGGAGGAAGCGGCCCCACAGGAGTCCCGCGGCGGTCGCGGCGGCGCCCCAGACGAGAAGTTTCGCGGCCTTCGTCTTCGCGCCCGCGGCGCCTTTCAGCAGGAAGCCCGTGAGCGTGCCCGTGAGCATCGTCGCGATGGCCGTCAGGGTCGACACGATCCCCTCGGGGTCCCAGCCCTGCGCGTTCTTCCAGAGATGGCCCTTGAGGACCGCGAGGTCCACGGCGCGCTGGACGTTGCCCGCGGGCGTGAGGTCGTAGCCCGTCCCGAGGAGGATCCACGTGTGGAGCGCGAGGAGTACGGCGACGGCCGCGGTAACGCCCGCCCACCTCCTCTTCCAGACGGCCAGCAGGATGCAAGTTCCGAGAGCGTATGCCACACCGATGCGCGGGAGGACGCCGGGGATGCGCAGACGCGAGAGGCGCTCGAGGAACGGCACGAACGGGTAGAACGCCATGAACCAGCCGACGAGGACGATCGTCATCCCGCGGCGGAACGCGTGGCGGGCGAGGTCGAGGCGGCTCGCTCCCTGCGCCATGCGCTTTTCGAGCGAGAAGACGCCCGCGACGCCGACGATGAAGAGGAACCACGGGAAGATGAGGTCCGTCGGAGTCCAGCCGTGCCACTCCGCGTGGTCGAACGGCCAGTAGAGGTGCCCCCAGTCGCCCGGGTTGTTCACGAAGACCATCCCGACGACCGTCAGGCCGCGGAACATGTCGAGGGCTGCGAGGCGCTGCTCCTTCTCGATGAGCGCATGTTAGAACGAGCGACGGGGAGAAGAGGGAAATGAAGATTTTCTTGGAAGGTAAATACACGCGGCAGCAGCAGCGGCGCGGGCGGCCTCGGATGCGCCGCCCTTCCCCTCTTCACCTTCAAAGAAATTCTTCTCTTTCTCTTCTCTTTCTAAGCAGCATTCTCTTCGCCCTTTCGTCCTGCACGACGATCCCCGCTTCACTCCACGTGACGCCCGCGGACGATTCCCTCGCCCGCCACGTCGCGAAGCTCGCGGCGGGCAGCGGGGCCCACATGGGGATCGTGGCGCTGCACGTCGAGAGCGGGCGCCGCCTCGAGCTGAACGCCGGCGAGTCCTTCGAGGCCGCGAGCGTCATCAAGATCGCGCTCCTCGCCGAAGCCGCGGCGCGCGACTCCGAGGGCACGCTCGACCTGACGGACCGCTGGAAGCTCACCGCGAAGGCCGTCGCCGCGGGCTCCGGCATGCTCGACGAGTTCGACCCCGGCCTCACCCCCACGAACCGGGACCTTCTCTCCCTGATGATCGCGATCTCGGACAACACGGCCGCGAACCGGTTCATCGACCTTTTCGGCGCCGCGGCCGTCAACGCGAGGATGGAGAAGCTCGGCCTCCCCGGCATCCGCCTCGTCGGGCGCATCCCGGACCGCGGCCACGAGCCCGGCAAGTGGGCGCCGCTCGGCGTCATCACGCCGGAAGCCGCCGCCGAGTACTACCGGCGCGTCGCGACGCGCACGCTGATCGACCCGGCGTCCGACCGCGTCGTCGCGAAGCTCCTTGCCGTCCAGCACTCGAAGGACCGCCTCCCCCGCCTCCTCCTCGACGACGCCGCGTCGTCATGGGCCGGCAAGACCGGGAGCTACGGCGGCGTCCGCAACGACTCCGGCATCCTCACGACGAAGAAGGGCCGCTTCGTCCTCGTCGCGTTCGCGGACGGCATCCCCGACCGCAAGGGCGCCTCGGCGCAGGCGACGCGTGCGATGGGCGACATCGCCGCGGCGATCGTGAACGCATGGTCGGCGTCGCTTCCGGACGTCGCCCCGGCGCCCGAGCCGCCGGCCGTCCCCGCGCTGCGTCCGGCCGTCCCGCGGATGGAAACGACGCTCGCCGAGGCGCGCGCGGCGACGCAGCCGTCGGACCTCGTCCGCGTCTACCGCGACACCGACCGGCGCTTCTGGGACGCGTGGGCGCTCGCCGGCGGCGACACGCGCGACGCCTGCCTCATCCCGATGCCGAACAGCTGGTGGGAGGGATTCCGCCCTTGGAAGATCGAGCCGATCTCGGCGCTCATCCTTCACCACACGTCGCAGGCCACGGACGAGGAGTGCATCGAGCTCTTTCAGAAGCCCGAGAGCCGCGTCTCGTCGCACTTCCTCGTCGGGAAAGACGGGCGCCTCTACCAGTTCGTCTCGCTCGAAGACCGGGCCTGGCACGCGGGGCCGTCGCTTCTTCACGGGCGCGTGGCCCTCAACCGGACCTCCGTGGGCGTCGAGATCACGGGCGACGGGAACAAGTATCCGTTCACGCCGGCGCAGATCGAAACCGTCGTCCGGCTCGTCGGCGTCCTGACGGCGATGTTCGACATTCAGGCGCCGTGGATCGCCGGCCACCAGCACATCGCCCCGGACCGAAAGGACGACCCCGGCGCCCTTTTTCCGTGGAACGACGTCGTCTGGCGTGGGCTCGAGCTGTCCGAGACCCTGCGCAAAAAGGGGCTCGAGAAGGGGGATTGATTTCCCCCCGGCCGTCTCTTATAGGATCTGCCGACCCGGCATGACCAATCGGCTCTCCCGTCTCGACGAGGCCGAAACCCTGCGCCGCCTCGTCCGTGATCTCCGCGAGGGGATCTACGTGACCGACCGCGCGGGCAACGTCCTCGACGCGAACCCCGCGTTCCTCGAGATGTTCGGTGTGTCGACGATCGAGGAGCTTCGGTCCCACAACGTCGCGAGCCTCGTCGTGGACGGCGGGCGGCGCGACGCCGAGCTCGCGATCCTGCACCGCGACGGCGTCGTCCGGGACTTCGAGCTCGAGATCCGGCGCGTCGGAGGCGAAATTCGCACGGTGATCGACTCGGCGACATGCGCGAAGGACCCCGTCACGGGCGAGGCCTTTTATCACGGGATCCTGATCGACATCACGGATCGCAAGCGTCTCGAGCAGCGCCTCCTCGACCAAAGCCTCCGCGACCCCCTCACGGGCTGCTTCAACCGGAGGTATCTCCATGAGTTCGAGGGCCGCCGCAAGGACGTCCCCGGCGCGTGGGGCTGCATCATGGTCGACCTCGATCACTTCAAGCAGTACAACGACGAGTTCGGACACGAGGCGGGCGACGCGGTCCTGAACAAAGTCGCGCGTTTCCTGATGCGCCAGACCCGCGCCGAGGAGGCCGTCGTCCGGATGGGGGGCGACGAGTTCCTGCTCCTCCTCGACGGCGCGGATGTCGACGCGACCGAGTTCGCAGCCCGGAGGCTCATGGCGACGGCGGACCGCGAGCTCATCGTCCCCTTCTCGCTCGGCTGGGCGGCGCGGGAGGACGGGGAGACACTGGAGAAGACGATCGCCCGGGCCGACCAGAGCCTCCTGAAGTCCCGCGGCCGCACGCGCTCGGGCGAGCGGCCGCGTCTCGTGCTGCCCGCCTAGACCGGCGTCACGCCCAGGCCTGGTCCCTCCGGCATCGTCCAGACGCCGTTCGCGATCCGGAGCCCGTGGAAGGGGTCCTTCGCGAGGAGCAGGTTCCCGTCGAGGTCCAGCCAGTCGAAGAGCGGCCCGAGCGCGAGGCCGGCCGCGATCCCGACCGACGACTCGATCATGCAGCCGCACATCACCTTGAGGCCGAGGGCCCGTGCGACGACGATCTGCTCCCACGAGCGCGTGATCCCGCCCGCCTTCGCGAGCTTCACGACGACGCCGTCGTAGAGGCCCTTCTTCTTCGCGACGTCCGCGGCCGTGAGGACGCCCTCGTCGCACAGGACCGGGTACGTCGCGAGGCCCTTGAGCTTCGCCATCTCGCCGTCCATCGCGGCGGGCATCGGCTGCTCGAGGAAGAGCGGCTTGATGCCGTTCAGCCAGAGGATCTTCTTCCGCGCCTCGTCCACGGTCGTCCAGCCCTCGTTTGCGTCGACCGTGATCGGCTGGCTCGAGACCGACCGGATCGCCGCGATGTTCTCCTCGTCGTTCGCGAGGCCGATCTTGACCTTGAGCTTCGGGAACGCCGCGGCTTCCTTCACCTTCTGCTTCATGACCTCGGCGGTGTCGATCCCGATCGAGAACGTCGTGACGGGCATGCCGTGCGCGGGGATACCGAGGATCTCGTGCACCGGCCGGCCGAGGCGCTTGCCCTTCCAGTCCCACAGCGCGATGTCGAGCGCCGCGACGACCTCGTGGTCGTTCCCGGCCGCGGCCTCCGCCTTCTCGAGACACGTGAGGTGGTCCCACGGGGAGAGCCCCGCGACGGCTTTTTCGACCTTCGCGTACGCGGCCTCGGACGTCTCCCAGCTCTGGTTCCAGCGCTTGTTCGCGGCGGCCTCTCCGTAGCCCGTTATGCCCTCGGACGTGATCGTGAGGAGGCCGTTCTTCTTCTCGTCGGACGAGCCGCGGGCGATCGTCCACGTGTGCGCGAGCTTCAGGAGGAGCGGACGGTACGCGAGGGAAGGCGCTGCCAGCGAGCCCCCGGACGGCTTCGGCATGCCGTCGGCCGTGACGGCGCGAGGGAGCGCGGCGGAAGCGGCGGCGGCGGCTGACGAGAGGAGGAGACCGCGGCGGGAGAGCGAGGGGGCAGAGGACTGTGTCATGCCCGATTATGGTGTGAGAATCGCCGGATGCGCCACGCCCGCGCCCTGGCCGCCGCAGCCGCCGCCCTTCTTCTCTTCTTCTCATTCGGAGACATTTCCCGCGCCGACTCCCCCGCCCCGGTGCAGCCGGAGAAGACCGCCGTCGTCGTCACGGCGGTCCAGGACCTGTTCTCGCGGCCGGACGAGACGTCGACCGTCGACGACCAGGCGATCCTCGGCGACCGCCTGACCGTCCTCGAGGACGCCGCGGGCTTCGCGAAGGTCCGGACGGCCGCCGGCGAGATCGCGTGGATTCCCGAGCGGGCGCTCCGCCGCGGCGCCGGCGCGGAGGCGCCCGCGAAGGACGCCAGGTTCGCGCGCGTGACGTCGAATTTTGCGCACATTTACGCGAGCCCGTCCTTCACGAAGCAGAAGCCGCTTCTCACGGCCCCGGTCGGGGCAAGGATGGAAGTCGGAGATTTCTTAGAAGGTGAAGAGAACCGGGCGAATGGGCCGGGCCGAGCGAGTGACGCCTTCTCCTGGGTGAAGGTCCGTCTGCCGGATGCGCGCAACGGTTTCGTCGCCGCACGCGACGTCTCCCTCTTCCCTTTCAAAGAAAATTCTTCTCTTTCTCTTCCTCTCGGTTCTCCGTCCGACTGGATCGCGTTCGGAAAGCGCTTCCTCGGCGCGCCGTACACGTGGGGAGGGACGACGCCGCTCGGATTCGACTGCTCCGGGCTGATGACGCGGATCTTCTCCGAGCACGGCGTGACGCTGCGCCGCAACAGCTACGAGCAGGCGTTCCAGGACCCGCAGCTCGTGCCCGTCGCGTTCGAAAAGCTCCGCCCCGGCGATCTCCTCTTCTTCGGTACGGAGGACAAGATCGACCACGAGGCGATGTGGATCGGGGACGGCACCGTCCTCCAGGCCACGCGGCACGACGTGCCGGGCGTGCAGGTCACGCCATTCGAC
>Ga0335070_10001837_pt1 | contig 24609 bp, 22 predicted proteins | sample Lox_Sample_13_FD_206722 | JGI IMG/M metagenome (GOLD analysis project Ga0335070, IMG submission 206722) | Soil microbial communities from Loxahatchee National Wildlife Refuge, Florida, United States - Lox_Sample_1.3 | ecosystem: Environmental > Terrestrial > Soil > Wetlands | place: USA...
ATGGACTTAATACTTCAAGGACTTGAGGGTGTCTGGCAATGGTTAACTGCCATAAGCCGCCGCATTCTAGACGAAATAAGTCACACGCTGAATTCAATGTGGGCAAGAGGGCTCAACTTTTTCGACATAACGGGGATAGCATTTACCTTCATGGACTTCGCACTCATGGTGACATATCTCGCCTTATACAAACAATCGGTAGGGTGACCTGATGCAAATAGGATCAGTGAAGTACAGCAAAAAGGAAGAGGCAATCTTTTTCAAATCCTTCTTGTTAGGCCTTATGCTAGGATTACCTCCAGGAATCATACTGAGCTACATATTGGGGTTTCCAGCGATTCCTAAACAGTTTCCGAACGACTTTCAAAGTTGGTTCATTTTTCTCTCTCTCTGGCTAGCTGAGTTAGCAAGCCTGTGGTTCGTAGCGACAGTGACTCTTTATTTCATTTACTACAAACGAGAAAAAATGTTCAACTCACGGCTAGACATCTTCAAGATATTTCTATCGATTCTTATCTTTTTCCCCATTTTGTTTTTATATGTCATCGTAGTTATGAGCGCGATTTTTGTTCCTCTATATTCTGCTGCTTCTTGGCTTAGTCCTATCCGGAAATATTGGCTGGGAGCGGTTTTGTTTTTGCCTTTTTTGTTTCTGTACATGCTGATATTTCTGCCTGATCAAAGACCTAGAAAAATCATAGCCCGATTATGGCTTATTTTGAATGGAAAAGCATCTATCCCAAAACTAAATGTGCGGTCACTGGTTGTGAGTCTGCTCATTCTTCTCTGGCTCGTGTTAGTATTTCTTCCACTTCCTGATGTTCCAGCATTCAATCTAATATTAATAACATCTGGGCTTTTGATAGTTGCGTATCTCGCGAAGCAAAGATACCAAATAAAAAAGTGAACAACGCATTGATGGACACATATGCAACTGATTTACATTTTTTCGATTTTGACCGACCGCAATTTGGTTCTGAGTATCACATGGTACAGGGGTGGCTGAAGTGGAATGGCACTGGAGTTTGTGGGAAGCAGGTGAAGGTTATGGTTAATGATACGGAGTATCTTCCTTCTTTGACTGATGTTAATGGGTATTTCCGTTTGAGTCTTGACCTTCAGCCTGTAAATAATCAATCCACAACCTATATGATAACGGCAAGTTTCGAAGACACTAGTCAAGAGCCTTTGAACTGCACTGCGTGGGCTAAAACGCTGGATGGACAGGATTATGCAGTATGTACAACTGTTCAGTATGGGTATAAGCCGTCAACAAACTACGCGAGCGTGACCGTTGAGCCTCGGGCAACACAGATAACTGCGGACGAGGGCACATCTGTGTCGCAGGCAAATGAAACAACGACACAAAGCAGTGCTCAGGTGCCACCGCAAAAAACACCAGAAGAAATGCAAAAAGAAGCAGAAGATAACGGTGCGCTGAAGATCTGGCATGAGTTCAGTTGGTGGCCGCCTTGGTACAGATTGCACATCAACGCAACGATAGGAGGTAACGCATGGATCCATGCTGCGTTTAATCCTGTTCTTCCTATATTGGGGGGAGAAGTCCAAACTTTCGGATTTGAAAACATAGTTCCGCCGTTACCATCAACGACTACTCCTCCAAACCTGCCTCCACCGCCAAACACCAACGTTAGTGATGAGCTGACGTCCTTGGTTCTGAAAGAATTCTTTGCCTTTTCATTCCCCATGGCAGCCGCGATAGCCCACTGCAAATATCCCAGCGATACCCGCAGCAATAGTGGCGATGGGAGTCTACGGTGGATTCGGGTTTCTGGAAATATACGATGCATATCACACATATTTTTCGAATGAGTGGGGAGCGCATACAAAGGCTTTTGCGAAGTTTATGACTTTGTTGGTCATGCTAGTCGCTGCAATTGTGGGAACGGAGCTGTCATTCAGTGCTGGTATGGTTCTCAAGACTCTTATGATTCCGACATTGTCCTCGTTTCTCTCAAACCTGATAAATCCAGTTGCTCTGCAGTCCACGCTGAATTCGTGGTGGCTTTCATCGCTCAATGCTCTATTTGCAGGATTGGCGCTACTTAAGATACCTAATCCTTTCATGTCTAGCCAGTATTTCAAATGGGCATTCATCATCACAAACATCATACTTATAGGCGTGACATTCGGCTTTCTGGTAGGTCTGCCGATATGAGCAAAGCGAGTACTCGCCAAAGAATTCTGGCTTTTATGCTAGGCGGAGCGATGACAGCTGTCTTCTTTGCCTTTGTTTTTGTAGTGCTGATATTGTTTGCACCTCCAGCGGCATCGTTTCTCGACTTGGAAGTCTTCTTTCTTCTGCCCTTGAGTCCGCTGTTCGTCGTGTGGTTATATTTTCTCTTCAGGGCTATCGTTCCCCTAACTGGCGGGATGCCTGGTACGGGGTTCAAGAAATGGTTCTATGGTTATCTCCTTTTGCTTCTGGTTTTCTTATACACAGTTGCGTTGACCGTAGTACTGAATTTCCTTTTCCCATTGGGGGATAAAGATTACACGGAAAGAATTTTTCCTCCTGCCATAATGGTTTTTACGTTATTTGTCGTATTTCGTATTCCAAGGATTAACAAATTTCTATGGAAAGTCTTCGGATCAGATCAGAAAGCTGAAGCTGAGGCATGATGGCATCGGAGCGTCGGGCAAGACTGTGAGAGTCGAGATTAACGAGTCGTCATGCTTCTTCCAGCCTGATATTTGATTGCAGAAAACCTAGAGGGGGTAGGTCAGTTTAGCCTCTGAAACACGCCTAAACAAATGTTGAAAAACCAGAAGCCACGCCACAAATAACACTTCTGAGACCTCCCTTAAATCGCCCAATTGCCACAAAAATCATGAATATGGAAAAGGAGGGAAACCACAGAAAAAGGAACATAGAAAACATAACGGGGTATTCCGTATTGCCCCAAAAGCACTCCTAAAACCACAACAGCCCCAGACAAGCCCAGAAAAACCTATGTTGAACCTATTTATAGGGGGGTTAAAATTTCCTCCTCGCACATCAGAGCACACCTTTCTAATGCCATACTCACATCAAAACACAAGCGTCAAAAATCATTGCCTGCACGCGTAAAACCTTTAGACAAAGCATTTTAATACGAACCAAAACAATAACACACACTACAAAAAAGGTGCAGTTTCATGTTCAAACTCAAAGTCGCCGACGCCAAACTCCTCCGCGACATGATCACCAGCATCAGCATCCTCGTAGACGAAGCCACATTCAAACTCGAACCCGACGGAATAAAACTCCGAGCAATGGACCCATCCCGCGTAGCAATGGTAGACTTCGAATGGCCAAAAACAGTCTTCGAAGAATACCAATGCGATACACCAACAAAAATGTGCATAAACATCACCGAACTCCTCAAACTCCTCAAACGCGCAGGAAAAGACGAAACCGTCGAACTCGCACTCGACGAAACCGCACACCTCCAACTCAAAATCTCAGGCAAACACACACGCAGCTTCACAATGCCAACACTCGAAGCCACAGAAGAAGAAGTCCCAACACCAAAACTCACCTTCAACATCAAAATCAAAGCCACAACCGAAGGACTAAACCAAGCCATAGAAGACGCACAACTCGTAAGCGACCACGTACGCATCGAAGCCGACCCAGAAAAACTCCTCCTAAACGCCTCCGGCGACTTAATGGGCGCAACAATCACCATCCAAAAAGGCAGCGACACACTACTAGAACTAGACGCAAAAGAACCCGCAAAAGCCACATTCAGCCTCAGCTACCTCTCAGAAATCATAAAAGCCGCATCCCAAACATCCGACATAGCCACACTCGAATTCTCAACCGACATGCCAATAAAACTAGACTTCCAACAAGCAAAAGAAGGAAAACTCACATTCTATTTGGCACCAAGAATCGAAACCGAATAACCGTGAACGCAAGAATGCAACAAGTGTTTTCAAAGTTCGTGAAGAACGACTATGCAAAATACCCTTTCCTGAAAAAAGCAGTGCAATATGTGAAGATTCCAGATTTGAATATTGAGGATCTAGTAGACCCAGAACTAGAAGGCATTCTCAAACGTGCCGAAGAACGGGTTGAAGAGGCTATTCTGAATACTTTAGTTAGCAGAGAATTATCCCGTGAGGAAGTCGAGATACTTTCCTTTCCAGCTGCTCTTATACTCGTAACAGCTACGCAAGACTCTTTCATAAAAAAAAGGTATGCATTGGCCGAAGCAAAGCAAACCTATGAAGATCTGAGAGAGGAATCAAAAGAAAGAATTTTAGAATTTTCCAAAGATTTCGGCTGGAAACTCGTCATTAACAAAAATCCGGAAATTCCCTTTCATTTTGCGATAAACTTTGCAGATTATCTGAGAAACATTACTCATTTACGCCACAAGAATTGGAAGCTTGTGAATCGAATTTTGACCAATGGAATCGTCTACATCACGGCAGATGAAACGGCAAGACTGCTACAGGAAGAAGTACAAAGACGTGTGGAAAGCCGCTTGGAAATGAAAGAACTGCCTAAATTTCCCCAAGAGATAGTCGACATAGCCGAAAAAATAAAAAAATTGACAAAGGAAACGATAGGGGAAGCAGAAATGGAAGGCATTCCCAAAATCGTGCTAGAAACAGCCTTCCCACCCTGCATCAACGCCCTCTACCAATCCTTCACCTCAGGAAGACATCTATCACACATAGGAAGATTCACACTTACCACCTTCCTCATAAACATCGGCATGCCAACAGACAAACTCATCGAACTATTCCGAAACCTATCAGACTTCAACGAAAGAATGACCCGATACCAAGTCGAACACCTCGCAGGAGAAAAGGGCTCCCGAACAAAATACATCCCACCAAAATGCGAAACATTAAAAACCCACGGCGTCTGCACAAATTCCGACAACCTCTGCCAAACAATATACCACCCATTAAGCTACTACCAAATAAAGCTCAGAACCTCAAAAGTGACACTTCGAAACGAGGTTAGAAAGGAGTAGCTTTTATATATTCAATAGGCATAACTGAACGGTATCATTGAAAGGTGAAGACGAAATAATGACCTTTTTCCCTATCGAGGGAGATCTTGCAGCAGCTTCGGACATTGGCATAATCCTCCCCACATATTGCGAAGCTGCAAACATCGAAAAACTAATCCGAGAAATCGAAGATCTAGACCTAAATTTATCCATACTTGTAATAGATGACTCAAGTCCAGATGGAACAGCAGACACCGTAAGAAAACTCCAAAGAAAATACAACAATATTCTACTACTTGTAAGACCTGGAAAAAACGGATTAGGAACGGCAATAACCGACGCATTCAAAGCATTTCTATCATTGAAAAACCCGCCGAAATGCATAGTCACCATGGACGCTGATTATTCACACAATCCCAAAGAAATCCTCAAACTGATAAAGCCAGTGCGAAACGGCTACGATCTTGTCGTCGGAAGCAGATACTGCCAAGGAGGCGGAGCAAGAGATTGGGGAGTAATGCGCTTGGCTATAAGCAAGATAGCAAACCTGATTACGAAAATTCGAATAGATGCTCACATATCTGACTATACCAGCGGGATGCGGTGCTATTCCACAAGGCTTGTCAAAGGAATAATAAACGATCTCCACAGCCAAACATATGAAATACAGATAGAGACAATAAGGCAAGCTAACATGCGAGGATTCAAGATAAAAGATGTACCTATAGTGTTCGTTAACAGAAAAAGAGGAAAATCAAAGCTAAGCATCAACGAGATAACGGATTTTCTTTCATACATCTTCTCGATTGGTTCAAAGTACTAACCCATCTCAAAACTGTCACCTTAAACGATAAGCTTCTCGCTGCATCCACTTTTGCATTCTTTTAAGGCTTTCAACAGAACTTATATCCGAGAAGGTGAAGATCAAGATTATGAATGTATTTAGAAAGGCTCTCCAGAAGCTTAGCCTTGAAAACCTCGAAAAAGTTCTGAGCAGAAAAGTGTACAAGATTGATTTAAGCTGGCTTCTAATTGGGCTCGCCATAATTGTCTACACAGCCATATTCTCTTTTTTCACAATTTTGAAGCATTACAGCTTCAGAACATACGCTTGGGATCTCGGAATTTTCAATCAATCATTCTGGACAACAGTGCATGACGGAAAGTTTTTCTACAACACTCCTGAACTGATGATTAATCCATCTGGGAGTTTTTTTGGAATACACTTCAGTCCTATCCTGTTCATCGTCTTACCATTTTATGCGATTTTTTCGGCACCAGAAACTTTGCTTGTGATCCAATCGTTTGTTTTGGCTTTAGGAACAATACCTCTGTACAAGCTTGTGATGCATGCTGTAAAAAACAGATCTGCAGGGCTTGTTTTTGCATCAGTTTATTTGCTATATCCTGCGCTTCAAGGAATAAATTGGTTCGACTTTCACGTGCAAAGCTTCCTACCTTTGTTCTTTCTATCGGGCATGTATTTCCTTGAGAAACAAAACTGGAAGGGTTACTTTCTCTTCATCCTTCTTTCATTAATGTGTGAGGAACACGCTGCAATGATTGCGCTATTTGTTGGACTTTTCGCGGCACTAGAGAACAGGAGTCAAATAAAGACAGCAATCCATTCTAGGAATGTCACAAATCCATTCTTGCTAGTTCCTGTAATCACTGTGGGTTTGGCTCTTCTTTGGTATGCAATCACAATATGGGTGCGAACCCTTTTCCCAGTAAATTCAGCTTTTCTTCCTACGTTTAGGGCTTCTTCGAATTGGAGTGTTCTCGGCGTTGCCGACCCGATACTGATTCCAGTACAGATAATTCTTGATCCTGTAAAGGCGATTTTCGCTCTGAACTACGATTTTCTGCTAAAGATTGGTTATGTACTAATCCTTTTTGCCCCTCTTGCATTCAAGTCCTTTTCAAGAATGAAATATCTTTTGCCCACATTACCTTGGTTCTTTTTCAGTCTTCTTTCCAATTATCAACCGTATTATATTCTCTACAATCAGTATGCAGCGTACGTAATAGCATTCATTTTTGTTGCGGCTGTGCACTCACTCTATGATCGCAAAGTTCCATCTCTAGGTGCGCTTAGAAAAAGCTTACTGGCAATCCTTCTTTGCGGCGTGGTGTCATTCATGCTGGTGTCGCCACTAAGTCCAACTGTCAATATTCTGTATCCCCAAAGTGGAGTTGAGGCTCAGACTTTTCACGAGCGATTGATAGATGAAGTACTGGCTTATGTCCCGTCAAACGCCTCTATCATTACGCACAACAATATTTTCCCGCATGTTTCAAGCAGAATTAATGCCTATGCTTTTCCAACGATAGGCCCAATTTGGACTGGAAGAGCTTCTGAGAGTGAAGATTTTGTGACAGAGACTCTGAAGAAAGTGGATTATGTTTTGATTGACATCAGATCAGATCCATTTACAGGCAACGTATTCTTTTCTTTGATGCAGGAAGACTCTGACTTTAGGGTTCTTGTTTCTGCAGATGGCATTGTGCTTTTCAAGAAGAACTATGTTGGCGAAGCTACAATGCTTGCACCATATGAGGTTCGATATGATTACAGCAGTCTGGCTCTATATAGTGGGCAAACCACTGTTGTTCCTGACTCTATCAGCAAGTTCGTTCTGCATTTTAACGGGACTTTTGGGGGTTCACCTGTCTTCTGGTACGGTCCGCGCTCTCTTTTGCCGCCCGGCGACTACAACGTCACGTTGAGACTTAGAGTCAACGGAACTGGTCAGCTCTTCTCTGTCGATATTTGTTCAAATTTGGGTCAAAACATTCTGATGTCAAAGACTTTTTTTGGATACGAGATTAAGAATGAAACTGTCTGGTTTGATCAGCCATTTTATGTTGCGCTAGACAAGCCTCTGGTAGATTTTGAGGTCAGGGCAGTCAATGTTTCAGGTAAAGCTGATATATATCTCGATTACATTGACGTAAAACAGATCAATCCATAGCAGGCATGAAAATGGGGGTCGAGAGCAGAATCGGCTTGCCGTCTGTGGAAGCAGCAGAATCGTGGTTGGGCAAGAAGTCTGCTGGCTTGGAAAGGATCAAGGTCGTTCTGTGCCTTTGCATCGTATTCTATGTGGTTGTATTCTCCATTCTAACAATACTCAGGCATTACGCGTTCAAGACTCAAGCATGGGATCTTGGAATTTTCACGCAATCCTTTTGGACGACGTTGAATGGCAAAGGCCTGTTCTATCATACGTGTGAACTAATTATTCATCCAAGCGGCAGTTTCTTCGGCGTGCATTTCAGTCCAGTACTCTTCTTGATTTTGCCGCTATACTGGCTTCTTCCAACGTCAGAGACTTTACTGGTTTTGCAATCACTTGTGTTAGCACTTGCAGCCATTCCAATTTGCAAACTTGCCAAAGAGAATTTGGGCGGCAAGTTTTATGGTCTGGTCTTCGCCATTGCCTACTTAGTGTATCCTGCCACACAAACTGTTAATTTATACGACTTTCACGTACAAGCCTTTCTTCCACTTTTCTTAGCTTTTACCATATATTACGTTTTTAAAGAGAGTTGGGCGAAGTATTTTCTGTTCATGTTTTTGGCGCTGATGGTCGAGGAACATGCTGCGCAGGTTTTTTTCTTTGTCGGTATTTACATCGCATGGAAATACAGGGTCTCCATTGTCTCGGCAGCAAGAACAAGGAAGTATCTGGAACCAAAGCTTCTCATTTCGATTGTCACTATCATGATAAGCATTATCTGGTACTGGTTCACAATATGGCAGAGGGACACCTTCTTTCCAGTCAACCCTGCAACGTTAGACATGTTTCTGAGCGGTGACAATTTCAAGATTCTCGGAGCTAGAAATCCCTTGGAAATACCTCTTTTGGTCGTACTGAGACCTCTGAATGCAATGCAAGCCTTAGCGTATGATGGAGGATTGAAGCTACTCTATTTGATCGTTGTCTTTGGCCCTTTAGCATTTTTCTCTTTGAGAAGTCCTTTCGCACTATTGCCAACTCTTCCTTGGTTCGGGTTCTCGTTGCTTTCACAAGCCGCAGCTCATCACATGTTGGGATTTCACTATGAATCTTACATTGTCTCTTTCGTGTTCGTTGCAGCTATTCTTGCATTAGGAAAGAGACCTTTAAGGAATGTCAAATCTTCCCTTAGGGTGATGATTGTTTTTAGCGTAATATTCTTTTTCATGGTGAGTCCGCTTTCGCCAATTAGCGTTTCTTCTTCTGGCTCTGTAGTGGCTAATGTGGGCGCGCATGAGTTGCTGTTGAATCAAATTGTTGCCATGGTGCCACCTAATGCTTCGATTTTGACTCAGAACAATATATTTCCGCACATGTCGAATAGACTGGACGCTTACGTTGTTCCTGATCCATGGTTGAATACGGCAATTCATGATATTGTTGTGGATTTTGTGAACCAGACGATAAGTAAGGTGGAGTATGTGCTCATAGACAGTGAGACTGATTCCACAGCGGCATTCCTTGTTCTCTCCCTTTTGCAAACCAGAGCAGAGTTCACGTTAACGGTCTCTCAAGATGGAGGCACAATACTTCTTTACAAACGCATGAGCAATGGTTAGAGATAGAAAACGTGAAATTACTGCAGTTCATTCATTGTTTGCTCCTGTATTAAGGGACTCGCCGTTATGCGTTTCCTTTTTGAATTGCCTGATTTTGAGAAAGGAGAATAGTCCTATGATTGAAAAGAATACCATGTAAGGATAAGCGAGCAGCAAGTAGCGAAAGTCTGTTGGGAACGGACCGAACGTGCCACTGTGAAACTGCCAGAATGCACTGCTGTAGAGTATGCATATCACGGCTGATGCTATCATTGCTCCAATCAATCCTTTCTTGTTGGAGAATCGGTAGAACAGGTATGCTCCCAGAGGTGCAAATATGACGTAGAACGCAGAGATCAAAACTGTCTCTTTTTGCATACCTAGCATGGCGATTGAGAGCTTTTCAGGAAAATACACGAAAGTCAGCAAGAAATTGGATGGTATGTTCTCAAACCAAAATAACCTCAAAGGGTCGTTGAAGCTATATTTATATGGGCTCATGAGAGGATCCCCGAAAACAGCCCATTGAACAATGAAAGGCACTACTATAAAAGGAAGAGCGGCAACAAACGCGAGGAGTGCTCCTTTCAGCTTTGAAGATTCGGAACGCCAAATAATGAGAGCTAGAATTGGCAAGAAAACCACGACGTCAAGATATCGAGTGAAAAAAGCCAGCCCTACTATTGCGCCTGCTAAGAGCAACTTGCCGTCTGTTGATTTCTTAAGAGCCATGTAGGACAAAGCAATCAAGAGGAAGATCACTGGTCCGTGGTTCCACCAAATAACATGATGATATGGCAACGTCGTTGCGAAAATGATAAACAAAACCGAGATTTTCGCTATAAGGTCGTCCGCCAACGATTTGAACAGTAAATAAGAAAAATACAGGGTTCCCGCGAAAGCTAGCAGGTTTGGAATGAAAAGTCCATCTTCTCCAATGAGAAGATAGAACGGAACAGTGATAAGTGGGTAACCCAGACCCATTCTAAAGCCATATGGCGTCAGATATCCTTGCGAGAGTTCCTGAACCATCACAAGATAGTGTCCCTGATCATGCCATGTCAGCCAGTCGAATCTGGTTGGCCAAGATAAATAGGCAAGAATTATGTATACTGCACCAAGATAAGCAAGTTTGAGGCCAACCTGATCTGTCCTTTTCCTCAGGAAAACAAGAATACCAAGACCGATTACGAGCAAGAGTGCAATCATCACGGTTTTGAGCGGGTCTGGTTGGAATTCGTTTAGGTATAGCTGAATCGCAATGATTAGTATACCGCCTAAGCTTCCAAGTAACAACAGGTAGCGATCTTCCGAATCGCCAAGTTTGCTTGCGATGTCAGTCATCTTCATGCAATCTTGCTCCTCTGGAAATTTCTGGTTATGTAAGCATTCTACTCTTAAGTATTTCACGCCAATTCACTGAATGCTTACGTGTTCACTTAAAAATTGAATCTTTCGTATCGTGGGCTTTGGGTCTAAATAGAGGTTCATTTTCGTTTGTTTCAGATCGAGATATTGCAATATTCTACGCTACGTCTGTTTAGAAAAGTTTAACAAATGAATTATGCTACAGTAGTATGAATTGATGAGACGATGAGTAAGGTCGGCATTCTTCTTCCAGCTTACAATGAAGAGGAGAACATAAGGCAAATCATAGATGACGCTAAGAAGCACATCAACGATGCTGAAATAGTTGTTGTGGATGATGGCAGTCGAGACCGCACTGATGCATGGGCAAGAGCTGCCCGTGCACACGTGATAAGGCATTCAAGGAACTTGGGAAAAGGAGAGGCTGTGAAAACGGGCTTTGACTTTTTCCTCACTCAATCAAAAGCCGAGTTCATTGTGATTGTAGACGCTGATGGGCAATATTCAACTGAAGAAGTGCCTGCTCTTGTTCGTCCTCTGCAGCAGAGAAGTGCTGATGTTGTCATGGGCTATAGAAATTGGGCAGGAAAGCCAATTAGGCATAGAATGGGGAACTTGGTTTGGAGGCTCTGCTTTAACGTATTGTTTGGAACACATTTTGAAGATACTAACTGCGGATTTATGGCTTTCACGAGAGACGCGCTGAGTAGGATAAAAAAGATTGGAGGCGGCTACATAATTGAGAGCGAGATTCTGGTGGAAGCAATTAGGAACAAGCTCAGGGTTCAACAGGTGCCTGTCACTGTATGCTATCGGAAAAAGAGTCATCTTTTCCGGGGAATAAGAGTTGTTCTGGGAGTTCTGGTTTTCATTAATAAAGAAGGGTTTAGATACCGATTAGGTTTGGCTTGAGTGTCTGCATTTTGGCGAGTCGATAGCTTAGGGAATAGTAGTGTCCCTTTCCGAAGAAGGTTCGATGTCTATCTAAGCGAGAGGGTTTCTGCTTGACTCATAAGAGAGCGTACCAGCTTCAAAAATCATTTTACTCTATAGTAATTCCATTTGTCAAGCAAACCCAGCTTTCTAAGAATAGGAAAAGAAGCGTGTACAACACCTTGCAAAGTCTTGCTGTTGTCTATCGGAAAGCGAACCAATCTGATGAATAGCTTTACTGGTCTTGGAGATGGAACCAATGCATTCTGAACTGCTATGTCTTCGTGATCAGAAGTGAACCAGTTGGCCAAATTGTATATTTTGTCAAGCCTAATCAAAACTTCATCATTACTGACTCGGTTCAATTCCTTTATAGCTTTGCCATATTCCGTAACATGTTCCAATACGTTGAAGGCGTAAACGCATTGGAAAGCTCCATCCTTGAATGGAAGATTGCATATGTCGCATTGCGTGAAATTTGGAATTTTGGTCTTTGGTCTCTGGATGTCGCAGTTTACATCGCATTTCAGATCGTAGAAGTTGTATTTCCTTCCTCCGCATCCTACGTTAAGTTTCATGTGTCAAATTCGACCCATACAAAAGTGAATACTGAGGCATATTTATCTTTTAAAGACAGAGCCATATCTCGCAAGGTAGAGAAGCTAAGCCCCCGTTACAATATCTTTGCAGGCTGATTGCATTCTGTTTTGGCAAGGGAGCAGAGAGTTAACGCAATAGTTATTATCTGCAAAAATAGATACTAGAAACCGCGAAAGGAGGGCAAACGAAAATTACTTTGGCTGGTCATAGGAGCAAGTATCTAGATGAACATGAGCAATTCCTGTTTCTGCTAGGCATCAATGGAGTTCGGCGACGAGAAGAACATGACTTCTCGTCAACAAAATTCGAAAGGCAACTACGGCTATGCCAGCTTCCAGAACGAAAATGTTGTTTCGGATCATTCATGGGGTAGGGAATTCTAAAGTGAATGTTGCAGTTGCGCACTTATCTCTGAATTTTCTGGGTGGAGAAGAAAGACTTTGCTTGTCGTTCATTGAAGCCTTAAAGCTATGTAATCATCGAGTCACATTGTTCACAATCGAGCAGACCGATTGGGCTTCTGTAAGAGAATTCTTTGGCGATGTTGCAAAACCTAACAAAGAGGTTTTTTCAACAGCATTAGTCAAGCGCATGGACCTCGTAAGGGCTTCTACAGTCGGTACAGCTTATGCAAATTATCTTATAGGGTTGACTAGACTAATTCGCAAACGAAAATATGATTTAGTAATAAACACTTACGGAGATCTGGTTAGCTCTTTTGCTGATGTTGCATATGTTCATTTTCCGATAAAAGCCACATTAGACTATTCTCAAATTCCTGCTTTTGTGTCACCTTTTAAATGGACGATTTATTGTCAAATCTATAGGTTAATAGCTTCTGTCATCGATAGGATAAATCCCAGTCTTCTTCTGACAAATTCGAAATTCACCCAGCAAGTAGTGTACAAATATCTGAAAAGGAACGCCTTCGTCTTGCACCCACCTGTTGACGTGCATGCATATACAAGCAAAAGCATGGACCGAGAGAACTACGTCATAACTATTTCAAAGTTCACTCCGAAAAGGCATCTTCATAGAGTACCTCTAATAGCTAAGAACACGAGAAACGCGAGATTCGTTATTGTGGGTGGAGCAGACAAATATTCAACGAAGACGATTAGCGATCTCCAAAAAACCATAAACAACTTCGGTGTTGAGGATCGGGTAACTCTCATGCCCAATGTTTCACGTTCCAGATTCGTAGAATTATTGGCCAACGCAAAAGTGTACTTGCATGTGATGCCTGATGAGCATTTTGGCATATCAGTTATTGAAGCCATGGCAGCTGGATGCGTACCGGTTGTTCATAGATCTGGAGGACCATGGCTCGATATTCTAGAGCAAAAACAAGGGAAATATGGTTTCTCTTACGCAACCCCTGAGGAAGCTGCTGGGATCATAGATAACATTATGGTTGATGAAAGCATGAGAAGTAGCATTTCGTCCGCGGCAAAAGAACATTCGTCAGAGTATGATGAGTCTGCTTTCCGAAGAAAACTCATGAATGTCCTCGAAAAAGTTGGCTCAATCAAAAGGTGATCTAGTCGTATGACTGACTCTCGCAGGTGGGTTACCGAAAGCTTTGTCCTGAGGGAAAAACGTGACATTGAAGAAATGCAAACAGATTTGAATAAGGCAACATCCGCAAATGCATATTCTTGGATCAAGAAAGGGAATATAACCCTGGCATCTGCGCGTGGTGCTGAAAGAATTCTGGATATCGGTTGCGGCTGGGGTAGAGAATTGAGCAGGCTGGAAAATGCTGTTGGAGTAGACATTTGTCTCTCATTCCTGCGAACAGCAAGAAATTATGTTAAGAACGACGTTGTTCTAGCAGATGCTCATTGCTTGCCCTTTGCAGAAAATGCTTTCGATTTCGTTGCGATGAGTGAAGTTTTGGAACATCTGGCACATCCCCAAAAAGCAATAGATGAAGTAAAAAGGGTTATGAAACCAAAGAGTAGATTTTTGGTCCAAACACCAAACAAAGCTTTGACGTTTGGGAAGTTCATTTCTTCGGAAAAATGTGGACATGTCCATGAGTTTACATTCTCGGAACTGAGAGTTCTACTCGAATCTCTGGGTTTCATAGTCCTTCGAAAAACGGGTTCAACAATACCGTACATACCATCGACAAGCAAATTCGAAAAATTGAATTATTCCAGAGTATTCTTTTCCCTTTGGAGGTTCTTGAACAAGATAGTGCCTCTGAGCTGGGACTTGATAGTCTTAAGTGAACTTCAGAGGTAGTTATTCAAAAAGAAGCTTTAAAAAATGAGCTGACATCTACAATCTAGTGGAGAACGCTGCTCGAATGTTCACTTAGTGACGATAGTTAGGGAAGTTGAAAGAATGCCAATAGATGTTGCTCCTCAAGTTTCCGTAATCGTTCCTACGTTGAATGAGGAGCGTCACATTGGTCTTCTACTAAGCTCCATTAAGAATCAGTCTTCAACAACCTGTGAGATACTGATTATGGATGGGGGTAGCAAGGACAAAACGGCCGAAATTGCAAAGGCGTATGGCGCGGATGTGATTGTTCTTCCAAGATACGGTGAGTTCATTTCTCGCAATATCGGTGCAAAGGAGGCTAGAGGGGCATTGTTGCTTTTCACATGTGCGGACATTACTTTTCCGCCAGACTTGTTTAGCAGAATAGTTCAGGAATTTCGGGAAAGACCTGAGCTTGTGGCTCTCACTGGTCCTGGATATCCTTTCGATGCACCAGCATTTGGCAAAGTGGAATATGGCATTTACAATCTTCTAAGGTATTTTTTTGCGAAGCTTCCTAAGCCTCTCAAGAGGTTTTCAACTAGCACCAACTTCTTAGTTGTTCGAAAAGACTATTTTGAGAAGAGTGGCGGCTTCGCCATTGATGATATCAATGCTGATGGTCTTATGGGCAAGAAATTGCTGGAGATGGGTGAGGTTGCATTCTCTTTGGACAGTCGCATATATTTGTCCGCTAGGCGGATGAAAAACATGGGTTTCTTCGCATTTAACAAACACTACCTCTATGTCGTCGAAAACTTCCTTTTTTCTTCTTCTGAAGCTTCATTCATGAAGTCTTGGAAACTTGGTTCCAAGAGAAAGCATCGAAAGATACATGAAGTCTAAGTTTGCTGTTGCTCAAGCTGAGGGAAAACGATTTTACGCTTGATTTGTGTTTCTCTCTTGCAGGTGAACCATTGCAATCTAGTGTCTTCGTGGAAAAAATGTTTCGAAGATACTATGAAGAGGATTTTCCAGATGTTACTCCCTCACTGATTGAGAAACGCGAGTTTGGTTTCATTCTTCCAAAGCAAGGAATGTCTAGGCATAGGAAATTTCAGATTGGTGGTGATCTGCAAGCGTTTCTAAGAAGTTGCGCTCCTCTAGACGCCTACTATTCATGTGCATACTATAATGATCCTGAAGCTGAGATGGATAAGAAAGGATGGATAGGAGCAGATTTGGTTTTTGACATCGACGCTGATCACATTCCTACTCCATGCGGCAAAATTCATGATGAGTGGATTTGCAGCAGCTGCCACTTTGTTGGCAAAGGTTTAACTCCTGAGAATTGCCCGAGCTGTGGTGGTCAAAGTTTCGAGGTCAAAAAATGGCCTTGTGAGCAATGCTTGGAGTCTGCGAGGGTTGAGACTGCTAAACTCTTAGATATGTTGGTGCGCGATTTTGGCTTTTCAGAAAACGAGGTGAGTGTTTTCTTTTCTGGCCACCGCGGATATCATGTTCACGTTGAGAATGAAGTTGTAAGAACGCTTGATGCTGGCGCGCGTAAAGAAATCGTGGACTATGTGTGCGGATTGGGTTTTGATGCCAGCTTTCATGGAATGGGCAAAAGGGAAATGAGCGGGATGCAGATTTTGAAAGAACTGAAACTGAACGATTTCGGCTGGCGTGGCCAAATTGCGAGAGCCGTGCACGGTTTTATTCAGAATGTGGAGCGAGAGGATTATGAGAGTCTGGGATTAAAGAAGGCGGTTGTGGAGAAGATATCTGAAAACAAAGATACAATCTTGAAGACCATTGAGGGCATCAATACCAACAGAGTTGTTAGAGGGGTGGGTCCGGAGACTTGGAAGAAAATATTCGAGTTTTCGGCTGTTTCTGCATCTGCCAAAGTGGACACTGTCGTGACTACTGATGTTCACCGCTTAATCAGGTTGAAGAACACGTTGCACAGCAAAAGCGGTTTCAAGAAGGTGCAACTTGCAGTTTCGCAAATCAATGAATTCGATCCGTTTGCGAGCGCGATAGCCTTTAAGAATGGGACTGCAACTGTGTTTGTTTCTGATGCGCCAAAGTTTAGAATCGGTGAAGAAGAGTTTGGTCCTTACAAGAATAAGCGAATCGAGTTGCCAACTGCGGCTGCACTGTTGCTTGTCTGCAAAAATAGAGCCGAGGTGGTAGAGTAACATGTACAAAGAGCTTTATGATGCTTGGAAGCGCGAGACTCAAACAACCATGTTGGAGAAACTTCCTGATGATTTCTACTCTAAGGTGGCGGAATATGTGACTAGGTTGAAGGAGGAAGGCCGTATGCTTGATACGAGAACTGTGAAGGCAAGGCTTCTCAAGGATGAGTTGAAAAACGTGAAACATATGTTATTGGAACTTGTTCATATTCGCCATGAGAAGCTAATTAGGACGTGCATTAAAGGTGAAAAAGACGCGTCAAGTGCCCTCTCAACCGAGGAAAAAAGGGTTTTCAACGGCATCTCCCCGTCTGTTGAGGCGCATCAAACTTTTGTCAAAAACCTTCTTCGAGGGCACATTGTAGAGGTTGGCGTCCATAGAGCTGACCACAAGTTTGATGTTGTGCGTTTTCTGAAGAGTGTTCCAGCTCTCATTGGCTCTGATATGGAAACCTATGGTCCATTCGACGAAGAGGATGTTGCATCTGTTCCTGTCGAGAATGCAAGAATATTGACGAAGCAGGGTTTGGCTGAAAGAGTTGAGGTTAGCTAGGTCTTGGTTTGATGCGCTTGATGGCTTGAAGGCTTATGTGCAGTCGATTGCCAATGTTCAATTTTCTCGTTAGTGCTTGGGTTCCAATGATTATTAGTGGGTAGGATATTATCCAAGTAATGGAGTACAGTTGGCCATAATAATCGTGGAATTGGCTGATGTTTCCTCCGTTTATTGAAATTATGAAGATTGTTGCGATTCTTAGGACATTGATGAAGTATGTGATTATGGCGCCGATCGCGAAGTAGACGGTTCGTGCAGCCCATGAAATGTTGCTTTTTTTCAGGAACAGTAATGTCACAATTGAATAGATTATTAGGCTTTCAACGCCGGAGCATGGCCAAGCTATTGCGAAGGCTCCTGAATAGTTGTTGTGGTTGTCCCATGCTATGTATGTGGGCAGGCCCATGGGGTCGCCGAGGAACAGCGTGTGGTATCCCATCAGTCTAAGTGTGCTTGCGGCTAGGCTTGCTGTGGTTGGAACTATAATTTGGAATGGGATGAATTTTCCATATGGGTATAGGTCGTTTATTATGTAGATGAGACCCATTGCTCCTAGGAAGACCGTTGTGATCGAGAAGTTGTTCAGTCCGTTCATTCCATAATGAAGGAAGATTATGAAAGCAAAAAGGACTGTGAGCACTAGATACTCCGTTGAGAGTGGCATCCATTGGGGCATGCCAACACTGTATTGAGTGGACAATTTCTGAATCAATGCGTTTAATCCGTAGTAATTGGCGATGATCACGTAGGCAGTGGGGAGTAGTAGTGCGACGGCGAAGGCGATTGTCCTTATTGACTTTAGTTTGATGATCTTCGGTTTTAGTTCTTCCCAGCTTAGTATGGCTTCTAAGACGAACAGCCAAGTGAAGAAGAGGTAGTAGGTTCTGCCTTTCCATGTTGCTTCGAATGATGCTGGATCTTGGTAGTACAGGATGGAGAGGGCTGTGATGAATGAGGCAAGCGTCAATAGAAACATGATCAATAGTGCGCGTCTTCTTGGTGGTTCTGCATTGTTCTTCGCATTCTGTGTTGCATTTTGCACTCAAGGGTTCTCCATTGTTTCCATTGTGCTTCTAATGAATGCTGTGAGATTATGTTTCACTGATATCAATGTTTCTTCTCTGTTTTAAGTGATTAGGTTTTAGCCTATTTGGCTCACCTGAGCGCGATGATTGCAGAATGGTGAAAAAGTATAAGAGCTTGTACGTTTTCTTTATGCAATCCTAGTCGTGATCGTCGTTGAATGTTCCGAAAGAAACCAAAACATACTGCCCCAAATGCAAGAAGCATCAGATTCACGCGGTTTCACTGTACAAGGCTGGAAAGCGAAGAGCCTTAGCTGCAGGCGAACGCCAGCATGCGCGTGAAAAAAGGGGTTATGGTGGTCAGAAATACAGTCTTCAGAGGGAGTTCGCGAAAACTACGAAGAAGCAAACTTTGAAGCTTAAGTGTCGAGTCTGCGGTTTCACACGACACAAAGATGGTATCAGATTGAGAAAACTTGTCATCGCATGATTTGGAGGAGGAAAATTTGGCAGAATGGGAAAAACTTATTCCAAGACCGAGAAGCAATTTCGTCCGCGTTAAATGCACTAAATGTGGCAATGAGCAAGTAGTTTTCGGTTACGCCACAACCAAAGTTAGCTGCAACGTTTGCGGAACCATACTGGCCGAACCTTCTGGCGGGAAGGCAAAGATCAAAGGCGAAATCGTAACCGTTTTTGAATAGGGATGAAAGCCTGAGATGGCTGTTAAGAAACCAGAGTGGCCCGAGAACGGCGACTTGGTAATTGCAACAATCCAGCAAGTCACGGATTTTGGGGCCTACGCCAAACTGGATGAGTACGACAAGCAAGGTTTGCTGCACATTTCTGAAATCTCTTCTTCGTGGATCAGAAACATCCGTGACTTTGTACGTGAAGGCCAAAAAGTTGTCCTTAAGGTCTTGCGTGTGGATATGGAGAAAGGACACATTGATCTTTCGCTTAGGCGTGTGACTAAAAGAGAAAGAATCGACAAGATGATGTTTTACAAGAAGGACAGAAAAGCTGAAGCTTTGCTCCGAGGCGTCGCTGAAAAAGCTGGGCTTCCGTTGGAAGAGGTGAACGAAAAAGTTGGTGCACCTGTCGAGAAAGAATATGGGTTGTATGAAGGTTTTGAGAAGGCGGTGAAAGAAGGTCCTGATGTCTTGACTAAGATTGGCGTGCCAGAAGGTCTTGCACGAGTCTTTGTTGAGGTTTCGCAGGAAAGAATGAAGTTACCTATGGTCAAGGTTAAGGGCACACTTGAGCTAAGCTGCATGAAACCAAATGGAGTGAAAATCATAAAGGAAGCTATTGCAAAAGCAAAGAAAATCGAAACATCTCGAGATGCGAGAACCCGTTTCTACGTGATTGCTTCCCCTAGATACGCCATTGAGGTTATGGCAGAGAATTATAAGAGCGCTGAAGATGCTATGCAGAAAGTTGCAGAAGCTGTTGTTACGAATGTTGAGAAAGCAGGTGGACAGGGTGTTTTTCGAAGGGAAAAATGATGGTCTGGCTTTTGAGGAAATGTCAAAAATGCGGGGAATACACGTTGAGAAAGGACCTGTGCCCACATTGCGGGGGAGCGGTTCATGTGCCGCATCCTGCTAGATTTTCGCCCGATGATAAGTATTTGAAATATCGTATGGCTTTGAAAATGGAGGGTTCAAAGGAGTGAAGGAGACCTTCATTAAGGAAATTGCGAAACCTGAACTGACTAATCCAGTTCTGATTGAAGGTTTTCCAGGCTTGGGTTTGGTTGGTAAAATAGCTATACGTTTTTTGGTTAAGCAGTTGAAGGCTGAACGGTTTGCCTACTTGTTTTCGCCTCATTTTCCGTATGTTGTTATCGTCAACAAGAAGGGAAGTGTAAGGCTTTACAGCGGCAAATTCTATTTCTGGAAGAATAAAAACGGAAAAAACGATCTTATTCTTTTTACTGGCGATAGTCAAGCGCAAACGATTGAAGGGCAATATGAGATTTCTGATAAATTGCTGGAATTTGCTGAACGATATAACGTGAAGACGGTCGTTACGATAGGCGGGTACAGGATGGAGGCAAAGGAGAAACCGAGAGTTGTCACGGCAGCCACAAATTCTGGCATGTTGAATCAAGCTTTGCAGGCTGGGGCTATTGTGAGTCCTTCTGGAAGCCCTATCGTTGGCACGGCTGGATTGATTTTGGGATTGTCGCGGTTTAAGAAGATTGATGCATTGTGCCTTCTTGGCGAGACTAGAGGTTACCTGCCTGATCCGAAGGCTGCAAGAAGTGTTTTGGAAGTGTTGGGTGCTATTTTCAATATTGAAGTTGATTTGAGTGGTCTGGATGAAGAAATCGCCAATGCAGATAAGATGGTTACTCGGCTGCAGAAAATAGAGGAAAAAAGAGCTTTGCAGTCTGAAGAGATAAAGAAGGAAGAAGACAAAAAAACGACTTACATCTCATAAAAGCAGCTAAAAAGTCAGTTCTTTCTTTATTATTCCCACGATTTTCTCTGCAGCCTTTCCATCGCCATAAGGGGATTTGTCTGGTAGACGTGTTGGGTTTTTTAGGGTCGAGTTCATTGCGTCAAGGATTTTCCGTTTTTCTACTCCGACCACTTTTGCGAATCCTGCTTGGACAGCTTCAGGTCTCTCTGTTGAGAGTCGAATAACTAGGACCGGCTTTCTTATGGACGGTGCCGTTGCTTCTTCTTGTATTCCTCCCGAGTCTGTTACGATCATCTCGCAGTTTTTCATGAGGACCAAGAAGTCTAAGTAGCCTAACGGTGGCAGGATTTGAATATTTTTCCACTTTCTAGCTCTTGAATAGATGCTATTCTGCCGCAACCTCTTTTTGGTTCGGGGGTGCATTGGGTAAACCACTGGGATGGGTGCTTCTGCGAAGGCTTCTAGAAAATCTTTTAGAACTTTGATGTTGTCAACGTTTTCTGCTCTGTGAGCGGTTGCTAAAGCGAATTTTCTAAAATGTATTGTTGCCCGTGCTTTTGACTTTCTTTCTGCTATTGGTAAATGTTGGTTTACTGCATCTATTACGGTGTTTCCTGTTATGTAGATTTTTCCCCAGACATTCTCTTTCTTTAAATTGGCTTCGGCGGTTTTTGTGGGTGCAAATAGGTACTTTGATATGTGATCGGTTAAGCGTCTGTTGTGTTCTTCGGGCATTCGCAAGTCAAAGCTTCTGAGTCCTGCTTCCACGTGTCCTACAGGTATTCCCAATTTAACAGCTGCTAGGGCTGTTGCAAGTACTCCGTTTGTGTCTCCTTCAACCAACACGACTGCTGGTAGAGTTTTTTTCATTAGTTGTTCCATTTGAGTTATTATGCGTGCGGTTTGCTTTCCTTGAGAGTAAGCTTTGAGTTTAAAGCCGTAGTCTGGTTTTGGGAGCTCAAGTTCTTCGATGAATTGTTGAGACATGTTGTAATCATAGTGTTGCCCGCAGTGGACGAACGTGTATGGCATCTTGTTTTTTCTGAGTGCTCTCAGAACTGGAGCCATTTTTATGATTTCGGGTCGTGTGCCGACAACGACCATTACGGTCTTCATTGAGTCTTCACTTGTGGCTTTTGATTCTGTTGTCATATGGTTTTAACGTTTCCATATTGTTCGGAATTGTTTTGTTAAAACTTGATTGTGGATATTTCTGTGGGGTTCTTACAGTGAATCGACTGCATGGATAATTATTGTTAGGTTGCTTAAGCTTTGTGACACACATATCAAATTATTGGTCTTAAGCGTCTTTAATGCAAAAAGCTTGAGGTCGAGGATGAATAATGCGTTTGCTAAAGAGTAGGAAAGCATTGAGCACGGTAGTCACTACATTGATAATCTTGGTGGTTTCAGTTCTTCTGGCAACAGTTGTGACCTTCTATGCAATCAACGTAACAACTACCAGGGTTCAGGAAGAAGCTTTGCATTTGACCAAACACCACGTTTGGTACAATACGACTGGTTCGTGGGCTCAAGCCGCAATGGTGATACTGAATACTGGCGGAAAAGACGTTGTCTTCGACGAGATTTCTGTTAGAGGTCAAGAATCTTCATGGCAGAATATTTACTATTGGAGGACAAACACTGTCACAGTTTCCAATGATCTGAACGTGACTGCTGATGTATTGACTGGCGCAAGTGTTTCAATCGTTGTTCAAAATGCTTCGCGCACTTTCGCTCAGGCTAACGATGATTTGACTTTGAAGTCTGGCTGGACCATTGTCGTCTATATTATGAACCCTGATAGCATTGCTTTGAATGATGTCGGCGTAACCTGTGGCATAACTTTGTTCACGTCAAATGCTCAGTATAGCAAAGAAGTTAATGTTGAAGCAGCACAGTGATTGCTTCACACTTTTTTCTATGTCTTTTTCAAGTATCCTTCTCTTGGTTCGTAGATTGTTCCTTCGCGCAGCAATTGTCCGATGTATCGTTCTGCTTCTCCTCTGGAGATGTTGTGTTTTGTCTCCAATTCGCTTGTGAGAGCTGCTTTTTCAACAATTCCTGTTTCTTTTTCCATTTGCATTAGAGTTGAGAGTATGATCTGCATTCTGTCTCTCATGCTTTTTGGTTTCCCCGTCATTATGATGTCTATGTCCATCTTGTATGACGATAGATCTATTCCAACTTCTTCAAGCGATTTCTTCATGATTGCGATTGCTGCTTCAGCATCTTCTGCTGTGACTTCTCTTCTCAACGCTGAGCGTGTTCTGGCTTCTGCGATTCGCACTAGCGATTCGAGCTGTCTAGCAGTTATTGCGACTGGGGAACCTTCAGATTCGCTTGCTGAACGCATTGCCAGATAGAAATCGTTGAGACGTTGCAGGGCTTCTTGTGTGAGAGCTGGTTTGATTCCTTTGGCGTAGCTTATGTATTTCCGTAAGATGTCAAGCGATATTGGCGGTTCAACAGGGCTTAATCCTTTTCTGTGGATTTCAAGAATATGTTCAGACATCTTGCTGTCAGTTTCTTTGTTTGGTACATCCCTCAAGACAAAGATTAAGTCGAATCTTGACAGTATTGTGACTGGCAGGGAGATGTTTTCAGCCACGGTTCTGTGTGGCTCGTATCTTCCTAGGGAAGGGTTGGCAGCAGCAAGTATGGCAGTTCTTGCATTTAGCGTAGCGACTATGCCTCCTTTTGCTACTGAAACAGTGTGTTGTTCCATGGCTTCGTGAATGGCAACTCTGTCTTCTGGACGCATCTTGTCCATCTCGTCGATGCATGCTATTCCCTTGTCGGCAAGCACAAGCGCTCCAGCCTCTAAGCTCATTCCACCTCCCTTCTCTCGAATTACGGCTGCTGTCAGACCTGCTGCTGTCGTTCCTCGCCCAGAAGTGTACAAGCCGCGGGGCGCGATTCTTGACACATATTGCAGAAGCTGAGACTTTGCCGTTCCTGGGTCTCCAACCAAAAGAGCGTTCAATTCCCCTCGTATGGTGATGTCTGGCAGGGTTTTTCCGACACCGCCAAAAAGCAGGTACATTATTGATTCTTTTATGTGGTCGTATCCGTAGATTGACGGAGCTATTGAGCTTATAATTTTTCTATGAATCCACGGATCCTTTGCAAGTTCGAGGATTTTCTCTTCTTCTTCAGGCGTCGGCAATGCTGTTTCTGGCTCTTTTCCCAAGACTTCAACTGAATTTGCGTCTAAATGTAAGAGAAAGGCGCGGAGTTTTCCGACTCCTCTAAAGGTTGGTGCGAAAGCGCGTACGATGCCAACTGTTGAGATATGATCGCCAGGTCTTGCGACATCAACAATCTCTTTTCCCACCAGCTTGATGCCCAGGGTTCTGGGAAGTTGTCCAGGCGGCAAGTCTTCTGGTCTTTCTTGTATGCGAAGGTCTTGTGAATCTATGAATGTTGATTCTTCTTGGACAAAATCGAATGGGCCTTTTGCGACGCATGAAGGGTTTTTGCATGCGAATGGTGCTTTGACGAATTGTCCTGTTTGGTTCACGATTGTTTGTTCGCCGCACCTTCTGCATTTGAATGCTGCTTGGAGAACTAGTGGGCGGACTGGTGTTGAACGGACGACTATGCCTTCCACCATGACGAGTTTACTGATGTTTTCGGATCCAAGTTTTCGCAGTTGCGTGGGTTCTAATAACCGTACGATTCTCGCGTTGATGGCGTCTGCTTCCAATTTCTCGGCGTATTCAAGGTCTTCGATTCGTAGTTG
>Ga0335070_10001838_pt1 | contig 24599 bp, 21 predicted proteins | sample Lox_Sample_13_FD_206722 | JGI IMG/M metagenome (GOLD analysis project Ga0335070, IMG submission 206722) | Soil microbial communities from Loxahatchee National Wildlife Refuge, Florida, United States - Lox_Sample_1.3 | ecosystem: Environmental > Terrestrial > Soil > Wetlands | place: USA...
TCGGCGGCCGCCTTGCGGACGGAGGACGGCACCGGCGGCGACGTCAGCGCCTGGAGGGCCGCCACCGAGGGGGCCACCCGCGGGTCGGTCGGCGACGGCGGCGGCGCGCCCTTCTTGCGCACGCGGTCGAGGACGAGGTCGCACCGCAGCAGCCGCGCCTCGGCCGACGCCAGCGTCCCGTCGTCGGGAACCCGAGCCGCGGTCGCCTCGGCGTCGCGCGGTTTCTTCGACGCGAGCTGGCCGCGCGCGAGGGCGAGGAGATTGCGGCTGCGCTCGCCCTCGGGCCAGGCGGACGGCTTGTCGGCGAGGAGGAGGCGCACGCCGCGGCGCGGATCGCCGGCGGCGACGAGCGCGGCGCCGCGTCGGCCCCGCTCGGCCGCGGTCAGGCCGCGCTCGGCCTCGGCGGCCGCTCGCCGAGCGAAATCCGGCGTCGCGCGATCGGCGTCGGCGGTCGGCGCGTCGAGCAGCATCGCGCGGGCGGCGTCGCGCACGGCGGCCCGGTCGCCGAGCGCGAGCCCGAGCCGGATGCGCGCGATCGAGATCTGCGCGACTTCGGCCGGCGTCACCGCCGCCGGCGCGGCGCTCGCGAGGACCTCGGCCGCTTCGCGCCCCTGGCGCTCCGCCTCGAGCAGCCGCGCGACGGTGATCGCCGCCTGCCCGCGATCGGCGAATGGACCCTCCGCCTCGGCGGCGCGGCGCGCCTCGGCGAGCGCGCCCGCGGCGTCGCCGGCCTGCTCCAGCGCCTCGGCCCGCCACAGCGCCCGATACGGCTCGAGGCCGATCGGCGCGGCGGAAGTATTCAGGCGCGCGGCCGCCGCGGCGGCGTCCTTGCGGCGCAGGTCGTCGCCGGCGAGCAGCAGCGCGACGCGCGCGTCCCAGGAGGGCCGCGCCGCTTTCTGCCGGATCTCGGCGAGCGCGCTCTCGGCTTCGGCGCGCTTGCCGGCCTCGAGAAGGTCGGCCGCGCGCGCGAAGTCCGCGTCGAAGTCCGGGGAGCTTTCGAGCGACCCGAGGTCGGCGCGCCCGGCGGGCGCGGCGAGCAGGAGGACGAGTCCGAACGCCGCCGCCCGCCTCAAGGGCGTGCGGGAGGACGCGCCGGGAGAGGGAACCGCCGGCGGATCAGAGGCCCAGCGCCTCGGCCCGGCCATCGGCGAGGATCTGAACGAGCTCCTCGTAGAAGAAGTTGCTGTCGGCGCGCACGTCCTGCGGGATTCGTTCCTCGTACATCTGGCGGCTGCGGTCGATGTCGTCGCGCAGGCGCTCGTAGAGGTTGCCGTGCTCGCGGCCTTCGAGAACCGAACGCTCGTTGTACAGCTTGATCTCCGACACGAGCAGGCGGGCGAAGCGGCGCGCTTCCTCGCGGCGTTCGTCGCCCGAGGACATGTCGGCGAGCGGCCCCGCCAGCCGCCGCGCGGGCTCGGGGGTCGGGCGCGGCGCCGCCTCCGGCGCGACGAACGAAGGCTCGGCCGGGGGCCGTTCCTCCGCGCGCGGCGCGGGCGGGGCGAGCGGCCCTCCCGGCGAGGGCGGAGCGCTCGGCGCCGCGGCGGGAGCCTCGGCCGGCGCTTCCATCCACATGCCGGCCGGCTCCGCCTTTTTCGCGGCCTCGAGCGGCTTCAGGGGCGGCGACGGCTTCAACTTGCGCGAGGCGAGACGGTCCACCATCAGCCCGGCGAGGAACGTCAGGAGGGCGAGGGCCTCCGGATCGAACCGCTCTTCCTCGCCGACCACGGCGTCGGCGTAGAGCGCGCCCGAGATCTTCTCGCGCACGGTCATCGGAATCGCGACGCCGTCCGAAACGCGCGACGCGCGCAGCAACGAGGAAAGCTCGTTCGACGCGTGCAGGCGCAGCGCGACGCCCGACATCGCCCGCGCGACGACGCCGCCCTCCGCCTGGGGCATCGAGACCTGACGCACGGCCTCGTCGTCCCCGCCATGCTGCGAGAAGCCGACGGCCTTCCAGACGCCGACCGAGCCGCCGCGCGCGACGAGCAGCGCCGCGCGCGAGCAGTGCTTCCGGCACTCGTCGAGAAACTTGTGGAGGAGATCCACCTGCGTCGACGCCTGGTCGAGCGTTCGCGCCGACTCGACGCCGACGAGGCCCTTGCGCTCCACGAACCGCGAGCCCTCGCCGGAGAGAAGCTCCGCCGGCACGACGCCTTTCAGATCCTGGTCGAACCGCTCGAGGAAACCGAACCAACGCCGGTCGGCCTCGAGCCGCAGACGGTCGAACTCCTCCCGCAGGGCGGCGAACCGCTCGGCGAGCCTCCGTTCGATTTCGGTCTCGAGCAGCTTCAGCCGCTCTTCGGGATCGACGGGCGCCACTTTCGGCATTATCGGGGCGATGCCCGGGAAGGTAAAGCTTCCCGAAGAGACCGCGGCCCCGCGTAACCGCCGTCGCGGCGCGAATCATTCGTAACTCCTTGAAAATACTGAAGATCATTTCAGTCCCGTTGACACCTCCCCCTTCGCTTCTTAGTATTGGCTGTTCCACGGAATCCCGGGCGTAAGGGGGTGAGTGTCGGTGCCTCTCGTCCACGTCAAAGAAGATGAATCCTTCGAAAACGCCATGCGGCGTTTCAAACGCAAGTGCGAGAAATCCGGAATCCTTTCCGAGCTGAAGAAGCGGCAGCACTACGAGAAGCCGAGCGCCAAGCGCAAGCGGAAGATGATCCAGGCGCGCAAGAAGATGCTGCGGAAACTCTCGGAGGAGAAGCGAGCCACACCGTAGACGGTCCGACCTCGGACGGCGCCGACCGGGAGTCTCTCGAGTTCGACGCCGTCCTCCGCCTCGTCGCATCCCTGACCCGAACGCCGCCCGGAAGGGCGGCGGTTCTATCTCTGGCGCCGGCGGGCTCGGAAGCGGCGGTGCGGGCGCTTCTCGCCGAGACCGACGAGGCGACCGCGTTTCGTCTCCGGCACGGTGCGCTCCCGCTCGGCGGCCTCGAGGAGGTCGCGCCTCTCTTCGCGTCGCTCGAGCAGTCGGGCGGCGCCGGTTCTCCGGAGGAGTTTCGCCCGATCGTGCGCGCCGCGCGTGCGTGCGAGGCCGTCCGCCGCGCGCTCGCGAAAGCGGAGGGACCGATCCTCGCCGGGCATCGCGAGCGTCTCCCGCCGTTCGAAGCGCTGCTCGCGCGCGCCGCCCGCCTCTTCGGCGCCGACGGCCTGCTGCGCGACGACGCGTCGCCCGCGCTCGCTTCCGCGCGCTCGCGCCTGCGAAAGCGGCGCGAGGAGGTGTCGCGCCAGCTCGAGCGCCTCGTCGGCGACCGACACGACGCCCTCGGCGACGCCGTCGTCGTCCTGCGCAACGACCGGTACTGCCTGCCCGTCCTCGCGTCGGCGCGCGGCCGGGTTCCCGGGATCGTCCACGACCGTTCGGGCTCGGGGCAGACGGTTTTCGTCGAGCCGCTCGAAGTCGTCGAGGCCAACAACGATCTGGCCCTGCTGGCGGTCGAGGAGCGGCGCGAGGCCGAGCGCCTGCTGGCCGAGTTCGGCCGCCTCCTGCTCGACGAGCGGCCGGCGCTGGAGGGCGCGGTCCAATCGCTCGCCCTGCTCGACGCGCTCGAGGCGAAGGCCGGCTTCGGCGAGACGGGCGAAGGGCGGCTGCCCGAGATCTCCGACGACGGCGGATGGACGCTGCGCGGCGCGCGCCACCCGCTCCTCGACGCGCGCTTCGAGAAGCTGCGGCGCCGGGCTCTCGACGACGCCCGGGAGGGCTCGACCGCCGTGCCGCTCGACGTCGACCTGCCGCCGGACCGGCGCCTCCTGGTCGTCTCGGGCCCCAACGCCGGCGGCAAGACCGTCGTGCTGAAGACGGCGGGCCTCTTCTCGATGCTCGCCCAGTGCGGCATCCCCGTTCCGGCGGCGGCCGGCACGCGCCTGCCCGTCTTTCGCGCGATCCGCACCGAGATCGGCGACGCGCAGGCGATCCTCGCGGACCGCTCCACGTTCTCGTCGTCGATGGAACGCCTCGCTCAGATCCTCGCCGAGGCGGGCCCCGGCACGCTCGCCCTCCTCGACGAGATCGGCGGCGCGACCGACCCGGAAGAAGGCAGCGCGATCGCGCGGGCCTACCTCGAGGCGCTCGTCGAGCGCGGCGGACGCGTCCTCGCGACGACGCACCTCTCGGCGATCAAGACCTTCGCGGGGTCGCGCCCGGACGCGCTCTGCGCCGCGATGGAGTTCGACGAGCGGACCGGCCGGCCCAACTACCGGCTCCACGCGGGCCTCGCCGGAAGGAGCCACGCGCTCTCGGTCGCGCGCGAACGCGGCTTGCCCGAGAGCCTGATCGAGCGGGCCACCGCGATCCTCGGCGAAGCCTGGAAGCGCCGCGAGCGGGCCGAGACCGAGGCCGAACAGGCACTCGAGCGCCTGCGCGAGGGCGAGCGCCGGCTGGCCGAAGAGCGCGCGCACGCCGCGCGCGAATCCGAGCGCCTGGAAAGCGAGCGCCGGAAGCTCGCCGACGAACGGGCGCGCATGCTCGCCCAGGGGCTGGCGGGTTTCGAGCGGGCCGAAGCCGAGCTGAAGCGGCGCGTCGAAAAGGAGCTCGAAGTCGCTCGGTTGGCGTCGGCACGCCTGGCGCAGGCCTCGGCCGCGCGCCTCGTCGAAGAAGCCTCGCAGGCGGCCGCGATCGAGCCGGTCGTCGCCGCCGCGCGCGAAGCCGAGGAAGAGATCGCGCGGAAGGTCGAGCCCGGTTCGCGGGCCCGGGTCCGGGGCCTCGGCGCCGAGGGGCTCGTGGTCGCCTTCGACGGCGACTGGGCTCAGATGGAGATCCAGGGAAAGCGCCTGCGCGTCCGGCGGGGAGAGCTCGAGCCCGTCCGGGACGGGAGCCGTGAGCCGAAAGCCGCGAGCCGGGAGCGCCCCCGCGAATCTCACGACTCCCGCGACCTCACGGGCCCCACGGCCGAGGTCAACGTCATCGGCCAGAGGGTCGACGATGCCATCGACACCGTCGACAAGGCTCTCGATGGCGCCCTGCTCTCGGGCGCCGCGCGCCTGCGCGTCGTCCACGGCCACGGCACCGGCCGCCTGCGCGATGGCTTACGCGAGCACTTCCGCGGCCACGGCTCGGTCGCCTCGCTGCGGCCCGGCGGGAAGGACGAAGGCGGAAACGGGGCGACGATCCTCGAACTGAGATAGAACTTCGGCTCACGGTTCACGGTTCCCGGCTCACGATCAAATGTCCGACCTCGACATCAACGACCACGTCCTCGCCGAGCTGCGAAGCGCCGCCGACATCGTCGCGGTCATCGGCGACCACACCACGCTGAAGAAGGCGGGCCGCTCCTGGAAGGGACTCTGTCCGTTCCACAACGAGCGCACGCCCTCGTTCACCGTCGACCGCGACAAAGGCCTGTACCACTGCTTCGGCTGCGGCGCCGGCGGCGACGTCATCCGCTTCGTGCGCGAGATCGACCGGCTCGACTTCCCCGACGCCGTCGAGTCACTCGCATCGCGCTTCGGCGTCGCGATCCCGAAACGCCAGCGGCACGGCCCGCGCGACGACCGCCGGGACCGTCTGTTCGAAGTCGTGGCGGCGGCGCAGCGCTTCTACGCCGAGCGCCTCGCGCGTCCCGGCAACCCGGCCGCGAAGTACCTCGCCGGCCGCGGCGTCCCGGAGGCGACGTGGAAGGCGATGGGCCTCGGCTACGCGCCGGACGCCTGGGAGACGCTCGGCAAGGCCCTGTCGCCCGCGTACCCGGAAGACCTCCTGGTCGAAGCCGGGCTCCTGCAGCCGCGGGCCGAGGGCAAGGGCGCCTACGACCGCTTTCGCGACCGGCTCCTCTTCGTGCTCCGGGACGAGCGCGGCCGGCCGGTCGGGTTCGGTGGCCGCGCGCTCTCCCCCGAGGGCGAACCGAAATACCTGAACTCGCCGGAGACGCCGATCTTTTCGAAGAAGCGTCTGCTCTACGGCCTGTCGGAAGCCCGCGAGTCGATCCGGCGGCGCGACCGCGTCGTCCTCGTCGAGGGCTACTTCGACCACCTCGCGCTCGTGCGCGCGGGCGTGACGGAGACCGTCGCGTCCATGGGCACGGCGCTCACGCCCGAACAGGCGGAGAAGATCCGCCGCCTGGGCCCGAACGCGATCGTCTGCTACGACGGCGATTCGGCCGGGCGAAACGCCACGCGGGGCGCGCTCGCCCTCCTGCTCGCCCAGGGATTTACGGCCCGCGTCGCCCGGCTTCCCGAGGGCGAAGACCCGGACGACCTGCTCGCCCGCGAGGGCACCGAGGCGCTGGCGGCGCGGATCGAGGAGGCGCCGGACTACTTGACGTGGCTCCTCGAGGACCTGCGCCCCGACGAGCCCGAGCTCTCCTCGGCCGACCGGCGCGCCCGGATCGCGGCGATCCAGGAGATCCTCGGGGCAATCCCGGATCGGGTCCTCCGCTACGAGGAGTACCGCAAGCTCTCCCGGGCAGTCTCGATCCCCCTCGAAGTGCTCTGGTCGGGGGAAAAGGCGAACCTTCGGCCCGAAATTACGCGTTCTAGTAGTGTGGGAACGGTCGGGAATGCCGCCGCGTTATCCGCGCTGGAGGCGCCAGCGGTCGAAAGAAGGCTGCTCCGCTTCCTCACCACGGGTGGCGAGCGCAACGCACTGATTCTACGGACTTTGAAAGACGATTTCCTGACCGATCCGAGGGTAAAGAGGGTCGTGGCGGCCCTCCGGGAGGCCGGAACCGCCGCGGAACCTGTTGATTTTCAACGGCAGATCGCACACCTTACGGATGACGAGCGGGCGTTTCTCTCTGGCATCGCGCTGGATGAATCTTTCGAGCCGACCGAGAAAGGCGTCGACCAGCTCCTCAAGGCCCTCGAAACAAACCATTTGGAGACGGAGAGCGCTGCGCTTCAGCAAGCCATCAAGCGCGCGGAGGGCGAAGGGTCGGACATCGCGGAGCTCGTCCAGCGGAAAGAGCGGGTTCGACGGCGGATCGCCGAGTTGAAACGGAAAGGATGACGACCTTGGCCATTGCGATCGACGAAAAGTTTCCCGAAGTCCAGCTCCTCGTCAAGGGAGGACGCGAAAAGGGCTATCTCCTCTACGAGGAGATCCACACCGTCCTCTCCGACGAGGCGACGGCGGAGCCTCGGGATCTCGAGCAGGTCTACGAGCGCCTCGCCGAGCTCGGCATCGAAATCGTCACCGATCCGGACCGCGCCGCGCGGCGCCGGGCCGCCCTCGAGAGCGAAGCGGCCGATGAGGCGCGCGAGGCGGTCGAGAAGACCAACGACCCGGTGCGCATGTATCTGCGCGAGATGGGAACGGTCAAGCTGCTCGACCGCGAGGGCGAGGTCCGCATCGCCAAGCGCATCGAGCAGGGCGAAGCCAAGATCTACCAGGCCCTCGCCAACAACCCGGTCGTTCTCGAAGAGATCCTGAAGCTGCTCGAGAGCGCGGGGCGCGACTCGCGCATCGTCCAGGAGCTCGTCAACCAGTCCGACGAGGACGACGAGGACGACGAGACGCCGGCGGAGAACCTCGACGACCGCTCCGCGCGGCGCATCGAGGGGATTCTCAACTCGTTCAAGAAGATCGGCGCGCTCGATGCCGACATCAAGCGGATGAAGTTCAAGGCGCGCACGATCAAGAAGGGCACCAAGACCCTCGCGCGCATCGAAGCGTCGATCGACCGAAAGATCGCCGAAATGGCGAAGCTCATCCGCGCCGCAGATTTCACGCCGGCCGTGCTGAACCGGGCGATCGGCATCCTGCGCGACATCGACCGCCAGATGGGCGCGCCCGAGCTGACGATCCGCCAGGACACCAACGTCCTCAAGAAGGAAAAGAACCCGACGCGGATCGACTTCTACCGGCGGCGCATCAGCAAGTACAAGAAGCAGCTCCGCGAGCTCGAGCAGAAGTTCGGGGTCTCGCACGAGGACGTCAAGAAGACCCTCCGCATGGTGCGCGAGGGGGAAGCCGAAGCCGACCAGGCCAAGCACGAGCTGATCGTCGCGAACCTCCGCCTCGTCGTCTCGATCGCGAAGAAGTACACGAACCGCGGCCTCCAGTTCCTCGACCTCATCCAGGAAGGGAACATCGGCCTCATGAAGGCCGTCGAGAAGTTCGAGCACCGGCGCGGCTACAAGTTCTCGACGTACGCGACGTGGTGGATCCGCCAGGCCATCACGCGCGCGATCGCGGACCAGGCGCGCACGATCCGCATCCCGGTCCACATGATCGAGACGATCAACAAGCTGACGCGCACGTCGCGTTCTCTCGTCCAGGAGCTCGGCCGCGAGCCCAACGCCGAAGAGATCGCCAAGCGCATGGACATGCCGGTCTCCAAGGTCCGGAAGATCATGAAGATCGCGCAGGAGCCGATCTCGCTCGAAACGCCGATCGGCGAGGAAGAGGATTCGCATCTGGGCGACTTCATCGAGGACCGCGGCGTGCTCTCGCCGATCGACGCGGTGCTCGTGTCGAACCTGCAGGAGCAGACGCGCCGGGTGCTCAAGTCGCTGACGCCGCGCGAGGAGCAGGTCCTGAAGATGCGCTTCGGCGTCGGGGACGGCTCGGAGCACACGCTCGAGGAGGTCGGCCGGTCGTTCAACGTCACGCGCGAGCGGATCCGGCAGATCGAGTCGAAGGCCCTCCGGAAGCTCCGCCACCCGTCGCGCGCAAAGAAGTTGAAGCCGTTTCTGGAGACGATTCGGTAAGAAACGCCGTCCACGGCCCCGTCACGAAGCCCGGAGGACCGGCCCGCAAGTCCCGCGGCGCTTCGGGTCGCTTATGGAAAGCAGCACCCCGCAAGTCGGGCCTGCGCGCTTCGATGGGGTCAGGTCTTCGGTTTTCGGAGCTCTTTACCGAGCGCGGCACCACGAATTCCGCGTCGTCGCTCCGAAAACGCGAGAGACCTGACCCCGAGTACGGCATCCGGTAAGCGCCGGTCCGGCTGCCCGACCGGCTTGGCTTTGGCGCCCGTTTGTTATATTCATCGGGGTCCATAGCTCAGCGGTCCAGAGCCACCGGCTCATAACCGGTCAGACCCCGGTTCGAATCCGGGTGGACCCACCAGACGATGGAAGGCGGAAGGCGATTTTGAGGATCCTGATCCGAGACCGAAACAACAAAGCGTCGAGAGACCAAGGGTGTTCCGCAAACGGAGCACCCTTTTTCATTTCCGGGGAGCGGCCGTGACCGACCTGCTCGAGCAGCTCTACCGGCTCCAGACTCGCATCCGGTTCGTCCAGGAAAACGAGCGCCGCCGCGACACCGTCCCCGAGGATCTCGTCGAGGTCGACCGCGAATTCCAGGACAAGGTCCAGGCCGTCGCCGCGCTCAAGGCGCGCCTGACGGAGGCCGAGCTCGAGAAGCGAAAGGCCGAGGGAGAGCTCGGGGAGCACAAGGAAAAGCTCAAGAAGTACCAGGGTCAGCTCCGCAGCGTGCAGTCCTCGCGCGAGTATTCGGCGGCGCTGAACGAGATCGACGGCGTCGAGAAGCTGATCCGGACGACCGAGGACCGCTTCCTCGAGCTCGAGGAGGAGATCGAGAAGGCGCGCGCCGAGCTCACGGAGCGCGAGGCGACCCTGCCCGCCGAGACCGAGCAGCACGAGGAGCGGATGAAGGACTGGCGCGCCGAGCAGCGCGCGATCAACGAGCAGCTCGCCGGCGCGCGCGAGGACATCGCCCGTCTCGAGGCCGAGATCCCGCCGAGAGACCGCGCGGAGTTTCGCCGCCTGATCGAGAAGAAGCACGGGCTCGCCGTCGCGCTCGTCGTCAACGGCTCCTGCGCCGCCTGCCACGTCAAGATCCGCCCCGCGGCGCTTCAGATCCTGAAGCAGGGCCGCGAGATCGTTTACTGCGACACCTGCAAGCGGATCCTCTACTACGAGCCGGCGAGCTCGTAACGCGTGCGCTTCCGGGCCTTCATCGACGGCGCCGCGCGCGGCAACCCCGGCCCGGCCGGCGCGGGCGTTTACGTCTCGGCCGAAGGTGAGCAGCCGGCCGAGGAGCACTTCGAGGCGCTCGGCAAGACCACCAACAACGTCGCCGAGTACCGCGCGCTCCTGCTCGCGCTGAAGCGGGCCGAAGAGCGGTCGGCGTCGGAGGTCTCGATCGCCTCGGACAGCCTGCTCCTCGTGCAGCAGATGCTCGGCCGCTATCGCGTCAAGGCGCCGCACCTGCAGACGCTGCACGCCGAGGCCTTCGAGCGCGCCAAGCGCTTCCGGCGGTTCGCGATCGCCCACGTGCCGCGCGAGGACAACAAGAAGGCCGACCGCCTCGCCAACCTCGGCGCCGACGCGAGCGAGCGGGACCTCGGCGGGGAGCGCTTCCACCGGGAACCATGAGCGGCGCGCCGCTGGCGGAGATCACGCGCCGGCGCGCGGAGATCCTGGAGGCGATCGCGCGCTCGGCCGCGCGAGCCGGCCGCCGCCCCGAGGACGTCGCGCTGATGGCGGTCACGAAGGGCCAGAGCGTCGAGACCGTCCGCCGCGCCGCGGCCGCCGGACTCACCCTCTTCGGCGAAAACCGCGTGCAGGAAGGCGCGGCGAAGATCGAAGCCCTCGGCGCCGAATTCCCGGCGATTTCCTGGCGCCTGATCGGCCCGCTCCAGACGAACAAGGCGAAGTCGGCGCTACAATGGTTCGCAGCGGTGGAAAGTCTGGACAGGGAAAGACTTGCGACGCGCCTCGAGGCCCTTCTGGCCGGGGCGCCCGGCCGACGGGTGCTGCCCGTCCTGATCGAGGTCAACGTCGGCGGCGAGGCCTCGAAATCAGGAGTCGGGCCGGGCGAGGTTTCCGGCCTGATGGAAGCGGCGCTCGGCTGTCCTCACCTCGCGGTCCGGGGGCTGATGGCCGTTCCTCCATACGACGCCGACCCCGAGAAATCGCGCCCGCATTTCCGGCGGCTCGCCGGGCTCCGCGACCGGCTCGCGGCCGACTTCGGGCGGCCGCTGCCCGAGCTCTCGATGGGGATGAGCCACGACTTCGCGGTCGCCGTCGAAGAAGGCGCGACGGAGGTGCGGGTCGGCACCGGGCTCTTCGGGCCGCGGGAGACGGCGTGAGCGTCGGCGGGTCGGCCGCGGGAGCCTTCGTGGACGTGATCCTCTACGCGCTTCACGCGCTCCAGTGGATCGTGATCATCGCCGCGCTGGTGTCGTGGGTCAGCCCCGACCCGCGCAACCCGATCGTCCGCTTCCTGTGGGCCGTCACCGAGCCGATGTTCCGCCCGTTTCGCCGTCTCGTGCCGCCGTCGCGGACGGGGGGCATCGACCTCTCGCCGCTCTTCGTGCTGCTGCTGATCTACCTCGTCTCGCGTTTCGTCGCGAGGCTCGCTTTCTCGATGTGACCCGACCGCCCAGGAGGACCGCATGCGCCCACGGATGACCCCGCTCGAGATTCAGAAGCGCGAGTTCTCGCGCAAGTGGAAGGGCTTCGACCCGGTCGAAGTCCAGCAGTTCCTGACCGACGCCGCCGAGGACATGGAGAGGCTCGCCCGCGAGAACTCCGACCTCGACGCGCGGCTGCGGAGCCTCGAGCAGGAAAACGAGGAGCACCGCGAGCGCGAACGCATCCTGAAGCAGACGCTCCTCTCCGCCCAGGAGGCCTCCGAGGACATCCGCGCGGCGGCGCGCAAGGAAGCCGAGCTCGTCGTCCGAGAGGCCCAGGACTCGGCCGACCGGCTCACCCACAGCGCCATGCAGCGCGCGGCCGAGATCGAGAAGGCGATCCACGAGCTCAAGATGCAGCGCGCGAATTTCCGCCTGCAGCTCCAGAAGATGATCGAGCTCTTTCAGCAGGTCCTCGACTTCGACCGCGACGAGGACGACAAGGAACGGCCGCTCTCGTACCTCACGCGCAAGGCTCCGAAGGAAGAGACGGCGGGATAAAGGCGAGGGCACGGGCAGCCCGCAAGTCCCGCGGCGAAAAAATCACTTACGGAAAGCAGCACTCCGCCAGTCAGGCCTGCGCGCTTCGATGGGGTCAGGTCTTTGGTTTTCGGAGCTCATCTGCCTCGCGGCCTTCGGAACCTCGCGGCGTCGCTCCGAAAACGCGAGAGACCTGACCCCGAGCACGGCATCCGTACAACAGCTGGGTCGGCCAACGCGATAGGGTTCGCCTCGCGATGAGCTCTCTCGAAATCCGCAACATCGGCTGCCTCGCGACGCCGGTCGGCACGACGGCGCGGGCCGGGAAAGCGCAGGGCGAGATCCGGCGGATCGAAAACGCCGCGATCCGCGCCGACGGCGAGACCCTCGTCTTCGTCGGCACCGAGAGCGATTACGCGCGCGCGTACGGCGGCCGGAGGGCCGACGTCTCGCTCGACGCCGCCGACGGCGCCGTCATCCCCGGTCTCGTCGACGCGCACACGCACCCGGTGTGGCTGGGCGACCGCGGCGCCGAGATCGGCCGAAGGCTCGCCGGCGAGAGCTACGCGACGATCGCCGCCGAGGGCGGCGGCATCAACGCGACGGTGCGCGCGACGCGGGCCGGCACCGACGCCGCGCTCGAGGACACCGTGCGCCGCCGCCTCGCCGCCATGCTCGCGCACGGCACGACGACGGCGGAAGCCAAGTCCGGCTACGGGCTGACCGTCCGCGACGAGATTCGCGCGCTCGAGCTCCTGCGCCGGCTCGACGGCGAGCCCGGCCTGCCCCGTCTCGTGCCGACGCTGCTCGCCGCCCACGAGATCCCGCCCGAGTTCCGCCAGAACCGGGCCGAGTGGGTCCGCCTCGTGGCCGAAGAGATCGTGCCGCGCGTGGCGCGCGAGAAGCTCGCGCGCTACGGCGACGTCTTCTGCGAGGAAGGCGTCTTCACGGTCGAGGAGTCGCGGACGATCCTCGAGAGCGCGCGGCGCGCCGGCCTCGGCCTCCGCGTCCACGCCGACGAGCTCGCGCGCTCGGGCGGCGCCCTTCTTGCCGCCGAGCTCGGCGCGGCCTCGGCCGACCATCTCCTCTTCATCGGCGCCGAGGAGATCGCGGCGATGGCGAAGGCCGGCACGATCGCGGTGATTCTTCCGGGAACGGCCTGGTGGATGCGCTCGCGGAAGGCGCCGGCGCGCGATCTCGTCGCCGCCGGCGTGCCGGTCGCCGTCGCCTCGGATTCGAACCCCGGGACGTGCTGCACCGAGTCGCTCGCCGCCGTCGCGGCGCACGCCTGCCTCGACTCGGGGCTCTCGGTCGAGGAAACGCTGACGGGGATGACGCTCAACGCCGCCGCCTCGCTCGGTCTTTCCGATCGGATCGGCTCGCTCGAGCCCGGCAAGCGCGCCGACCTCGTCCTGCTCGACGCGCCGGATTACCGGCACCTCGTCTATCATTGGGGCGTCAACCTGGCCGCTGCCGTCGTGGTCGCCGGCCGGGTCGCGTGGAGCCGCCGGCCATGACCGACTTTTCCGCACTCAGCGTCGACGCCTTTCTGAACGCCCTTGCCGCAGAGACGCCGACGCCCGGAGGCGGGACCGCGGCCGCCGTCGCCGGCGCGATGGGCGCCTCGCTCGCCGCGATGGTGTCGGCGCTGACCCTCTCGAAGGAGAAATACGCGGCTTCCCACGACGCCGTCCGGCCGATCGCCGAGGCGGCCCGGCTGGCGCGCACCGAGTTTCTCGATCTGGCCCGTGAAGATTCCGACGCCTACGACGCCGTCGTCGGCGCCCGGCGCCTGCCGAAAGAGACCGAGGAACAGAAGACGGCTCGGGCGCACCGGATCGCCCTCGCCAACCGTCAGGCGGCGGAAGTGCCGATGCGGACCGCTCGCGCCGCGGTCCGGCTGCTCGGCGCCCTGCCCGAGCTCGTCGAAAAGGGAAACCCCAACGCCGCGTCCGACGTGGGGGCGGCGGCCCTCCTGCTCGACGCCTGCGTCGAGGGCGCTCTCCTGAACGTCGGCATCAATCTGTCCGGGATCGAGGAGCCGGCGATCGTCTCGGAGATGCAGAAGGAGACCGCGGTTCTGCAAGAACAGTCCCAGCGTCTCCGGTCGCAGGTCGTCGCGCTCGTCCGCAAGCGCTTCTGACGCGCCTATCCGTCTGCAACGGGGTCGGTTAGCCATGATCGCTCCACGTTCGCGATTTCTCTTGACACCGACGTGCCCGTTTAGTAGGATCGCTTTATTGAATCGCGCGACACCGAGAACGGGTCGCGCGATTTTCTTTTGGCCCCCCTTCTCTCCCGACCGAACCGGCTGACTCGATTCCACTTCTTCTGAAGGCGACTCGACGCGCGAGGGTCCCGGCGGCGCGCCGGCGGCGAGAAACACCGCGCCGATAGGGCGCGATCCCGTCGGCTCCGGCCTCCGCGCCCCGCGCCATAGAATCCGGCTTCCATGTCCGCCGCCCGCCCGACGCTCTACCTCGTCGACTCCATGTCGAACATCCACCGGGCGTACCACGCCATCCAGCGGCTCTCCACGTCGGCGGGCCAGCCGACCAATGCGGTCTACGGCTTCGTGACGATGCTCCGGAAGATGGTCCGCGAGCACAACCCCGACCTGCTCGCGGCGGCCTGGGACGGGCCGCAGAAGACGCAGCGCCACGAGGCCTACGCGGACTACAAGGCGAACCGGCCGGCGATGGCCGACGATCTGGCGGTCCAGCTCCCCGAGATCCGCGAGGCGCTCGCGGCGTACCGAATCCCGGTCATCGAGCTGCCCGGCTTCGAAGCCGACGACGTCATCGGGACCCTCGCGAAGAAGGCCGAAGCGGCCGGCTACGACGTCGTCATCGTCACCGCCGACAAGGACATGCTCCAGCTCGTCTCGGGCGAGCGGATCCGCGTCTTCCACACGGGCAAGGAGATCTTCCTCGACGACGCCGGCGTGGCGGCGTTCTTCGGCGTGCCGCCGGGCCAGGTCGCCGACGTTCTCGCCCTGATGGGAGACAGCGTGGACAACGTGCCGGGAGTGCCGGGCGTGGGCCAGGTCACCGCCAAGAAATGGATCACCCAGTATGGAAGCCTCGCGGGCCTCCTCGAGCACGCGGACGAGATCAAGGGGAAGGTCGGCGAGAGCCTCCGCGAGCACCGCGAGGACGCGCTGCTCTCGCGGCGCCTGGTCGACATTCCCGTCGACCTTCCCGTCCCGTTCGAACCGGACGCGCTCCGCCGCTCCGAGCCCGACTACGGCCGGCTGAAGGATCTGTTCGTCCGCCTCGAGTTCCACTCCCTCGCCGCGGAGATCCAGGGAGACTCGGCGGTCGCACCCGAGATCTCGTCGGAGCGCCTCGCCGCCGGACAGCCGTTTCCGGGCACGGCCGGCCGCGCGGGCGTCGCGCTGCTCTGGCGGGGCGGCGACGCGCTGCTCGCCGTCAGCGGCGGCGGCCGGACGCGCATCGCCGAGGAGAGCGCCGCCGCCATCGCGGCGCGCTGGAAGGCGCTCGAGGCCGGGGGCGGCTCCTTCGCGATGGGAGACGCCAAGCCGCTCGACGCGCTGCTCGCGCGCGCGGGCGCGACCGTCTCGGCGGACGTGTTCGACGTGTGCCTCGCCCAGTACGTCCTCGCGCCCGGGGTCGCGAGCGCGGAGCTCGAACCGATGGCGTTCCAGCGCCTCGGACAGCGGCTCCTCGCGGACAAAGAGGCGGGCGTCACGGCCTGCGCCCTGCCGGGCTCCTACGAGATCCAGAACGTCGACCGCTGGCTCGCCGAACGCGCGTCCGCCGCGGAGGCTCTCGCGCCGCTCCTCGCGGCCGAGCTCGCGACGCGCCCCGCGCTCGACAGGCTCTACCGCGAGATCGAGCGCCCGCTGACGCCGGTGCTCGCCCGCATGGAGCTCGCCGGCGTCGCGATCGACGTCGCGCTGTTGAAGGAAATCTCGACGCGGATGGAAGGCGAGCTGCGCGCCCTCGAACGCCAGATCTGGGACGAGGCCGGCGAGGAGTTCAACGTCAACTCCCCCGTCAAGCTCGGACAGATCCTGTTCGAGAAGCTCCAGTACCCGGTCCTGAAGAAGACGGCCAAGACCCGGACGTCGTCGACCGGCTTCGAGGTCCTGACGGAGCTCGCCGAGCAGGGCCTGACGCTGCCCAGGCGCGTCCTCGAGTTCCGCGAGATCTCGAAGCTGAAGGGCACGTACGTCGACGCGCTGCCGGCGCTCGCGGACGCGGCGGGCCGCGTGCACTCGTCGTTTCGCCAGAACGTCGCCGCGACGGGGCGCCTTTCTTCCTCGGACCCGAACCTCCAGAACATCCCGATCCGCACGACGACCGGGCGCGAGATCCGAAAGGCGTTCGTCGCGCCGCCGGGCTCGAAACTCGTCGTCGCGGACTACTCGCAGATCGAGCTCCGCATCCTCGCGCACCTCTCCGGCGACGCCGCGCTCATCCGCGCGTTCGAGGAGGGGCAGGACATCCATCGGGCCACGGCGGCGAGGATCTTCGGCGTCGCGCCGGACCTCGTCAGCCAGGAGATGCGGTTCGCGGCCAAACGGATCAACTTCGCGCTCCTCTACGGCATGGCCGCGTTCACGCTCGGCAAGGAGCTCGGCGTCTCGACGTCGGAGGCCAGGAGCTACGTGGACTCCTACTTCAACCAGTTCCCGAGCGTGCGCGCGTGCCTCGACGGCGTGCTGGAGGAAGCCCGCCGCACCCGGGAGGTCACGACGCTCTTCGGAAGGGTCCGGCCCATCCCGGACATCGCCGCCTCCAACGGCGCGGTGCGGGCGAACGCCGAACGGATGGCACTCAACGCCCCCTTCCAGGGCACGGCCGCCGACATCATCAAGATCGCGATGATCCGCCTCGATGACGCGCTCCGTTCGAGCGGCCTCGCCACGCGGCTGGTCCTGCAGGTCCACGACGAGCTCGTCCTCGAGGCCCCGGACGCCGAGATCGACCGCGCGAGCGCTCTCGTGCGCGAGACGATGGAGGGCGCAGCCACGCTCAAGGTCCGCCTCGCCGTCGACGTCGGCACGGGCCGGAACTGGCTCGAGGCCAAGTGACCGCCGGGGCGCGCGAGCGCCAGGGGATCCCTTTCCCCGGCCGCCTGGAGACCCGAGAGGGATCCCTCGCCGCGCTCGGGTCGACGCCAGGCCAGCGACTCGACGACCGGCAGCCCGGGGCCGCACCAACCGCCGTGCCGCGGCCCCTTCGATATACTTCGGTCATCTCCATGCGGTCGATGGTTCGGGCTCTGTCATGGGCGGTTCTCGCCGCGGCGGCGGGCTTGCCCGCGCTCGCGCAGGCTCCCGAGCCGACTCCGACACCGCCGGCCCCCGTGGCGGCTCCGACGAGCGCCGCTCCCGCGCCGGCCGCGACGCCCGTGGCCGCGCCCGCCGCGGAGGCGACGCCGACCGCGGCCGACCTCTCTTCCCCGCTGCCGACGCCGATCGCTCCGACCGCACTCAAGATCCGCGACGTTCCCTCGATCACCGTCGAAAAACTTCCGGCGGACAACCCGTTCGGCAGCGCCGCCGAAGTTCCCGCCGCGCTGCCCCAGAAACTCACGTTCAACGACGTCACGATGCTCGCGGGATTCTTCGTCACCGTGCACGTGGACCCGACCGGCAAGGCGCTCACGACGCGGCGCGATCGCGATCCGATCCCGTCGCTCGCCGCCGACTCGCTGAAGTCGATGGCGAAGTGGACGTTCGCACCGGCGCGCAAGTCGGGCCAGGCGGTCGACACCTGGGGCGCCTTCCGCGTCGACCTCGAATTCGAGATCCGCTCGCCGAAGATCGCGCAGATGGGCCTGACGCCGGTCACCCCGGCGATGCCGCTGCCGAAGCCTTTCGACTGGAAATCCGACTCGGACTGGCTCGACGGCCGGCACGTCCCGGACCCGGCCGACGGCACCATTCCGATCGACCAGGTCGACACCACACCCATCCCCCAGAAGACGCCGTGGTCGGCGGACTCCTTCAAGGGACCCTTCGCCGTGAAGTACTGGGTTCTCGTCGACAAGACCGGGAAGATCACGCGCGCGATTCCGCTCGAGGCGAGCGACCCGGTGCTTCTCGCCTACTTCCGCCGCGCGATGGGCACGTGGATCCTGCGCCCGGCGCAGACCGGCGGCGCGCCCGTCGACACCTGGAACGAGCTCACGCTCTCCGGCCAGATCTCTTTCTCGGACGACTTCAAGCAGATCGTCGCGCTGCGAAAGAACATCGGGCCCTGAAATGAAGCGGGCCGCTGCGCGGCCCGACCGGAGAGGAAGGGAAGCCGGTCTCAGCCCGCTCTCCCACGACTCGGCCCGACGTCCTGGATGATCTCCCGGCGGTCGCCGACGCGGCGCGTGACCTTGGCGCCGTCGAGGTACTCCAGCAGCGGAATCGCGAGCTTCCGCGTCAGCTTGAACATCTCCTTGAACTCGCCGACGTCGAGCGACTTCTTTCCGGAGCCGCGCAGGCGAGCCGTGACGTCGTCGACCGCGGCGCGGGCGATGATCCACCCGCCCGGCAGCCGCAGGAGATCGCCGCGTTTGACGAGATAGGCGATCAGCCCCTCGACGACTTTCGGCCGGTGCCGGACGGCTTCGGCCGCTTCCGCGGGCGAAGGCGGATTGAGCCCGCGCTCGCGGAACACCGCGGCGACGCGCTCGGACAGCTCGCGTTCCGGCCCGGCGAGCTCATTGCGGCCGGGCTGCCGCGCCTCGTCGCCGGCGAGTGCGACGACGCCGCGCGCGACGAGAGCCGCCTCGACGGCCTCCGCCCACCGAGCGTCGGCGCCGGGCAGCACCCGTTGCAGGAGCGTGCTCCGCGGCACGCCGATCGCGCTGCCGGCCGAGGCCAGAAGCGACGCCAGCTCGCGGGAGGCTCGCGCGGCGACGCGCGCGAGCGCCGGTTCGCTCACGTAGCGGTCCGGCGACCGGCGCAGCGCGTGAACCGAACCGGCGGCGATCGCCGGTGCCATTGCCGAACGGACTGCCTCCGGCCGGACTCCGGCGCGGCGGGCAAGGTCCTCTTCCGAGACGCCGCGTTCCTTCGCCTGCTCGATCCACAGCGTCAGGCGGTCGGCGAGCGCGTCCGACTCGAGAGCCGCGAGAGCCGCCAGGGCTTCCGGGCCGGAGCGACGCCGCCAGGGCGGCGCCAGAGGATCGAGGATCACGCCGCCGCCGATCGTCTCGACGGGCGAAAGGCGCCGCGCCACGAACCGGTCGCCCGGAATCGCGGCCACGGGCGCCGACAGCCGGAGCTGGACGAGCGCCGACTCTCCAGGCGAAAGGCGCGAAGCGCCGAGCACCCGCACGGCGGCGCGGCTCTCGGTGGCGTAGTGGTGAAACGAGATGCGGGCGCCCGATACGAGCGGTGCGGCCGACGGGAGCAGCTCGAGGCGCGCGAGGAGCCGCGACGAGACCGGCAGCGCGTCCGGAGCCGAAAGCGCCATCCCGCGATGAAGCTCGGACAGCTCGACGCCGACGAGGTTGGCGCTGACGCGCTCGCCGGCTCGGGCGACGGGCTCCTCGCGGCCGTGCACCTCGAGCCGCCGCACGCGCACCGCACGCCGGGCCGGCAGCAATTCGAGCTTCTGATCGCGCGAAATCGTCCCGGACACGAGGCTGCCCGTGACGACGGGACCGAAGCCGGCGACCGCGAAGGCGCGGTCGATCGGGAGCCGGATCGCGCGCGGTTCGCGTTCCTCGCCGGACGTCCGTCCGGCGAGCGCCCGCAACGCGGCCCGCAGCTCGGGCAGCCCCTCGCCGCTGACCGAAGACACGCGCACGATCGGCGCCGTCTCGAGGAACGACCCCTGAGCGAGCTCGCGGACGTCGCCGATCGTGACCTCGACGAGCTCCTTCGGCGCCCGGTCGACCTTGGTCACCGCGATGACCCCCGCCGCCAGGCCGAGCAAGCGCACGATCTCGAAGTGCTCGCGGGTCTGGGGCATCACCGACTCGTCCGCGGCGACGACGAGGAGAACCGCCTCGATCCCCCCGGCTCCCGCGAGCATGTTGCGAACGAACTTCTCGTGGCCCGGGACGTCCACGAACGACACGCGGACGCCCTCCCACTCCGCGTGAGCGAAGCCGAGGTCGATCGTGATGCCGCGGCGTTTCTCCTCCGGCAGCCGGTCCGCGTCGATTCCCGTCAGCGCCTTGACCAGGGCCGTCTTGCCGTGGTCGATGTGCCCTGCCGTGCCGACGAGGAAGCGCTTCACGCGGCAAGAATATGCCGCGGCTCGCGGATCGCCGCCGGTGATAGCGTTTCCGCCATGCAGGCGCGATTCGAAGAAGACCTGAAGGCCGCGATGAAGGGCGGCGACAAGCGGAAGGTCGCCACGCTGCGCCTTCTGCTCGCGAACCTGAAGAACGAGAAGATCCAGGCGCAGCGCGATCTCACCGCCGAGGACGTCGAGGCGGTTCTCCGCCGCGCGGTCAAGCAGCGCAAGGATTCGATCGAGCAGTACTCCAAGGGCGGGCGCCAGGATCTCGTCGACGCCGAGACGGCGGAGCTCGCGATCCTCGAGGGCTACCTGCCCAGGGGTCTCTCGGAAGCCGAGATCGAGACGGCGCTCAAAGACGTGATCCGAGAGAAGGGTTTTACGTCGTCCAAGGACGTGGGCCTCGCGATGAAGGAGCTGATGGCGCGCCATCGCGGCCGCGTGGACGGGAAAGAAGCCCAGGCCATCGCGCGCCGCCTGCTCCCGTGACGGGCGGGCCGGCCGGCCGGCGCGAAGAGATCGAGGTCAAGCTCCCCGCGAGCGACCTCGGCGCGATACGCGAGCGCCTGCGCGCGGCCGGCGCCGCGCTCTTTGCGCCGCGCCACGAGGAGTCGAACGACCTCTACGACGACCCGGCGCGGACACTCTCGGGTAGCGGGCGCACGCTGCGCCTGCGCCGCGCGGCGGGACGGTCGATCCTCACGTACAAGGGCAGCGCGCGCTTCGACTCCGGGGCGCGAGTGCGCGAGGAGCGCGAGGTCGACGTCTCGGACCCGGGAGAGGCCGAAGGCATCCTCGCCGGGCTCGGCCTCGAGCGGCGCTTTCGCTACGAAAAGCGGCGCGAGGAGTGGAGTCTCGGCGGCTGTCTCGTGGCGCTCGACGAGACGCCGATCGGCAATTTCGTGGAGATCGAGGGCTCCCCACCCGAAATCCGAAAGCTGATCGGCGAGCTCTCCCTCGACTCGGCCGAGGCGATTCCGTACTCGTACCCCGAGCTCTACCAGCGGCGGCGCAAGGAAGAGCCGTCCCTGCCGCCGGACATGGTCTGGGGTCGCCCGTAGCGGCGCGGCGAGCGGCGCCCGCCCCGTCCTCCGCGCCTCGTCCATGAGAGCGATCGTCCTCTGCGCCGGGAAGGGCACCCGTTTTCGTCCGGTCACCGAGACGCTGCCCAAGTCACTCCTCCCGTTTCTCAACGTGCCCCTCGCCGTGCGCCACGTGCGGCGCCTTCAGGAGGCCGGCGTCGTGGAGATAGCGGTAAATCTCCATCACCTGGGAGAGCAGGTCGAGCGCGTGCTGCGCGAGCACGCATCGGCTTCGCCAGAGCTCGCGTTTTTCCGCGAGCCCGTCATCCTCGGCACGGCCGGCGCCCTGCGCAACGCCCGCCCGTTTCTGGGTGGCGGCGACTTTCTCGTCGTCAACGCGGACGCCGCGATCGCGCCCGACTACGCGGCGCTCGTCGCCCGGCACCGGGAATCGGGGCGCGCGGCGACGCTCCTCGTGACGGAAAACCGCCATCCCGACCGGTACACGCCGCTTCAGGCCGAAGGGGATCGCATCACGGGCTTCGGCGGAACCCCGCAGCACGCCTGGCTCTACACCGGCGTCTGCGTGCTCGCGCCGCACCTGCTCGCGCGGATTCCCGCCGGGGAGACGTCGCTCGTGGCCGACCTGTGGCAGCCGCTCCTCGACGAAGGAGAGGCGATCGGATTCGTCGAGCACCGCGGATCCTTCGCCGACCTCGGCCGCGCGAGCGATTTCCTCGGCGCGACGCTCGAAGCGCTCGCTCGCGGTGGGCCCTTCCCGGCGGAGGCGGGCCGCTTCGACGCCGATCGCCGCGTCCTGTCCCTGGCCGGGGCCGCGGGCGACGCCGAGGACGCCGTCCTGGGCCGCGCCGCGATCGCCGAGTCCGCGAGAATCCGCCGCGCGGCGATCTGGGACGGCGTGGCCGTGGGCGAGGGCGCGCGCCTGACGGACTGCGTCGCGGCTCGCGGACGGGTGCCGGCCGGAGCCGACTATCAGAAAGCCCTTCTCTGGTCGCGCGACCTCGACGGCGAGGTCGGCGTCTTCCCGCTGTCCGGGCTCGACGGGGATGATCATGGCGTCCACCCTCTCTCTCCGCGGCGGTAGTAGAGACTGCGCACTTTCGCCGTCGCCCCGAAGACCCGCAGCACGGCCATCCCGTCGTGCGCGTCCCACAGGTAGACCGAACCCGGCGTCGCGTCTCCCATTGCCGTGAAGGAACAAATGTCGGAGCTGTTGAATCGAATCGGGTCGTCGACCCGGTCGAGATAGTGGCCGGGGCTCGAGGGGTCGGGAACCCGCGTGCCCGTCATGATTCCCGGCCGCACGTCGTTGCGGGTCCAGGGATACGTCACGCCGAGGAAGCGGTCGACGCCGCTCGCGATCTCGGCCGTCCGCACGCCGTTGCCGTTGCCGTCGGCGTAGAGGGCCCACTCGTAGCGGTCGCCGTTTTTCCGGAACTTCAAGCCGACGTTCCGGTTCTTCGAGATCGCATAGGACCGGGCGAGGTAGAACGCGACGCTCGTCTCGTGAACCGCCGAGCGCAGCGAGACCTCCTGCCTGAGCCGCACGACGCCCGGCGTCGCGATCGCGAGCAGTCCGGCGAGGGTCGTCATGCCGAGCAGCAGCTCGAAAATCGAGATCCCGGCGGCGGAAGAAAGAGGCCCGGGGCCCAGAGGGCCCCGGGCGGGCGAAGCGCTCACCGCCCCTTGCCCACGGAAGCGGTGTTGGCGGGTTTCTCCTTCGGCGCCGCCGGGGGGGAGGAGCGGCGGGAGGCCGAGGAGCCGGAACGCACCTTGGCCGACAGCGTCGTCGGACCGCTGACGGCGACGTATGGCTTGAGCGTCGTGAAGAGCTTTTCGCCGATTCCCTTGACCTCCATGAGGTCTTCGGGACGCGCGAACGGCTTTTCCTTGCGATGCTCGACGATTCGGGCGGCGACCTTGGAGCCGAGGCGCGGCAGGTACGCGAGCTCGGCGGCCGTCGCCGTGTTGATGTTGACTCTGGGCGAAGCGCCGGATGCTTCCGGGCTCTCGCCGAAGAGCAGCGCCGCGGCGCCGATGGAAAGCAGCGCCGCGAGGGCGCCGGCGCGGATTCGAGAAGCTTGCATGCGAGACTCCTTGTTTGACGAAAAGCGAACGTTGGTTTCGTTTCCTGCTGGTGAGAGCGATGGGTGTCCTCATCGGGTTCGTTTCGATCAGGCGTTCTCCATCGGCACCTCCTTTCGTTTTCGAGGTGCCGCCCATCGCGAAAGACGTGCCGAGCGCGCTCGTCGAGCCAAGTGACCGCGAAGGCGGGGCTTAGCGCGCGGCGAGGCGCCGGGTCAGCCGCGGCGCCCCGTCGAAGCGCTTGTCGGCTCGACCGCGGCCAACCGCACAAGTGGCTGAGCCGGCGAGATTCGAGGCGCCGTCAAGCCGTCCTGTCACCCGTCCAATTTCTTGTCAGACGCCCGTATAAACTGGCGGCGTGGCCGGGCGCGAGATCATCGTCGGTGTTTCGGGAGGCTCCGGCGCGCGCCTGGGCAAGCGCTTCGTCGAGATCGCGCTCGCTTCGAAAGGGCTCTCCCGCCTGCATCTGGTCGTCTCGGACGCCGCGCTGGCGGTCGCGCGCACGGAGCTCGACGCTTCGATCGCGACGCCCGAGGCCTGGGCCGCCGCCCTCGAGATCCCGGCAGCCGCGCGCCGCCGCCTCGAGATCCACTCCAACGCCGACGTCGGCGCGTCGATCGCCTCGGGCTCCTATCCGGTCTCGGCCATGGCCGTCGTCCCCTGCAGCGGCGGCACGCTCGGGGCGATCGCCAACGGCATCGGCCGAGACCTCCTGCAGCGCGCCGCGGACGTCTGCCTGAAGGAGCGCCGTCCGCTCGTCCTCGCGCTGCGCGAGTCGCCGTACTCGCTCGTCCACGTCGAGAACATGCGGCGGGCGACGCTCGCCGGCGCCATCGTGGCGCCGCCGGTCCCGGCCTTTTACGTCGACGCGCCCTCGATCGACCGGTTCCTCGACGGCTACGCCGTGCGCGTGGCGCGACTGCTCGGCCTCGAGCCACGCGGCGAACAGTTCCGCTGGAAGGGGGCGGCGCCGGTTCGCCGACGCCCGCGGAAGTGATGAGCGCCCGGGCGGGCGTCGCGCGCTCCTTCCGCACGACGCTCGAGATGATCAAGTTCAGCCACACCCTCTTCGCCCTGCCGTTTGCGATCTACGCGGCCGTGCTCGCGGCCGACGGCTGGCCGAGCCTCGCGACGCTTCTGAAGATCCTCGCGGCGATGGTGGGCGCGCGCAGCGCCGCGATGGCGAACAACCGGCTGGCCGACCGCTTTCTCGACGCCGAGAACCCGCGCACCGCCGGGCGCGCGCTCCCGGCGGGGACGCTCTCGCCCGGCTTCGTGCGGGTCTTCCTCGTCGCCTCGATCGTGGTCTTCGTGGCCGCGGCGGCGAGCCTGAACCGCCTCGCGTTCCTGCTCTCGCCCGTGGCGCTCGCGCTGCTGCTCGGGTATTCGTACACGAAGCGCTTCACCGCGCTCTCCCACCTGGTGCTCGGCCTGTGCCTGGGCCTGGCGCC
>Ga0335070_10001839_pt1 | contig 24597 bp, 29 predicted proteins | sample Lox_Sample_13_FD_206722 | JGI IMG/M metagenome (GOLD analysis project Ga0335070, IMG submission 206722) | Soil microbial communities from Loxahatchee National Wildlife Refuge, Florida, United States - Lox_Sample_1.3 | ecosystem: Environmental > Terrestrial > Soil > Wetlands | place: USA...
GGTCACCAAGGTGGTGGATGCATTGTGCACATAAGCCATCAGAGTCAGCGTATGATTCGCACTGACCAATGATTTGTGCGTGAAATGCCAGTCTATAGGGAATTTATTGAATAGGATTTGACTCGAATCCAGACCCCACATGTACTGACGAGCGTTCGTCCCGTCCGCCACAAGCGCCATCACGTATGCGTAGTCGATTCCGCCGCCTGACACAGTAAGGAATGCCGCCAAAGGCCCGAGATCAAAGTCCAGCAGATCCCCCGCCTTGACATTGTTGATCTGCATACCCAACGCGGTGCCGTTGCTGTCCTGAATCGGAACTGGAGTAGCGCTTCCAGTTGAGAACGACACATACGAGAAGTTGGTAACGTCCGAGGAAAGCACAATCTGTTTTGTGCGCCATGCTGAATCAACTTCGATGAGTGTCCATACTCCACCGATGAACATGCATTTGATCCGCGCAATATCGGAGCCGCCAATCGTGGCCAGAAGCGGACCCGTCGGACTATTGTCACGAACTTGCATCGTGTAGGTGCGATCGAGACTAATTACCGTAAGCGTGCTTGAGCCATACACCCCACTGTCAACGGCTCCGGAGCGCGATAAAACAATAATTCCGCCGCCGGAACTCCCGGGCATGACAATCGCTCCGGAGAATGTCGCCGCTCCAATAGTGTAAGTCGATCCGCTACTGGCAAATCGAGAGTATCGATCTCCAATGGTGTTCAGAAATTCAATTCCGTCTGCCAGAGATTGTAAGGCTGGGTTGTACGACGCTGCCTCTTGCGGATCGTCGTCGGTGAGCAGTTGCACCGACGTGAGTTTTATCGGTGATGGGTTGTAGACTTCACTCATGTTGCGGTTCCCATCCAGTAACGAGCCGTTACTTTGTTTCGGTTGACCCAATGCTTCCACGTGCCGTTTGGAGGCGATGCCCAAAACGCGTCGTGGTTGAGTAGCAGAATGATCCCCATACAACACGTGTGCGGATCTCGGTAGGCTTCCATTCGTCGGCGGATCTCTGTCGAATCAGGCGTTGGACTAGTTGCATAATTTAGGTACGGCACGTCCGAGCCAACGAATCGCGAACCCGGCTGTGCTTTCCATGGATTGGGCTGTGCTACACTGACGTCTCCCGAAGACGAACCGCCGAGTTCAATCGGCATTTCAAGGGGCAACTCAAACGTGGGCTTGACAGTTTGCCCAGTCCCCATGGCGCCCACGTCACCGTTGTCAATCAATACCCAAAATCTAGACCACTGAGCGTAGTCCCTGTCCCAATTCCACGACGTCTGATCAATCGTCCACGATCCGTCAGTGCCAAGCGTGTATCGAGTGCCGTTGTTGGACACAATCTCAATGCGCGCCACATCGGGTAGAAAGTACGCCGCGATCTGCTGCGCCATCGTCAAGAACGTGCCTGAATGCTTGGCGACGTCCCACCATGTAGACAGCCGCGCCGCGAATGAATCGGCGCTTTCATTGGGTCCCTGCCACATACGCCGATCGGAACCAATGCGCGGCAGGCTCTCATTGGAGTAGCGTCCGGGAAATCTGATGTTGATTGCAGCCAGTAGCGCGTCACCCAGCATGTCCACGATCAGCACAAACGCGTAAATCAGGCGGAACAAATTCCACCCACGCGCCCACGGGGGCAGCATGTTGTAAACGGCGTTGCGATGGGTGAATAGCATTAGGCGGCCTGGGCTACGATGTTTCCGGGTTCCGGGACTTGGTCGGTAGTCAAATAGACGTCCGTTGCTGGCGTGTAGATCTTGACAAGCAACGGGCGCGGATAGTTGGCGACAACGAATGCGTCTGAAATAATGTCACGCAAGGTATCGCGCGGAATTGTATTGGCTATAACGTTCGGAATTGTAAAGCCTCCGATTGGCATTTGCTGACTACCAAACCACGCCAGGACCGCGGCCGATGCAATGGCTTGCTGAACACTCGGTGGCACGATCGTATTCGGGTCAAAGTACGCCCAGAAAGACACATCCACATTGACAGTCGTGGCCGTAGTTAAGCCCAACGTCACGGCTTCTGGTAACGCGTTCTTGACGAGTGATGCGAACACGGCACCAAGATCCGTGGTTGGATCGTCCACGGTACCCGGGACACTGCCCGCAGGGGATGCCACGATAACGTTTGCCTGTCCCGTGGTTGAGTACGGATATACGGTGCAACGATTGACGCCAACCGCTGTCCCGTCCTGGCGCGTGGCCGTAAGCGCAAAATAGTAATACGCACCACTGGGGCCGTCAGGCGAAAGGCTCTGGGGCTTGAGCTGGGCACGCGTTATCAACGCCGCGTCGGTCTCGACGTCATTGGCTACGAGCGCGTAGGTGTTGACAACCGATAGCCCGTTGGCGGCCGTGACTACCGTGGTGATTTGACCAGGAATTGCATTCGAAGCCGTGCCCAGTTCGTCCGCCGCAAACGTCACGGTAGTGCTGACAGGGGTAGGATATCCGACACCCAACACTACCTCTTGCTGATTGCGGTATGTCTTGCCCGTCAAGTCGTTGGCAATCACGAGCGCGCCAACCGCATAATCAAACGTACCGCCTCCTGAGTTCGTCACGATGACGGGACCACTGGCGGCCGTCGCCGGGTTGCGAGGTGTTCCAAAGTAGTAATAGGCGACAAGAGTTAGCCAATTCGATACACTGGTGTTCAGAAATGCCGAACGTGCAATCAATGCAATCAATAGACTGAACTTCGAAAGTATGATCGACACCGCCGATATGATGAGACGAACAACTGCTCCGGGTTTCCAGTTGGTTGTCGATACCCCAAGCTCGGCTAGTATCTGATAGATCTTCCCCTTGACCTGTAGTGGCGTCAGGCCTGTGATCAACTGGTCTATGGTCAAGGTGTTGTCGTTCATGTTGACAGGGCCTTTGGAATAGTGTCGGAAGTCAGCGGCATCACGCCCTTATAGGCAATGCCCGAGTATAGCTCACCGCGGAAGAAAATCTTTGCCTTGCCGCCTTCGAATTCCTGCAAGGTGATTGTGCAAGTCTTGACACGGTCGTCCGATTGCATGAATGCGGCCGCTGCTAAATCGGTGTGCGCCTGGTATTCTCGAGCGTCCATTCCTATCGACAACAGCTGCAAAAGGTTGTAGCCGTAGGTTGGATCTTCACCGACGGCAACGAGATCCGCTTGGGCTTCCGGGCTGCCATCGCCAAGCAACTGACCGTTGGGAGTTGAGAAAAACCGAATTGCGGCCTGTTCAACTGCTAGTGGTGAGTTCGGATCGATCTCGCTGGCATTGTCGTCAATGTCAATGTCACCCGTGCCATCGCCAGTGAACGCACACGATAGATCGGTTCCGTACCCCAACGCCTTTGGATCATTGGCAACGGGTCCGCCGCCAAGCGAAAGCGCCACACCATCTGGTTCCGTAGCGCCGTCCACGATACTGGCGACAAACGCAGCCGTCATGGTGTCGATGTCGGCAAGCAGTTGAACGCTGGGATCAGGCATGGATGAACACCCCCTGCAAGGCCTGGATTGACGCGCCAGCTCGGGCCGCCAGAATGACGGCATAGCACTGGTCTATTGACTGGCCTCCAAGTATTCCGCCGCCTAATTGTGCCGTAATGGTTGGCCCCATGCTTTTGGTGTCGCCTGAGTAAGCGGCGGCCAACACACCACCGGTTGCAAAGAAGTTGCCGATCCCAATCAGCGCCGTGAGCTCGGCTTCAAGTTGTGCAATCAGAGTCCCGACAGCCGTAATTTGGAAGTTAACGCCAGGTAGCCCCAGTGACAACGACGCCCGAAGAACAACTAGCAATTGCTCGCAGAGTGCAATTTTCGCTAACAACGTCGGCGGGGTAACGGTGAGCGCGGCTTTTAACTTGACCGCTCCGGCTAGCCTTGTCTGCAGGTCTCCCACCATAGCAGCGACAGCGGCGCCAAAATAGGGGACAACCGCGCCGATTGTCATCTCACCGAATACCGTCAGGGTTCCGCTCATCCCGCCCCCACGTTGGCCCTGTTCGACCCGGTTGAAATGATGGCAACTAGCGGAGTCGTGAACACGGCCTCTGCTGTAAATAAACCAACACCGTCAATGCTACCGGTTAGCGTAGCGGTGCCACCAATGACGTCCACCGCATCCCCCAGTCCAGCAATTGGCTTGCCCGTCTCGCCGTTGCCGACGCAAATATCGAGAGACTGCGGCATGAAGTTGGGCGAGTCCTTGTCACCGGGCGCGGTCACGATTGGGTAATTCGGATCGCCGCCCTGTCCGAACTCGACCCAAACGAGACTGCCCGGGGTCAGCTTTGACCAACACCCTGGCAATCCCATGTTGAGTGTCACAGGCAGCGCGTCCGATAGCGGAGCACTGAGAGAACCGGTCGAGCGCGCCGCCTGGAGATTTACTTTGTTGCCGTCCATCGCGAACACGCGATAGAGGTACTTGCCCAAAAGTCGTTTGCTCAGGTACTTGGTGATCAAGGCGTCGAGCGCGTGACCAATTCGAGTCGATCCGTCTTCGCCGACCCATGCGTACATCGTGAGCTTGCCGGACTCCAGTTCAAGCACCATCGAGCGGATCGTCTTCGGATTTTTGAACCTGTCGGTCAGTACAGAACCAACCCACAACGCGGCAGGATCTAAGGCCTGGATGCGTGCCCAGCGGTTCATGGGGCTATAGGCGAGAACCGAGTAGGTACCGGTTTGCGGCGTCAGAATCGGGCGCTGCCCGCAGTTCGTCAGACCCGATTGATCTACCCACCACGAGCCGCCCGAAGCCTCCAGCAGATGCTCCAAGACGTTACTGGCGGGCCCCGGCGGACGCATCTCATAGGGCGTCATCGAACTTGCGCCGAAGTCGGTCGAGCCCAATTGCTCGCCACACTCGCGGGCCGCGTCCTGGGCGATCGTCAAGGGGTTCAGGCCTGACGGCTGCTGATACCACTTGGGGGGTAGTTCCGTGCCCCACCCGCCAGCTCCGGCCACGATGCTGACCGACCGTTGCTCGGCGAACACACCAGACGCCTGTGGATCAACGGTGCCGACGAGCTTGAGCGTGCCCAACGTAATGGTGACTTGACCCGTGACTGTAGCGTCGAGGTCATCGAGGATGGCGCGCACAACCCATGGACCCGTCCACGGCACGTCGAGCCAGAGTTTCTGGCACCGCGCTTGGCCGATCATTGCAAACAGGTCGTCCGTCATAGTCCCGCCGCCTCGTTGACTTGTTGACCCGACGCCAATGCATTGGCCTTTTCTTGATCGTCAATCGCCTTTTCGAGCGGTGACATCGGTGGCTTTTGCTGATCGGCTTCGGGCTTCGTGTAGGCCGCACGCGGCAGCGGCATGATGTGCTTGAACTTCAGAGGTATGACCGTCCGCATCTTTTCTTCAATGTCCTCTTGCGGCTCAAACTTCGTCACGACTTGGGTAATACCAAGCGGCATCAATTGCGGGTGCCAAATTGACATCGACTTGCCAGGCGCATAGCCACCGCCGGAAGCACTGACAGGCGAGAATCGACGCGGCACGTCGTGGATCAACTCGCGAAACACTTGCCAGTCCTGCCAGTCTTCGTCAGTCAGCAGAATAATCGGCATCGTGAACTCACCGAGCAGGCGACCCGTGAACACCACGATCGACCAGTCCATGCCGTATCCGCGACGGTCGTCGAGCGCGCGCTCAATGCCGGCGCCTTGCGGTCCCAAGCAAATCCCGGGTGACCATACGCTACACAACATGAATTTGCTGATTGGGTTGCGGTGCGGCGACCAGCCGTTATTGCGACCAGACGGGCGCGGCTGGTAGTTGTAGACCGGTAGGTTGCTCGGGTAGCTTGCGTCGCTGAATGCCATCAGAACGCCCCCGCTTGTATGGCGACATTCTCGAGAATGATGCCGATTTGGTTCTGCAACGCATGCAATGGAATCGTCACGGTTCCGGGCGCATTCTGGGCGGCTTGTGGAAAGTGCATGTCGCCAAATGACATCGAACGCGAAACATTGGCCGTGGGCCTTCCGACTTGTGCGGCCTGGACTTGAGGCACTCTCGCGGTCATGACAGCAGCGGCGCGTACCGCTGGTGCATTTGCGCGAATGCCAAGCGCGTAACCTAGTGTCCAGTCGCGCCCCGTCACCATGGCCCGGCGTGACGGCGAGTGCGCTTGGATTGCATCCTTGGCGGCCTTGTCGGCTTGCTGGGCAGCATCCTTGGCAGCGGCGACAAGGGCGGGTGTTGCCTGGTGGATGCCTTCGATCATTCCGTTGATTGCACTAAGTCCCGTGTTGACAAAGCTCTTGGGGTCATCGACTTCCTTGAACTTGTCTTTCATGAATTGGTACGAACTCTTGTAAGCCGAGATCAATTGCTTTGGACTCTTGGCTTCATCCACACTCTTGTTCAGATAGTTGATCGACTGGTACGTGGCGCCCAGATATTGGAAGGCTTTGACTAACTTCAACGCTGCACTGACCGACATCAGCATGCCGGTTGCGAGTGCCGCGGCTGCCTGGGCAAGCCCCGCCAATACAGATCCGCCATCGCCAAGGTTTTTGAAGTACTTACGGAACCCACCCATTTTGATAAACGCACCCTCGGCCTTGAGCGCATACAGCGTGATTTCCTGAAGGAAAATCTTCACCGTGCTGCCGGCCTTGGGCGCATTCGAAAACAGCGAGTCGAACATGCGCCCCAAGATACCGCGCCACGCATTGAACGTTACGGTGCCCTGATCGAACACGCTCAGGACTTCGTGCATGCCCTTGAGCAAAGGGTCGATTTTCAGACCACGGAAAAGTGCGTTCAGGTTCTCTTTGAGCTTTCGACTCTGGACGTCGAGCGAAAGCATCTGCTGCTCGACAATTTTGCCAAACCGTGCATGCACCTTGGCGTACATCTGCGCGCCACTCTGGCCCGAGTACAGCGCAAACAACGCCATGTTCTTGACCAGTTGCGCCTGGCCTTCACCCGCCGCGCTTCCGGCTTCCGCCATGGCCTTGAGCGCGTAGCTGGCCGTCGCTCCCCGCAGGCCCATCTGATAGATCTCACGCGAGTACTGCAGAACCTTGTCACGGCCGATCGCGACATTCTGCGAGACCGCGTTGATATCAGCCTGCAGTTGCGTTGCACTGCCGGGCCTGAGCGCCATGCCCCACATGAACCGATAGGCATGAGTCAAGCCTTCGAGTTCGAGACGTTCCGAACGATAGGCATCGGCAGCCGTGACGGCATAACGCGCAAGACTAACAGCTGACTTGGCCATCCCGTAATCGAGTGCAATAACGGCCGCCAGCGCAATGATGGCGGCACCAGCAACCCCGGCCTTGCCAAGTGACATCGTCAGCGATCCGCAATGCTGGTGTAGCGACGCAAACGGACCGCCTGCCATCCGCATGCCGCTCGACAAGTCACCGATGAACTTGTGCGATTCGCGCGTGGCTTGCCCGAGTTCCTTTTGTGACTTGAAAAGCTTACCAAGTCCGCCCTTCATTTGGGTCGCCGACAAGACATTTAGGCCCATCTCTTTCTTAAAGGCCTTCTGCTTTTTGTTCAGCGCCTCGTATTGTTCGGAACTCTTGAGGCCCGCTTGTTTGAGAGCCGTCAATACCTTTTGCGTGACCTGGACTTGCTCGGTAAGCTTCCGGTGCGACTCGGCCAGAGTTGTGGCTCTTTGACGCGCAGCCTCGTAGGACTCCGCGCCCTTGAGCGATAGATCTAGTTCCCAGGTTGCGTCAGCCACGGAAGCCTCCGAGCGCGCGCAACATGGCCTCTATTTTCAAAAGCGAACCCAACCCTGTAGTCACGAAGTCAGCGAGCAGCAATGACGCTACCCGTTGATTCGTGAACTCTTCGGTGTTGGATGCTTCTGGAAATAATGCCATGAGATACCGTCCAGCCAGACCAGGGTCTCGGTGTGCTGCATCCCTGGCCTCTATTATTTTCCCTCGAAATCTGCGCCCGAGCGCCCGCTAATGTTGACCGCGACAGCCGCGGCGGCTTCCTTGGCATCCTTGCAACCCGGATCGGATAACCAATTCTCAAGTTCGGCACCCGTCGGATAAACCAACGTTGGAGACTTGAGCACGCCGTCGATATCCTGTGGATCGATCGCCAAGTTGTTGACCACAGCAACATTGATTTTGCGTCCATACTTCTCGTATCTGAGCGGTTCAAGTTGCTGGACAACGATCATATTGCCAGTCGGCAACCACACAACGCCCAGATCGTGGCCTAGTGTCTTGCCGGTTTGCTCTTCGATCTCGCCTAGTTTCTCCTCGTTCAGCTCGCGTTGCCGGTTGGCTCCGTCGGCCAAGTCCTTGAGCTTGGCAGCTCGACGTTCGCGGATGAGTTCGATCTTGCTTTTCTCAGTGCTTTTTTCGGTCATTGTCGTTACTCCTCGGTGCTGTCGTACAGCGTCGCGCCCGAGATATTCATGCGCAACGCGGTAAATTCTGTCTCGCACTTCAGGCCGTCGGCGCCCTTTTCCCACGTGCCACCGTCGCCGACCAAGTACACGGTGTAATAGTTGAGCACAGCCTGAATGCCACCATCATCAATGAACAGCTGCCAGTTCATCCGAATATCGCCGATGCTTCGGAGGCGACTTGGGCCAACGTCGGCATACTGCGAGAGGAACGCGAGGAAACTCTTCCACTGTTGAATACCCTGATTGCCTGGTGTGCCATTCAGCGGTTCGCTCAGGTAAGAGTGCGCGTGCCATCCGATCTTTGGCTTCGGGTTTTCATACTGGCCGGCACTGAAACCAAGCGGAGCGCCCGATCTCAGCTGACCATACTCGGCGGTACGCTCGCGCTTTTGCGCACCCATGTCGAATGAATGGATGCCATAGAAGCGGCCGCCAACGCCGCCGAAATCGGGAAGGCTAACGATCCAACGCGCGTGCGGCCAGGAAACTAAGTCTTGATTCAAAATGGGCAGGTCAATTCCGTTTGCCATGGTTCACCTTTCATAGACTCGAGACGATTTGATCCGTCCATTCGATTGTTTGCAGGTAGGCAAGTGTAACGAGCTTTCCCGACACATTCATTGTCACGGGTAGGTTGTTAAGGTTGTCGGTACGCGACACAGTAACGCGCTGACCAGAGACTTGTTTGCCCATCACGTCATTGATCAAATCGTTGACAGTTTGTTCAAGCCTGCGCGCTTCGGACTCGAGGATATAGCCGGTCTTGGTGTCCTTGTCGATTCCAATTGCCAACTGCTTACGGAAGTACGCGCGCGCAATGTTGGTATGCTTGTTCAGCAGGTCGCGCATCATAACGAACGTCATGCTAGTTGCAACCTGTTGCCAGAGCACGAACATGCGCGGGTTGTTTACGTAAATTCCCTCTGGCTGCGTCGTGGCCGTTATGAACCCGTAGTCGTCCATAGCTCCATTATCTAGCGAAGCATCGTAGCAGTCGGGGTTACCGTTGACGTCTGCGAGGATGCAGGGCAAACCGGGGCGGTCGGTGCGAGCGGTGTCGATCTCTTCGCTTACCGTTGCCATGTCGAGCGCGGCCAGCAATGCGAACGGGCGCTTGTGCAAGAACCCTGTGATGGCGCTAATGATCTTGCAATCGCCGAAACCGATCGAACCGAAGAACATCTGCCCAACGAGCCCTTGGAATGTCTGTCCAGCGGTCGCATGAGCCGCGGAGCTTTCACCATCGTTCTGCATTCGGAAAGAGCCGATCCAAGACTTCTCTTGATTGATACCAGTTTTGTAGTAGCTGGCGAAAATCGCATCAATGGCTTGTGCCATACCGGCATCGCCCGACTGGAATTGCCCGCACATGATAACGCGTCGGCCCCAGTTGGTTTTGTTCTGAAACAGCGCCGTAAGTGCCAACGATACACTGTTCTGATTGTACGACGGCGCGTAACAGCGGAACGACAATTGCGCACCCGTTATGATGGTTTCGGCGGACGTCCCGAGAATAACCTTGGCGCCACTAGTGCCCGTGCCTGTACCGGTTCCCGGCACTACAATGTAGAGTGCGGTTCCAAGGTTCATGATGGGCGACCAGTCACTTGGACTCGTCGTTGGCGTGCCGCCTAGCCCGCCTTTGCTCGTCGAATACTGGTACGTGATGCCAGCAGTCCCTAGAGCACCGCCAGTATTGAACTTAATTATGACGTCATAGTCGTTGTCGGGATAGTACGTATTATCAAGACTCGCCGAACCCGTGCCACCGGTTCCGGGGTATAGCGTAGTGTTGAGAGTTCCCTCGCTACCCTGCGCGATGAAACTGCACACCACGGTTATGATTTCGGAAGCCACCAGAGTTCCGGAACCAAAGTCCAAAGTGAGTGTTTTGGTTCCAAGGGTTATGGCAATCGACGTTGCCGTACTTAGCGCCGTGGTTGTTCCGTAGGTTTGTCCGCCGTCGGTTGACACCGCATACTGACCGCCCGAAACCCCAATCGTGCAGCCCGTAATGATAGCGACGCACACGGTAACGTTTAGATCTGTGCCACTGCCGGCGTCCACGGTGACTGCCGATGTTCCGTGGTTACTCGTACGCCCAGGGGTCCCAAATGAGCTAGCGGCTGTTGCGGCCGCGCGCACTGCGAGCACTGGCAAGCCAAAGTACTTGATCGCAATTGCGGCCCACGAAGCCAAGGGCCCGCCCTTGAAAACCGACGAAGCCTGCGACGGTTGCGTCAATGGCGTTGGCGTGTTGAGCGGTCCGTCGTCAGCGGGTCCGACCATCGGGACAAAAGGCACACCGCCCTGGGCGAATGCCGCGTCGTTTGAATAGATTGCGTTGGCAATAACTTGGTTGCGCATTTTATGCCTCGGGTTGCGTGATCGATACTTCCGGATCTGTGTCGGACCCAGATTGAACGGTGTCGGTCAAAATCATTTGCGGGTGAACGCGATCGATAGTCAACTGGCCGTCGAACGCGTCAATGATGGGTTGTTGTGTCTGGCAAGGTATCATGCACTCGTAGCCCAAAATACTGGTCTCCATGGGCTTGAGTAGCCTGGCCCGCCCGTACTTGATCGGCGAAGTAATGGCCGGGTGGTGGTGGGTTGCGTTGTGCAGCTGGCGCAACGCTTCGTGCAAGATCACTTTGAATACGTGGAAATGAGCAAAATCGCCCTGGATCTGCGATTGAGGATCATGTCCGTAGACAAACACGGTAAAGACTTCGTCAAGCTGAGAAAGTCCCTGGGCTGGCAAGGGCCACTGTTCAGAATCGCCAATCTGGCCCAGGTCGCCATCGACATTACCAGGAACGAAGAGCACGCGACCCAACAGGCCATAGTTGAGTTGCGCCGGCACGCGAGACTTACCCATTTCGACAACAACGCGAGCGCTAGTGCTCGATTCGATCTGCTTTTTGCATTCGGCAAATAGCGATTCGAAAGCGAAGACCACGCCCATTACGCAGCCTCCTTAAAGATGCGATTGAATCGCTCTATTAGGACCTTGCGAATGATGGCCTTGAAAGGGCCCGGAAGTTGCGAGAATGGAATCAATGCGCGGCGGTAGCCGGTGTTAACCATCGGCACGCCAGCCGCTACCTTGGCAGCCTGCCAGGCCTGGGCGTGCTTGCCAACTTGCTTGTACGACCCGCCGTGGTAACCCCTCGCATTGCCGATGTGATGCCGCGCCTCTGGGCCATCGACAGAGAATTTGATCGTGGTCTTCTCGGCCACGATCTTGATCGCGTTCATCGCGTTTACGAGCGCCGGGTAGCCGTCCTTTGTGGGTGGCCATGCGTGACCATAGGGATCGATCTGTGCCGCGATGTTGCTCGCCGTCTTCGCGCGCAACGCGTCCGCGCAAGCCTCGGTGTCGGATTGCTCGATATCCTCAACTCGACGCATCTTTTCCAAGAGGTCGTCAAGAGCGGCGTATCCGGCGGCGTTGTCATCCATAACGGCGATTTCCCTTGACGCGGTCGTATTGCAGATGTTTGGCGGTGAATGGGCTTTGTTGCGCCGCCATGAGAGGCGCGGGTTGGGTGAACGCGGTGTCGTTGTCGGTTGGGGATAAGGGCAGATCAAACTTGTTCATCTGCGAGTCAGCAGCCTCCTCGAGATCCGACCGGGCAAGCTTTTCGCGCTCGACGATGCTGGCTTGGATTTCGTCCGAAGGCCGGCGGCCAAGCGAATCAAATGCACGAGGAGTCAGCAGATCCGCCACCCACTGCTTCACGATCTCAGGGGGGTCGGAGAACGGAATAGCATATGGCGGACCTGCATAACTCACGCGCTTGCGTAATCTCGCGTCCACGAACCTAGAGCACATCTCGTCGAGCGCCGCGATGTGCCCCGGTCGTTTGGACTCAAGCTCTTCTGCCATCTGCTCGTTGAATGCCGAGCGAAGACAGAAGGCTTTCCAGGACCCGAGATAACCCGCCATGGCTCACCAGTACTGGACGCCAGAGCGGGGGGCTTCGTTCTTGAAGATGTAGTGAGGCGCGCCGACTCCAACGAACATGCGCGACTGCCCGATCATCTCCAAGCGATTGCTCTTTGCCAATTCGAGCATCATGTCGGGCGTAAACAGTTTCATGTTCCACGGCTCCGACACGCCGATATTAAGACAGCCGATTTCCGACTGCTTGTTGTCTTCCTCACAAAGCAGGTACCAGTCCCAGTTCTCATTGGCAGTCAACTGGCTTGAATAGGCCAACTCTTCGAGGATGACCGGCTCCTTTTGACCAAGTCGGGTGATGGCCGCCGTAACGTCCGTGGTGCCACCGATTGACGAACTCGCCGCGCCTGCCAAGAACTTGGCGCCCGTAATGAGCGTTACGTTCTCCATGAGGCTCGGTCCGCAAATCAACGTGGTGGGCCGCAGGTAGCGGGGCGTCACGCCGTCGGACATCTTGATCCCCATAATCTGTGCAATGATGTAATACAGATTTTGGAGCGCTTGAATTGGCGTGATGTAGTTGCCCGCCGAGTACGCGCCATCTGTGCCGCCAAATGGGCCGCCAAGCGGATACCAAGTGCCACCTGACGTGTAAGACCAGTAGTTACTGAAGGTTCCGATCGCCGACTTCTTTGGATGCACCAAGTGCGACGCGCTGAATAGTGGCAGGTTGTCCCAATTCGCTTGCAGCAAATTGATCGTGTTGCCGTTCTCGGTCGTCATCGAACTAGCGGTTCCGTTTCGCAACGTGTTGATCAAGAGCTTCTGCGGCAGGTATGCGGCGGCCGCCGAGTGGTTCTTGATGTGTTGCTGCATCAGGTCGATACCTTCGCCGCCGACGTTGCCGCTACGCGACAAGTCCTTGAACTGGAATTCATTCCAGCGCCCAAGGGACTTGTACACGTGCTGACGGAAGATGAAGTCCCCGATCGCCTGTTCGCGACCCTGGACTTCGCCGCCGTTTTCGCCAACGTCTTCGATCTTTGCATCTTCGATCAAAGTAGGAAAATGCATCTCGAGTGCCGTCGCCGGCATGACTTTGGCGAACCGTTGGTACTTCAGGTTCTGCGCGGCGCGCACGTACTCATTGAGGTACGTCGGCTGAACAAGCGTCCGAAGACCGGCATACAGTAACAGCTGTGGGTCAAGTTGTCCCATGATTCATTTCTCCTTAGCTCAGCAGCGATGCCACCGAGATGCCAATCCTTTGAATACCAACGCCCTTGACCGAGTCAACGTCCCAAACGATCCCGGCTACTGCGTAGTAGTTCGAACTCGAGTGGTTGGTAGTTGACACCGTGTGCGCATCTTTGAAGTAGACTTTCTGTAGAAAGTTACTCGCTAGCGTGACGTTGTCGTTGTCGAAGTATTCAAGGTCAACGCCTTGAAACAACTCAACATTGACGTCAACGTCGCCGTTGGCCTGAATACGGTCTTCAAGCGGCATGCCGAGTGGAATCATCGGCACAGCGATTGCTGTGCTCGTGATCTCGGTTGCCGTATGGGTACCGTAAACAGCCCCCACCGCGTTGCCGCGTGTAGCGGTTCCGCCGGTTGCCAGCGGGATCGTGATGTTGTCCCAGTGGGCAGTATCCCTAACGCGTTCAGCAGTCATGTTAGCTCACCAGCTTTCCGTATGTGGACGCGAGAAGCTTCTGCACTTCCGTTGCCTGCTCAGAATTCACGAGTCCAACACCAATGCGGCCGTCTGCAAACTGCAGAAGCGGGACCGACGATGCCGCAGGAATGATCCCGGCCTTCTCAAGGTTGTGCCGTGGGATCATCTTGAGGCCCTGAATTTCTTCAGGCGTCAACGCAAATGCGTTTTGTTGCTGCTCACCACGTACACCAAGCGCGCGACCGGGCAGGATTGGCGTCAGGGCTTCAGGAGCCTTGGGCGCCTTGGCCTTGACTTTGGTTGCCTTGGCGGTTGTTGCAACTTGTTTCTTCAGTCCGGCAATCGATCGCGCATTGGCAGCATTGACGGTTTGCTGGCGAGCATGTAGCTCGTAGCGCGACGCCTGGGCGTCCAATGACTTGCACTGCGAGAGCTTGCGCGCGGCATCTTTGGCCTTGCCGTTGCACGCCAGCATCAGGGCATCGTCACGCGCCGCCGCGGACTGGGCACGCAGGGCCTTGGCCTTGGCTTTGGCTTTCTTGGCGTCGGTTTCCGACTCGTCGGCGCGCTTGGCATCTTCGCTGCCGTCATCAGCCTTGGCACTTCCATTGGCCGCTGCCTTGTCGTCGGTCTTGTCTTCGGCTTCGGTCTCGCCGCCGTCTTCGCCCTCGGTTTCGCCTTCGGCTTCGGCTTCGGTCTCGCCGCCGTCTTCGGATTGTTCCTCTTCATCCTTCTTTGGCCTAGGCTCGCCGTTGGGTTTCTCTTCCGGCGCTTTGTCTTCCATGTAGGCGTCAAATGCGCGCTTTGCGCGTGCAGCCTCTTCGCCATCGCCCGCTGCTTCGTCGAGCAGCATTTTCTTTAATGCACTCATGGTGTCTCACTTTCTTCGCCGCTCGACGCGGCCAATATGGTCGCAACCTCCAAAGCCTGCGAGTAGTCGCAAACCTTGTCGGCCAACCCTAACCTCACGAGATCAGCGCCGAGATACACACGGCCCCTGAACTCTCGAACCTTTTCGATGTCGAGCTTGCGCCGCTCGGCAACCAACGCGAAGAAAATTTCCGACTGCTCATCAACGCGGCGCTGTAACTCTTCGCGGGCTTCGTCGGTAAGCTCAAGGAACGGGTGACCATCGGCCTTGTGCTCGCCAGACCGAATCAACTCAACGTCGATGCCCGCGGCTTCATACGCGCGTTTTTCGCTCTTTGCCTCAAAGTACACACCAATCGACGCACCGCTGGCTTCCTGGGGTACCAACACCAAATCAGCTGCCATCGCCAATGCCCACGCCGCCGACGACGTCTCGCCGTCAACGAACCAAACCAAGGGCTTGCCAGTAGCGTCTGCCATGCGGCGTAACTCGCGCGAGGCCTCGAAGCACCCCGCAACTTCGCCGCCGGGACTCGTGCAACGCACAAGCACGACCTTGGCTTCGCCATCGAACGCCTGGCGCGCGGTATCCAGAATCAAGTCGTAGGTATGGAAGGGCGGTTGCTGACACCATTCACATGCGCAGCCGTGGTGCTCAAGCGGACCCTGGATCGAAATCAGTGCAATGTCACCGACGGGTTCGACGTTGAGCGCATCAGCAGGGGCGTATTGAGCATTGAGCCCCGAGTCAGTAATGGCCAAAATCTGTCCGGCATGCGTGGCTTTGAAGTCATGCTGATGCTTCAGTGTAGTCTGAACTGCACGGGCTTCAATCTTTGCCCTTGAACGCCGCGGAGCCTTGGCCTTTGGTTTCTTGGTTTGCTCGGCATGCTGGGCTTGGATCTCGTATGCCGCGAATCGTTCCTTTGGGATCTCGACGTCGTTTTGCGTGTACGCATTGGCGCGCGCCGAACGGAACGGGCCGCCCTTGTATCGCGCATTCGCGGCGGGCAACTGCGGCAGGCTTTCAGGAGCCTTGAGCGAGTCGGTCAGCTCCTGTATCGTCATCTTACCGCGTTCGTCGCCAATCGGTCCCAACCCTTGTGACATGCGGGCTTCGTCAACGGTGACTACCTTGGCGACGTCAGTTGGAGCCATGCCAAGCTGAACCGATCGGCCTTGCTCTGGACGCTTGATCAGCGTGAGCCCGTAACGTCCGAAGACGGCAGCAACGTCAATGTCGTACCCGCTGCGAGCCGCCGCATCCTGTAGTTGTTGGATGCCCGCTCCTATTGCCGTGTAGACGCTGGCTTCCTTTGACAAGTCTTGTGGCTGCTCGACTTTGTACAGATACCCCGGGCATTCGTCGAACTCTTCGGGGAATCGGTTGTACGTGTAGATCGGCAAGATCTGAGTGTTGACGGTGTGCGCCAGCGGGACCGCGGTTTCTTCGAGCAAGTCTGTCCGAATGTTCATCGGCATGTCTTCGGAACTAAATCCCGAACCACCGGTAATGGACTGCAACTGCCCCGCCAATCCAATGATGATCTCTTCGCTCGCCAACTTGATCGCGGACTCGAAGCCTTCCCATCCGCGCCCATTGGTTTCAAGGATCTTGGCTTCCCAACCCGGGATCAACTCGAACACCGAATTGATGCCCCACATAGCCAACGACTCAAAGAAATTCTGGCGCTGCGTCGGCGTCGCGCCTTGCGGGGCGTAACCAACACGCGCGGGATTGGCGAGCGTGAACATCCAGTTGTCAAACAGGTGTTGCGCCGAATCCTTGCGGACCCAGCTGCGCCCAACCGACCAGCACAAGCCGTCCTGCCATGGTGAGAGTCCACCGGCGGTCTCGAACACCCAACGCCCATCGCCAGGAATGATCGGCAAGATGCCGGCGGTCGATCGAAACACCCAAAGATTCCACGGCCACAAGTAATAGAGGTTCTCTGGTTCCTTGCGTTCGAGTATTGGATAGTCTCGCCCCTCAACAGGCACGAGTTCGCCAACCGCTACACCCAACAGATCGAAGTCTTCGGCCATCTTGCGCAGCTGTTGCGGAGGCGCGAGCAAGTCAAATCGTGGAATGCCGTGGTCGGTCTCGGTCAAGTCTTCGCGAACGCGCTCGGAACCAAACCACTCTTTTTTGAGTCGCGTGACGCCGCCCGACTTCGTGCGCAGCAAGCCGTGAATCAACAGGTCGCGCTTCATTGCGCGCGCCAGTCCTGCTGCACGTTGCATGTCGCCGATGTCAGCCATGCGGGTTGCGATGTCTACGTCCTCTAGCAGCCATTCGGTTTGCGTTATCGGCGGACGCTGCAGCTGGCCTCCAAGTGCCATCCGGACGGCGTCAACAATGCCGCTGTCAAGGGGTAGCCCCGGCAACGGCCCATTTTTCCTCCAGAATTTGCTGAATCCTAGAAGCTCACCTGCTCGCGCAAGAAAGCCAGCATTGGGCATCGGTTACCCAACCTGTGGGCCAATTCCCCTAAACGGTCAACAAAAGATTGACCAACCGCTCCAAATATTACATATTGGAGACATGAGGCGAACACAATGAGCACACAACGACTAGGACCCGGCGAGCAGAAAATCATTTCAACCACAGTACCCTGCGACAAGCGCACGGTTCGGCGATACGCGCAAGGCGAACTCAGTCCGCGATCGATCGCGTTCGTTAAGATCGAAATGAAGTGCCGCGAACTCGGTTACCCCACAATCCCGCAAACCCGATCGCAGTCGCAAGGCAAGACGAAGTCATGAAAATTCTAGACGTCACGCCGCTCGCCATCCCGGACGTCAAGCTCATAAGGTTTGCGCGCTTCGAAGACGAACGCGGATTTTTCACCGAGCCCTACCGGCAGAGCCAATTGCAGGAAGTCATCGGTGCGCCGATCGTTCAGATGAACGAAAGCTACTCGCGCGCTGGCGTGCTGCGTGGCCTGCACTTCCAATGGAACCCTTACATGGGAAAGCTTGTGCGAATTATCTACGGAGAAATGGACGACCTGACGATGGACATTCGCTTGGGCTCACCGACGTTCGGTAAAATAGTTTCACAGCTTATGGCACCAGGGGGGAGAAATATTGATGAATGGCTTTGGGTCCCACCGGGTTTCGCACACGGAAATTATTTCAATGACAATTCGCACATCGAGTACCTGTGCACCGGAGAATACAACCCCGACTGCGAGGCCTGCATTCGGGCGAGTTATCGGCGTCGTGATTCTATTGTCAGCGACAAGGACCGCCACGGCATGACGCTCGAACAATGGAAGAACGATCCTAGGTCTGAGAACTTCCGTTACCCAATGGTGACGCCATGATGGTATTGGTATTTGGTGGGACCGGCATGCTGGGGTCCGATGTCTGTCGAGCGCTAGAACTTCGTGAACACGAAGTTGAGGCACCCCGACACAATCGCGTCGATATTGAGAACTTAAAGGAGCTGCGCGAGTGCGTCCTAGCAGTCAAGCCTAATGCAGTCGTAAACTGCGCGGCGTTGCATGACTGCGCCGAGTGTGAACGCAACCCGGTGTCGGCCTTGTCAGTGAACTCACTAGCCGTCAGTTACATGGCAACGTTGTGCGGGATCGTTGGTGCAAGGTTTATGACGGTCAGCACCGATTACGTGTTTGATGGCACGAAGCCCGAAGGCTACACAGAAGACGATGAAACCGATCCGGTCAACCGATACGGGGAAACCAAATTGTTGGGAGAGATTTACGCGACGGCACAATCTAAGGTCTTCGTTGTCCGTGTCCAAAACCTGTACGGCCTGGCGCCGTGCCGCGGAAAGGGCAAGGGACTGGTTGACGCCATCATTGAGAAATCCAAAACTGGTGCCAATGCCTATGTCGATCAGCGCATAGCGGCGCCGACGTGGACCTATCCACTCGCTGAGAACATGGTCAGGCTACTCGAGACCGAACACTACGGCTTGTATCACATGAGCTGCCAGGGTCCCGTTAGCTGGTTTGCATTTGCCAGACAACTTGCGTACATGCTCGGCGACAAGTGTCACGTCGAACCCGTTGAGAACAACTACATCAAAACAACGTTCAGGCGTCCCGAGAATACGTATTTGATCAATCGAAACCTACAACGCGTCGGCATGGACTACATGCCAGACTGGAAAGTTGCACTAGACGACTACCTGAGAGCAAGGGGGCTACTGTGAAAATCCTAGTTATTGGAGGCGCGGGCTACATTGGCTCGGTGCTGGTTCTGGCATTGCTTGAACACGGGTATCGTGTGGACGTATTAGACATCGGTTGGTTTGGCAGTGTCCTTACGCTGGCGAGCTTGCCACGCGATGCTCACCAGTTAAAGGAACATCACTTGGAACGCTACGACCAAGTGATCAACCTAGCCGGCGTGTCGAATGACCCGATGGCAGAACACGACCCAGCGCGTAACTTCGTGGACAACGGCGCCTTAGCCGCGCACATCGCCTACACGGCCAAGCGCGCTGGCGTACGTCGTCTCATTTATGCTTCGTCTTGCTCGGTGTACGGCTACACCGTCAACGAGTTGTATGATGAGCAGAGTCCAACGCCTTGCACGTTTCCCTACGGGATCAGCAAGTTGCAGGGCGAGTGCGGTGTCATGCATCTTCAGGATTCGACATTTTCGGTCATCGCACTGCGCAAGGGAACGGTCTGCGGCTACTCGCCAAGGATGCGGTTCGATCTGCTCGTTAACACCATGTACAAATGCGCCGTTACGGATGGCAAGATCACGGTCAGCAACGCGTCGCTATGGCGGCCCGTGTTGGACATTCGGGATTGTGTCGCGGCATACCTGAGAGCCGTGCAAGCCAATTACTCGGTCAGCGGCGTGTTCAACGTGGCGTCACAGAATTGCACGGTCGGGCACGTTGCCGATAGGGTCAAGGACACGTTGCTAATGGACTACGATATTCCGTGCGCGGTCGAGATCCAAGACGTTCAGGATTTGCGCAACTACAAGGTTTCAACCCAGCGGGCGCGCAACACCCTGAACTTTGAACCGCGCTACGAAATCGGCGATATCGTACGCAGCATTCACGAGAACCGCGCCGAGTATGGCGACATAAATGCCGATAAGTACTACAACATTCGCGTATTCAAAGGACTGACACCATGAGATCCTGCCTAGTCGTGTTATCTGTGCACAACGGTTTGGAATACGTCAAACCATGCCTTGAGTCGGTTCTGCGCAATACCAATCCAGATGTTCCGATACTGGTCGTGGACGATGCCAGCACCGACAGGCGGACCATTGAGTATCTTGAGACGTTGCCACGTGAGCGCGTGATTCAGTCGCGCAACAAATGGAACATGGGCTTCCCGCGCACGATGAACGAAGTCATGACGGCATGGGCTGATTGCGATGTATTGATGCTCAACACCGACACCATTGTTCCGCCGAGCTGGGTCGAGCGAATGCAACGAGCGTTGTATGCCAGACCCAAGACGGCAGGCGTCTGCGCACTGTCGAGTAATGCGACGCTTGTCAGCGTACCAAATTCTGGTGAAAATGAGTGGCCTAAATGGCTGGGCGTTGACGATATGGACCGAATCGTCAACGAAACATCCGATCACTGCTACCCCGAGTTGCCAACGCTGCACGGCTTTTGTATGCTGCTCAGTCGAGATGCAATCGAAGACCTGGGAGTGTTCGATCACGCATTCGGTAAAGGATACGGAGACGAAACTGAATGGAGCCTCAGAGCAATTGCAAAGGGCTGGAAAGTCTTAGCCTGTGATGACCTGTACGTCTGGCACCGAAGTCACGCGACGTATGGGGTTGAGCAACGCGACAAACTTTCTAAGAATGCTATACGGATCATTCTTGACCGGTATCCACATTATCCCGAAAGTGTTCGCGAATGGTGGAACACGTCTCCGCTGCGAGCACACAAAATGCGGATCTTTGACAGGCTGCGCGCCAGGCCTGCCGACGGGCACCGCAGAGTTAAGGTCCTATATGTCGTGCACAACTGGGACGGGTGGGGCGGACTCGAGATCTACTCGCGACGAATGGTCAAAGAGCTGTGCGACGAAATTGAGTTTTCAGTTGCATACCCAACACGGTTCCCGATTGGTGACGACGGGTACGTCGATACAGAGACTAACGGAGTCTTGCGTTTGCGCATGGCGCAACAACTGACAGACACCGAGGTTTGGATTGGTGAATTCCCGTTGAGCAATAGCAACGCGAATGTCGAGCACTGGTTCGACGAAGTCCTAACTGGACTACAACCAGACGTTGTGCACTTCCATCACCTGGGCGGCTGGGGTACGTTCGAGTTACCAGCCATTGCCAAGCGGCATGGCTGCGCGACTGTGATGAGTCTACACGATGACTTCTATTTGTGCTCACTGCTCAGAATTGGCGGATCGTGTCACAAATCCGGCATGAGTGGCAATGCCGAGTGTCTGGAGTGCATTCAAGGAAACGATCGCCTATGCTGCCACAAACAAACCACCGAATCCGACATTCTGAGAAGACTTGACGGCAGACTCCCGGCGGCGCGCGCCATGGCGCAACACATTGACAAGGTTGACGCACCTTCGGAATACCTCAAGCAAACCTACATGGATATTTTCGGCGACCGCATTGAAGTCATCCCGCACGGTGTCAAGGTCGAACCGGTTGTTTCGCTACACCACAAGTCCGACAAGCTGCGCGTGGGTTGGATCGGTGCAGCCAATGACCGCAAGGGTTTCCAGGCTTTCGCCGATGCGGCCTATGAACTTAATGGCCGTCAAGATATTGAATGGAATGTTTGGGGACCGCTCAACAATTCGGTGAACGTCTCAAAACTGTCGCATGTAAAATTCCATGGACCCTTTGACGCCGGAACCCTTGGGACATGGCTGCAAACCATTGACTTGGCAGTTGTGCCGGCAATGCGGAACGAAACCTATGGATCGATCGTGGACGAAGTCGCATCTTACGGCATACCGACGCTTGTTGGAAATGTTCCGGCAATTCACGAGAGACTTAACTCCGAGCACTATCCGAACGTTGTCGAGTACGAATGGGGGAACGGTTCAGAGCTGGCGGACATAATAACTGGGCTAGCGCGGGAACGTCATCAGCATCTTCCATTCGTCAAGCTCAAGTCCTTCGAAGACAATGCGCGCGACTACTTGAGGATCTATCTAGAGCTTACAACAATGAAAGGATGCGATAATGTCCACTCTGCAAACGGTGAAAGTTTCAGCGGTCAACATCGACTGGGAGCATGGTTTCCCTAGTTTCAGCGTACAGTTCAACGGGTCCAGTCGTCGCCAAGTCGTTGATGAAGATATTGCAGAAGCGTTCGTTCAAGAACTATACGAGAGGCAAGATCCATGCAAACCCTAGAAACATACCTACTCAAGTTCACGCCGTGTCTGTTGCTTGTTTGGATACTGGTCGGTTGTAGCGGTCCCGCTTTCACTACAGATGACACCGCGCCCGATCCACAACTTGCCACGACCGGCGGGCAATCGTCCATGATAGCAACGGGTGGATCGAACTCTGTCGACTCGCCAGAAAATAACAACTACGGACCAGACGCGACTGGAGGCGCGGCGGCACACGAGACCGGAGGACGCATGGCAACCGGTGGCAATGCGCCCACGGGTGGCAATGTCTCGACTGGCGGCGCTCAGAATACCACTGGTGGATCGGCTTCGGCACCGTGTCTAGGCTTGGAGTTGCCGCAAGAATATCCGGCGCAAATGTGTTGCTGCATTACGCCGTCTGGTGCCAAGCCCTATTGGAATTGCATTGACATCTCCGGTTGTACCGCCGGTGAGAATTGCGGGTGCTAAATGAATCTCGGTACAAAAGTTCTTATAGTGATGTTGTGGGCGTACTCCATCTCGACGATTGGATACGGCTTCTATCGCGCTAATACGCGGGCACCAATTCAACCGCCCGCCAACTCGCTGCACCTCGTCGCCATCGAATCCAAACTTGCCGATCTGCAGAAGCAAATCGACACCCTGAAACAACGCGCCGACATTGAGAACGATGTCGTTGGCGATGTGATCAAATCGCAACGCAAACTAGCACTCCAGTCTGTGAAACCCAAGACGGTTTGGACGGACTGTTGGACATCAATCGAGCACGGATCTACTTACCGCAACTGTGTCGATGCTCAGGGCAACACGTCGAAACGGAATTACTAATCAGCAACCAATATACGAAGCCTTGCGGACGTCGATTGTATCGACTTTGCCATTAATTCAAAGCGCTGTGCGTCGCACATAAAGCCCGTGTTGAACCTGCCTAGGCTGCCGGCAAGTGAACCGCACTGGCCAACCCCACCAGCAATCAGACGCGCCACATGGGTAGCGGTAAAGACCGTGGCAGCTAGCCCGTCACTATGAAGTGCCGCCCATGTTTCGTCGCTCCACGCCCGCAGCCGATGCGTCTGCCAAATGCCTACGGCTTTACCGTTGTCGCATTCGTGTCGTCGGCATTCGGACCTGTGAATGCGTGACGCAAACGCAGACTCAACCCAGCCCAACTTGACCAATGTGGCTGCCAACTCGAACCGGTCGTGATAGATGGGCTTGCACGCTTCGCGATCAAAACACGTGGCTTCGTTGACAGCCGATTCGATACTGTTGGCAATGGTGTCAAGTCGCACGAGTCTTTGCTCGGTGGGTTCGTCTCTGTCTGACACGTGCCGCGGCATCGCGGTTAAAACTACGAGTAGTGCTTCTGCTAACGTCATTGCCTGATCCTGTTCTTTGCCGTTGCCAAATCCTGAAGAGCCTCCACGGCCTTGTCGGTACCGTGACGACGTTCGATGTACTCAAGCTGATCGAGAAACTGTCGGCGGATCTCATAGGGCCGAAGGTTTCGCGACCGCTTGGGAATGCGGCCCTCGCGGCGTCCTTGCTTTACCAAAGCTTCCGCGGCCTGGCGTTCACGCGCCAACGTCTCTTCGTTGACGACTGGCGGCGTTGGCGTTGTCGGGTTTGGCTTCGGTGGCTCCGACACCAAGTCGATCAATTCAATCACGCGTGTCAGGATTGTGCGAACGGTCTTCAGCAGTGGCATTGCTTCCCTCGAGTCTTCGGATCTTATTCCGAATGTCGTCTTCGTCTTCGTCCGAATCGGCGTGCCTGAGTTCTTCGCGCAGCCGCCGGAGTTCATCGTTTCTGCGGCTCAATCCAACCCCCAGTACGTTGTTTGCTCGTCGCAGTCATCGTAGACAATCTGGTCTAGCAAGTCATCGTCGGGGAATACGGCAAGGCCTTGACCGCCCAGAAGCATTGACAACTCGAATGGAAGTTCCGCGGTGTCTTCGTTCATCTTGTACCTAACTTTCGGTTGGCATAGCGTTGCATCCAATTATTACCAGATGCCCGCTGTTGTGCCATGCGTTGCGTTCTTGGGTCAGCGTTGCCAATTGGACGGATCTTGGAATTAGCATCCAGCTGCGCGGCTTCCGACATTTCAGGAGCCGTGGCCAGGGCGTTGTACATATAGGCCACGAAGGCGAACAACAGCATGGCGTCCAGGGTGTCAGGACTTCGGTGCAATAGGTGTTGGTAGGTTTCCTTGCCAACACCTTCTTTTTTGGTCGATGTCAAGAGCAGCCTCTTGAGCACGCCACCGCGGTCCCGGTAGACATTCTGCCACCTCGAATAATGCATCTCTTGTTGTAGGTGCGGATCTACTGGCCACACACCGCCGAACAGCTGCCAGTCCCTGAGCTTGGCGTGGGCTTCG
>Ga0335070_10001840_pt1 | contig 24595 bp, 21 predicted proteins | sample Lox_Sample_13_FD_206722 | JGI IMG/M metagenome (GOLD analysis project Ga0335070, IMG submission 206722) | Soil microbial communities from Loxahatchee National Wildlife Refuge, Florida, United States - Lox_Sample_1.3 | ecosystem: Environmental > Terrestrial > Soil > Wetlands | place: USA...
TCTATTCCAAGTACTTCACCAAGTTGATCCAGCGCCTGGCCGCCATTCGCGAGAGCGATGGAAGCAGGATGCTCGACAACACCCTGGTGGTTTGGGTGAGCGACCTCGGCTACGGCTCGGGGCACTATTGCTACAACTACCCGGTGGTGCTGGCGGGGATGAAGGGCGCCTTCCCCAAGGGGCAGGGGCGGCACGTGGTGGGCCAGGTCAACTCGCTGGGCGACCTCTATGCTCAGGTGCTGCGCATGCTGGGTGGCTCGGACACCACCTTCGGCTCGACGGGCACGCTGTCCACCGCCGTGGGCGCGAGCACCAACCTCCTGCCGCAGATGGGTCGACCCGGGCTGATCAACAAGGACACGCCGCTGCACTTCGGCCCGCTGGACCTCTAGCGGGTAATCATCACCAGGGTGCATCACCAGCACCGTCTTCCGACCCCCTTCGCCTTTCTGCGAGGGTTTACCGATGAAGACATCGATGACCTGGGCCTGGGCGGCATTCGCCATCAGCGCGTCCGCCTGCCCCGCCTCGAACCCCCAGGAGACGAGCCTGGAGCCGAGTTCCCCGATGGGAGCGTCGGTCCGGCCCACGCTTGGTCCCGACGAGAAGCGCTATGCCGGAACGTACACCTACGCCGGAACCCCTGCAGAGCGCGCCGCCGTCGAGGCCGCGGTGGACCGCGCCACCGAAGGCATGATTGGCAGAGGCATCGCCCGGAGCGAGCTGATGAAGCGCTCGGAGATCCGTCCGAGCTACACCATCGGCTTCGACGGGAAGGGGAACGTGAGCGTGGAGACGCCCGGCTTCCCCACGGAGTCTTCACCGCTCGATGGCACGGAGGTGAAGATGAAGGACAAGTATGGCGACGTGAGCGACAGCAGCCAGCGCTTCGTCGGGGGCGCGCTCCTGCAACTGGGGAGGACGGGCGATGGGAGCGGTTCAACGCAGTTCGTGCTGCAGCCCGATGCCAGCACGCTGCTCGTGACACGGGTGATGAAGAGCTCGAAATTGCCCGGGCCGGTCGAGTTCACGCTGACCTACGTTCGCCAGCCGAGGGCTCCCTAGAGTTCGAAACAGCCGGTCCGAACCAGCCATCCGTAGGGGCTTCGCCGCCGGTCACTTCCCGGCCGTGGGGGCGTCGGTCGGTGCCTGCGCTGGATGCTGACGGTCGTAGAGCTCTTCCCGGAACCGCGAGGCGATCTCCCGCGCCCGGGGGCGCTGGGCCTCGGTCAGGATGCTTTGCTCCACCTGAAGGTATGCACGGGTGTCGTTGTCATCGAGGCGGGCCAGCAGGTCCTCGCTCTTCGACGTGGTGCCGGACTGGGCTCTCCGGCCGTGCCGGCCTCCACGACCCGAGAACCCGGAAGCGTCCGAGGCAGTCCGGCCACCGTCCCCAGGAGCAGTGGATCCGCCGCCCTGACCCGTCCGCGCGAGCAGCGGGGCGTCCTCTCGCTCCAGAGCGTCGTCGCGTTGCTGCAGCGCGTTCGCCTGGTCGAGCGTCAACCCCAGTTCCTCGCGATGGGCGAGCACCGCGGCGATCGAGGAGTGAGGGAGACCCGCCGGGCGGGGGACGGGAGCGGGCCGGGTCGACGCACAGGCCGCAAGAGAGAGGCAGAGGAGGAACGCCAGGCGCATGGAACGAGGAACACCGCCCCCGCTGCGAGGTTGAGCTGGAGGCCAGAAGCACCGGCCATTCCCGGCGACCCCCTCGCCCCCGAAGCGCCCCGCGGTGCGAGAGGCGCTGTCGGGACCGGCGATGGCTGGCGGCCCCTCGCCCTTCGGAGTACGACCATCTGGATGTCCGAACCTGAGGCGCTGGTGTTCGTCATCGATGACGATCTCTCGGTGCGGGAGGCGATCCGGGGGCTCCTCCGGTCCGCTGGCCTCGAGGTTCGAGCGTTCTCCACGGCGCAGGAGTTCCTGGCCCACGCCCCTCCAAGCGTTCCCTCCTGCCTGGTGCTGGACGTGCAGCTCCCGGGGCTCAGTGGCCTGGACCTCCAGTCCCGCATGGCCGAGCTCCACCGGGAGAGCCCCATCGTCTTCATCACCGGGCACGGCGACGTTCCGACCTCGGTTCGAGCGATGAAGGCAGGCGCCGTGGAGTTCCTCGAAAAGCCCTTCCAGGAGCAGGCGCTCCTGGATGCGATCCGCAGCGCGCTCGAAAGAGATCGCGCCGGGCGGCAGCAACGGGTCGAGCTGGACGCATTGCGTGCGCTGTACGACTCGCTCACCGCGCGCGAGCGCCAGGTAATGGCCCTGGTGGTCTCGGGGATGCTCAACAAGCAAGTCGCGGCCTCGCTCGGTACGAGCGAGATCACGGTGAAGGTCCACCGGCGCAGGGTCATGGACAAGATGCGGGCGAGCTCCCTCGCCGATCTGGTCCGCATGGCGGAGCGCCTGGCTCCGGAGAAGCACCGCTAGCGAGCCGCCCCGTATACCTTGGTGTAATGGATCTCGGCCGCCAAGCGAGGATGCTATTCGGCGACGGTCGCGGGCTTGGCTCTCCCGCGACCTCGAGGCTCCGTAGCAGGAGCCAAATCGAGGTATTCCATGAGCGAGAAGCCTGCATCTGTTTGCGTCGTCGATGACGATCGCGCGATGCGCGACTCCCTGGCGAGCCTGATTCGTTCTGCCGGCCTCCAGGTGGAGACGTTCCCCTCGGCGCAGGCATTTCTCGCCAGGGCCCGGACCGAGCTGCCGGGCTGCCTGCTCCTGGACGTCAACCTGCCGGGTCTCAGCGGTCTGGACCTTCAGGAGGAGCTCGCCCGCGCGGATCTCCAGGTCCCCATCGTCTTCCTCACCGGGTACGGCGACATTCCCACCTCGGTCCGGGCCATGAAGTCCGGCGCCCTCGAGTTCTTCACCAAGCCGTTCGACGACGAGGCCTTGCTCGCCGCGATCCAGCAGGCGGTTGCACGTGCCTCCAGCACCCGGAGCAAGAATCGGAACAAGGTCGCCCGCGCGCCGGCCGAACAGCTGATCGGCCGCAGTCCGGCCCTGAGAACAATCCTCACCCAGGTCGAGCTGGTGGCCCACACGGATTCCACGGTCCTCCTCCTGGGAGAGACGGGTACCGGCAAGGAGCTGGTCGCACGGTCGATCCATCACCTCTCGAGCAGATCGGCGCGGCCGCTGGTCAGCGTCAACTGCGGGGCGATCCAGCCCTCGCTGATCGCCTCGGAGCTCTTCGGTCACGAGAAGGGATCCTTCACCGGAGCCCTCCACCAGCGAGTCGGCCGGTTCGAGCTGGCGGACGGAGGCACGATCTTCCTCGACGAGATCGGCGATCTCCCGGTGGAGACCCAAATCTCGCTCCTCCGGGTCCTCCAGGAGCGCGAGCTCGAGCGGGTCGGTGGCAATCAGACGATTCGCGTGGACACCCGGGTGATCGCCGCGACCAACCGGGACCTGGAAGCATCCGTCGCGAGCGGCAGCTTTCGCCGCGACCTGTTCTACCGGCTCAACGTGTTCCCCATCCGGGTCCCGCCGTTGCGGGAACGCAAGGAGGACATTCCTCTCCTGGTGCAGCACTTCCTTCGCACGCTGGCCCTCAGATCGGGCCACGAGATCCGCAGCGTCGACGCCAGGACCATGGAGCTGCTCCAGAGATACTCCTGGCCGGGCAACGTCCGGGAGCTGCAGAACGTCATCGAACGCTGGGCGATCGTCTGCGACTCCGAGGAGATCTCGATGGACGAGAGCTGGCTCCCCCGCGAGCCGCCACCGGGCCCGGCCGACCCTGCGCCCTCGCCCGGCCTGCCGCTGAACCTCCGGGACTACATCCAATCGGTGGAGCGCGAGATCATCGGCAAGACCCTCAGCGCAGCGGGTGGAAACCAGTCGGAAGCGGCTCGCCGCCTGGGCGTCAGCCGCGGCTCGTTGATCGAGCGACTGAAGAAGTACGGACCGCTCACTGGCTGAAGGCTCCGGTCGGGCGCCGTGCCACGGCGGACGACCCGGAGCGTCGGCTCATGAAGACGGCCGCCGGCCAAGCGCCTTCTCGATGGCGCCGAGGAGGGCCTGGTCGCCGAACGGCTTCTGGAGCAAGTCGACCGCACCAGCCGCCAGCACGCGCGCACGGACATTCGCATCGGCGTGGGCGGTCATGAAGACCACGGGGACCGCGATTCGCGAAGCCCTCAACCGGTCCTGAAGATCGACGCCGCTCATCCCCGGCATCCTCACGTCGAGGACCAGGCACGCCGGGTCATCGACCTGCCCGGAGGTCAGGAACGCCTCCGCCGAGGCGAAGACCGCCACTGCATAGCCGGCGGACCTCAAGAGCCCCTTGAGCGCCTCCCGGACCGACTCGTCGTCGTCCACCACTGCGATTCGCGGATGATTCGCCACACCACGCCCCACGACCTCACACCGATGTCCGGCAGCCCGGATCAAGGGTCACGTCTGCAGATCCCTCGAAGAAATTGTACCTTGGTATAGGCCGCCTCACCCTCCTTCGTGAGCCGCCGCGGTCAGGTCGCTCCCTTTGCCATCTGCGCCGCCTCCCCCCGCCCCGCGCCGGATGCGCACCGCGAGGACGGTCCGGGAGACGCCAGTCACCAGAACCGCTGCGCCGACGAGCGTCCCCACCGCCCAGGTGGTGCTCGACGGCCACTTCGCGACGATCAGCCCGCCGGCGGCGAGGTTGGCGATGGAGTCCACGATCAGCCAGCCCCAGCCGTCCACCCCCCGGATGCGGAACGCCGCAACCATCGCCAGAATCCCCCGCACGATCAGCATCCATCCCACGAACAAGGTCAGGCTCTCGGGGTCGCTGAACGGATTCACGATGAGCACGAGCCCGGTGAAGCAGTAGAGCACCGCGATGAGCAGCCGGAGGAGGAACGTCCCGGGTGTCTGCGAGGTGGGTGCGACGACGATCTCCGCCAGGCCGACCAGCGTCAGCATCCCGCCGATGAGCACCGTCGCCGCGGTGGCGGTGGCGAGCGGGTAGATCAGCAGAACGACTCCGAGCGCAATGGTGAGCAGCCCCATGAAGACGGCCCAACCGGAGCGGTGCTTCACTTCGTCGAGCATCGTGGGTTGCCGTGTGGATGCAGTGCTCATGACCTTCCCCTGGTTGGAGCGTGTCTGGGGATCAAGGGGCCCTCGCCCGGGCTGAGGCGGCCTTCGCCTTGAGGGCCTCCACCTTCACCTGGTCCGCGCGCTTCGCGGCGTCCCGCCGTTCCTTCGCTTTCTGCAGCCTGGCCTGGAGCTTGGAGTCGAGCTGGTTGATGCGGTCCCGGAGCTTGGCCTTCCGCTCCGCCTTGGCCTCGGCGCTCTCCGCCTCGAGTTGCGCGATGTCCGCCTTGATCGCTGCGGCGTCCTCGTCGTTGGCAACGTCTCGTACCTCGGAGAGCGACCGCCGGAAGACGGTACCGCCCAGCTTCTCCATCCGGGTGTCCACCGGGGTGGTCCAGTCCTCATCGACCTCCGCCACCACCGCGGCCTTCCCCGGCGAGAGAGTCTTCCGGACGTCGTCGATGAAGTCGCCCCCCACGCGAGTCTGATCGATGTCCGCGATCATCCCCACCGCCATGCCACCCAGCGCTCCGATCCCCGCACCCGCCGGTCCGCCCAGCAGGCCGATCAGCGCCCCCAGGGACGTGCCGACGAGCGTGCCCAGCGGCCCGGCATCCTCCTGCCTCACCGCCGATGACCCGTCGGCCGTCCCGGCCACCACGGCAGAGGCGTAGAGGAAGACGCTTCCCTCGGCATTGAGCTGCAGGAGCGCGTTCCTCCCCTCGTATGCCTTCCCCTCGTTGTCAAAGACCACGACCAGCATTCGGTTCATGTCCGGTTTCTCCTGGGCGAACGTGCCACTCGCCTGCGGGGTGGAGCACCGCGCGTGCCAGCGGTTCTGCGGAACCGCCCCCGTGGACCGGACGATTCTCGGTCCGGCCCTGATCGCTTTCCGACGGGGCTGCCGGGAACCGATCAGCGCAAGCGAAGCGTCAGAGGCGGCGGAACCGTGGCGTGACGGTTGCACTGCCCGCGATCGAAGCCCGACGCTGGCCTCGCAGGCCTGGAGCAGAGGCTGCGCGGTCCTGCAGGCTTCCTTGGAAGTGGGTAGTGAGCTTGGCTCTGCTCGCCGTGCTTGAGCCTCGAGTAACCCATGAACTCTGACGACCGCCCCGGCCTCACACCCGAGGAAGCCAGCTCGCGCCTCATCCGTTTCGGTCCGAATCGCCTCTTCACGCCGGCTCCAGTGCGCTTCTGGGCGATTGCCGCGGAGGAGATCAGGGAACCGATGATCCTGCTGTTGCTGGTGGTGGGCGTGTTCTACGGCCTGTGGGGCGAGCTTCGCGACACCATCACCATCTTCGTCGTGATCCTGCTGCTGGTGCTCGCCGAGGTCGTCAACGAGTTCCGTGCCAAGCGGGCCATCGCCGCACTCGAACGCCTCTCCACCCCGAAGGCGCGGGTACGCCGCGGGGGCCAGGTCGTTGCCACGGACACCGAGACGGTGGTCCCGGGCGATCTGCTGATCCTGGTGCCGGGCACGCGGATCGCCGCCGATGCCAAGCTGACCAGTGCCGTCAACCTCAGCGTGGACGAGTCGGCGCTGACCGGTGAGTCGCTGCCGGGGGAAAAGTCCGCGGGCGATCGCGTCTATGCCACCACGGTGGTGGTGGCCGGCGAAGGCGAAGCCGAGGCTACCGCCACCGGCAGCGCGACCCGCATCGGCCAGATGGCCTCCCAGCTCGCTACGGTGAAGCCACCCAAGACTCCGCTCCAGCTGGCGATGAAATCGCTGGCCGGCAAGCTGTTGTGGGTCGCCGCGTTCTTCTCCATCGTCATTCCGCTGATCGGCATCGCACGCGGGGGCCAGTTCCGCCAGATGGTCCTGACCGGCCTGTCGCTTGGCTTTGCCACCATTCCCGAGGAGCTGCCGATCATCGTCACCATGGTGCTGGGGCTGGGTGCCTATCGGTTGTCGCGGCAGAACTTCCTGGTCAAGCACCTGCGCGCTGCCGAGACGCTGGGCGACACCACGGTCATCCTCACCGACAAGACCGGGACCCTGACCGAGAGCCGCATGCAAGTGGCGGCGGTGTGGCCCCCGGAGCAGGAGCGCGGAGTAATCACTGCCGCGCTCGGCACGGTCTCCCCTGAAGTGCCCGACGCGCTGGAGAACGCGGTGCTGGAGCGCGCCAAGGCTCTCGGCCTGGCGGTGCCGCGAGGCGATATCCTGGGTCTGCGCCATCCCGGCGACGGCCGGCAGAGCAAAGCCGTGCTGTGGCGACACCCTGATGGGGGGTTGCGCCTTTACCTCACCGGTGCTCCGGAGGAGGTCGACCAGCGCTGCCGCGAGCTGCCGGCAGCGCTCGGCGAACGACTCTCAGCAGAAACCTCCCAGGGGCGACGGGTGATCGCGGTCGCCAGGCGCGAGATCGGCGCGGAGGCCGCCAAACGGCCACTCGATGAGCTGGAAAAGGACCTCGAGCTCGCCGGACTGATCAGCTTCGCCGACCCGCCACGCGCCGGAGTGAAGGCGACCCTCGCAGAGGTGGCCGGTGCCGGTATCCGCACGCTGATGGTCACCGGCGATCACCCCGCCACCGCCGCGGCCATCGCGCGCGAGGTCGGCATTGCGGCTGACCCGGTGCTCACCGGCGAGAAGCTGGATCACCTGGACGACCCGACCCTGGCCCAGGCGGTGCGCGAGGTCTCGGTGTTCGCCCGTACCACCCCCCAGCACAAGTACCGGCTGGTGACCGCGCTCCAGAAGAACGGCGAGGTCGTGGTGGTGACCGGGGACGGCGTCAACGACGCACTCGCGCTCAAAGCTGCCGACGTCGGCGTGGCCATGGGCATCAAAGGGACCGACGTGGCCAAGGAGGCGGCCCAGGCGGTGCTGGCCGATGACAACTTCGCCACGCTGGCACGCGCGGTATTCGAGGGTCGCCACCTCTTTGACAATCTGCGCAAGGGCGTCGACTACTACCTTGCGGTCAAGGTCGGCCTGATCGCGATCTTCCTGCTGCCGGTCCTGGCCGGGCTCCCGCTCCCGTTCTCGCCGATCCAGATCATCCTGCTGGAGATGTTCATGGACCTGGCAGCCTCCGCTGGTTTCGTAGCCGAACCGGCGGAGGCCGACGTCGCCCGCCGTCCCCCGCGCCGCGCCGCCGCCGCGCTGATCGATGGCGCCAGCGTGCGCACCATCCTCTTCAAAGGTGGCCTGCTGTTCATTGCGGTGATGGCCGCGTACGGCTGGGCACGTCGGCGGGGACTGTCGTCGGTGGCGGTGCAGAGCTGTGCGTTCGCCGCCTGGATGGTGGCCCATGTCGCACTGGCGTTCGTCTCCCGCAGTGACCGTGCGTCACTCCTGCGCCACGGGATGTTCTCCAACCGGGTCATGAACCTCTGGGCGGTCGCAGCGATCACCTTCCTGCTGCTGGCGATCTACCTTCCGCCGCTGCGCGAGGCACTACGCTTCGCATGGGTGGCGCCCAGCGATCTGATCGTCTCCATGGCGCTGGCGCTGCTGTGGGTGGCACCGGCGGAACTGAGGAAAGCCTTCACTGCATGACTGACCCGCGGGCCAGGAACGTGGTTTGCCCGCTTCGAGCCGTTCGCCTCCGACCTGCTCCGCTTCTTCAGCGGGGGGATGTTCAGCGTCCACGGGATGCAGAAGCTCTTCGGCATCCTCGGCGACCACCCCACGCCTGCCTTCTCCATGCCCTGGATGGAGGGGGCCGCCGAGCTGGTCTGCGGCGTCCTCGTTGCCCTCGGCCTCTTCACCCGGGCGGCGGCGCTCATCGCCTCGGGCGGGATGGCGTGGGCCTTCTTCCAGCAACACCTCCAGGGCGCCTTCGCCCACTGGCACTGGGTGCCCAACGTCAATGGGGGCGAGCTGGCGGTCCTCTACTGCTTCGTGTTCCTTTACCTCTCCACCCGGGGCGGCGGGCGGTACGGCATTGACGCGCAGTTCCGGCACCAGCATTGATGCCGGTACCCCGCCCGCACCGGTCTAGCGCAGCTTCTGGAAGAGCCACACCAGGAGCGACAGCACCAGCGAGACCAGAAGCATCGAGGTGATGGGCACGTACACCCTGGTGTGGTCGCTCTCCCAGCGGATGTCGCCCGGGAGCCGCCCGAACCAGGACAGCCAGCCTGACCACAGCAGGAGCCCGGTCAAGACCAGGACGACTCCCAGCATCACCAGGAACAATCCCGGGTCCCGGCCGTTCATCGGAGCTTCAACCTAGCGTGCCGCCCGCGGCCTTGCCAGCACCGGCCCTGGCGAGTTTCCCGCGAACGGGTGTTACGCTCTGCTCGTGCCGAGCACGCGGGAAGAGTTCCGCGTCGCGGTCCACGCGCTCGGGCGAGGAACGCTCGAGCATCGGCGACCCAGGGAGGGGCGCGACATGGACGAGCAGAAGCTCACCTCTCCGAACGACGACCGGAAGGACCCGAAGCGGCAGGAGCAGCGTCAGCGCCAGATTCACTTCAGCGTCGGCTACCTCTTGACGGCGTTGCTCGTGATGTGGGTGTTCCAGGAGTTCATTCTGGCTCCCCTGGCGGCGCGTGCGACCGAGATCGGCTACAGCGATTTCAAGCACAAGGTCGCCAGCGGCCAGGTGGTCCAGGTGGTCGTCGGCCGCGACCGGATCCAGGGTACCCTCAAGAGCGCCACGCCCGGCGCCGCGCCCGGAGCGACGGTCCCCTTCACCACCTTCTTCGAGCCTGAGGCCGACCCCAAGCTCGCCGACGATCTCGACAGGGCCGGGGTCAACTATGCCTTCGCGAGACCGTCGAGCCCGATCGGGGCCTTGCTGCTCTCCTGGATCCTGCCCACCGCGCTGCTCTTCGCCCTCTACTCCTTTGCCGCCCGCCGGCTGGGCGCAGGAGCGGGCGGCGCGGCCGGTATCTTCGGCGTGGGCAAGAGCAAGGCCACGGTGGTCACGCCCGCGCAGGTCGGTGTCACGTTCAAGGACGTCGGCGGCGCCGATGAGGCCATCGCCGAGCTGCAGGAGATCATCCAGTTTCTCCGCGAGCCCGAACGCTTCACGACGCTGGGCGGGCGCATCCCGAAGGGCGTGCTGCTCGTCGGGCCGCCCGGCACCGGAAAGACGCTGCTCGCCAAGGCGACAGCCGGCGAGGCGCAGGTCGCGTTCTTCGAGACCAGCGGCTCGGAGTTTGTCGAGATGTTCGTGGGGGTGGGCGCGGCGCGAGTCCGCGACCTCTTCGAGCAGGCGCGCAAGGCGGCCCCGGCGATCGTCTTCATTGACGAGATCGACGCCATCGGCGAGAGCCGCGGCGGGACGGTACGGATCGGAAACAACGACGAGCGGGAGCAAACGCTGAACCAGCTTCTCAGCGAGATTGACGGCTTCAAGACCGATCCCACCAAGCCGGTCATTCTCATGGCCGCCACCAACCGGCCCGAGATCCTGGACCCGGCGCTCCTCCGCGCCGGGCGCTTCGACCGCCAGATCGCCGTCGGCAACCCCGACCTGATCGGCCGCACCGAGATCCTGCGCATCCATACGCGGAAGGTCAGGCTGGCCGCGGACTTCGACATCGGGCGCGCTGCCCAGATGACTCCGGGTTTCAGCGGCGCCGACCTGGCGAACGTGGTCAACGAGGCCGCTCTGCTGGCGGCGCGCCGGCATGCCGAGGCCATCACCCTCGACGATTTCCAGATGGCCATCGAGCGCGTGGTCGCCGGCCTCGAGAAGAGGACCCGGGTCATGAACGCCCGCGAGCGCAATACCGTTGCCCACCACGAAGCGGGCCACGCCCTGGTGGCGGCGCTCGTGCCCCACGGCGATCCGGTCAGCAAGATCAGCATCGTCCCGCACACCCGGGGGGCACTGGGCTACACGCTGCAGCTTCCGACCGAGGATCGCTTCCTCCTCACCACCGACGAGCTCGAGGATCGCATCGCGGTCATGATGGGCGGGCGCGCCGCGGAGAAGGTGGTCTTCGACTCCATCAGCACCGGTGCCAGCGACGACATCCAGCACGCCACGGAGCTGTGCCGGCGCATGGTGACCGAGTACGGCATGAGCGACAAGCTGGGCGCGGTGCGCTATGCCGGTCCAGAGTTCCAGTACCTCGGCGGGTCCGCGCCCGACGGCAGCGCGATCAGCCCCCGAACGCACGAGATCATCGACGCAGAGGTGCAGCGGATGGTGGCCGCGCAGTACGAGCGCGCGCGGGAGCTGCTGGCGGGCCGGCGCGCCGCGCTCGAGGCCCTGGCCGGCCAGCTGCTGAAGGAGGAGTCGGTGGACGGCAGCGCCGTCCAGCGGGCGCTCAAGGAGAATCCCACGGCCGGCGAGGCCGGGAAGACTCCCCAATCGAGCGTGCCTCCGGTTGAGTCGATCAACGCCGTGAAATGAGCCGCACGCTCGACGCAGCCGTGATGGTGGCTACCCGGGGCTCGCCGCCTCGAGCTCCCGCGGGCCCCGGGCGGGTGCTGCAGGGACCAGCCGCCTGATGAGCCCGCCCTTCAGGATCTGCACCAGGAGCAGATAGGCGGCCGTGGCCGCAACGAGGAACGCGAAGTACCAGGCAGGCAAGGCAACGAAGCCCAGCGGTCCTGCCAGGGGCGTCCAGGGCAGCGCGATCCCCAGGGCCACCACGGCGAGGCAGGTCAGGGTGAGCGGCCAGCTGGGCCGGCTGCGGAGAGGGTTGCCCGCAGTCCGGATGACGAAGACCACCAGCACCTGGGTGGAGAGCGACTCGACGAACCAGCCGGTGTGGAACTCGGCTTCCCCCGCGTGAAAGACGTGCAGCAGCACCCAGAAGGTCAGGAAGTCGAAGAGCGAGCTGACCGGACCGATGCAGAGCATGAAGTTGCGGATGACGCGGATGTCCCATCGCTGCGGCCGACGCATGAACGTCTGGTCGACGTTGTCGGTGGGGATGGTGACTTGCGCAAGATCGTAGAGGAAGTTGTTGAGCAGAATCTGCGTCGGGAGCATCGGCAGGAACGGGAGGAAGAGAGAGGCCGCGGCCATGCTGAACATGTTGCCGAAGTTCGAGCTGGTCCCCATGAGCAGGTACTTCATGACGTTGCCGAAGGCCCGTCGGCCGGCGAGGATGCCCTGGTGCAACACCGCCAGGCTGGGTTGCAAGAGGATGATGTCGGCTGCGTCCCGCGCCACGTCCACGGCGCCGGCGACCGAGATGCCGACGTCGGCCGTGTGCAGCGAGGGAGCGTCATTGATCCCGTCGCCGAGGTAGCCCACGACGTGACTGCGGTGCTGCAGCGCCAGGATGATGCGGTCCTTCTGCGCCGGGGAGACGCGAGCGAAGGCGGTGCTTCGCTCTGCGACCTGGGGCAGAGCCGTGTCCCCGAGGCGAGCGACCGCCTCCCCGGTCACCACCTCACCCACCTCCAGGCCGACCTGAGCGCAGACGTGCCGGACGACGAGCGGGTCGTCCCCCGAGAGAATCTTGACCTCGACGCCGTCTGCCCGTAGCGCGGCCAGCGTCGCCCCGACGTCCGGCAGCGGCGGGTCGATGAAGGCAAGGAAGCCCTGCAGCGTCATGGCCTTCTCCGCCTCGACCGAGCACGCCTCGTCTGCGGGCATGGTCCGGGTCGCGACCCCGAGCACTCGGAGGCCCTCGGTGCTCAACGACTGGTAAGTCTGCTCGCAGCGCCGCCGGATGGCGTCGTCCAATTCGACGACGCCGCCTCGACCCCAGGCCTCGGTGCACACCGCGAGCACACTCTCCGGCGCCCCCTTGGTGATGAGCAGTGGCCCGGAGGGCGCCTGGACCTGCACCGACAGGCGACGGCGTTCGAAGTCGAAGGGTACCTCGTCCCGCTTCGTCTCCGCCGGCGCCTGCGCTCCCCCGGTGCGGAGAATGGCAGCGTCGAGTGGGCTTCGGATCCCCGTTTCGAACGCGCTGTTCAGCGCGGCCAGCCGGAGCACCTCCGAGCTCTGCTCTCCGAACCCATCCACCGAGCTCTGGAGCGTCATCTCCCCACTGGTGAGCGTCCCTGTCTTGTCGCTGCAGAGCACGTCGATGCTCCCCAGGTTCTGGATGGCGGGCAGGCGCTTCACGATGACCTTCTCTCGGGCCATGCGCTCTGCACCCTGGGCCAGCGTGACGGTGATGATCATCGGGAGGAATTCGGGCGTCAGACCCACCGCCAGCGACACCGCGAAGAGCAGGGACTCGAAGGCTGGTCGGTGCAGCGCGAGGTTCACCACGAGGATGAAGAGCACCAGGCGCGTGATCAGGCCGCCGAAGTTCCGCACCCCGCGTTCGAATTCCGTTTCGGGGCGCCGGGTGGCCAGGCGGGCTGCGATTTCTCCGAAGGCCGTCCCCGGTCCAGTCTTCAGGACGAGAGCGGTCGCGGAACCGCTCACCACCGAGGTGCCGAGGAAGACGCGGTCGACCGCCTCACTCCCGGTGGACGGAGCCGGGGACGCGCCGGTCCCCGCCTGCTTCTCGACCGGGAAGGACTCCCCGGTCAACGCTGCCTCCTGGACGTAGAGGTGCTTCGCCTCGAGCAACCTGGCGTCGGCTGGGACCAGGTCTCCAGCGGCGAGTCGAACGACGTCGCCGGGAACCAGCTCTCGGCGGGCGACCTCCCGCCAGGTGCCGTCGCGGAGCACGGTCGCGGTGGGGGCCACGCTGTTCCGCAGGCGCAGCACCGTGCGCTCGGAGCGATAGCTCTGCGCGAAGTTCAACGCCACGCTGAGCAGGACGATGGTGATGATGATCGCGGCGTTCACCCATTCGCCGAGAACGCCGGACACCGCCCCGCTGATGAGCAGAATCAGCACCAAGGGATTCGCCAGCCCGGAGAGGAGCCCGGCGAGGGCGCTGAAGCGCTTGCCCGAGGACGTCTCGTTGAAGCCCACCTCGCTGAGCCGGCGCGCGGCTTCAGCCGAGCTCAGCCCGAGCCCCTCGGAAGAGGTGGGGGTCGCGGTCGGGGGCGGCTCACTCACGGGGAGCGAGCGCGCCCCTGCCGGCGCCGGGAAGTGCGACCGGTCTTACGGCCGAACCCAGGGTGAATAGCTGGGTGGGACGTACTCGTACGGGTAGAGGTAGGGGTCATAGTCGTCGAACCAGACGTCCTGGTGAACATCGCTCCGGGCACGCCGATAGACAATCCCGCCAAGATCGCGCATCCGCGTGTCGATCGGCGACCTGGACTCCTCGCTGACGTCGGCGATGACTGCGGACTGACCGGTGCGGAGCACGTAGGCCGTCTCGAGGCTCGCCTGATCGCGAGTGTCAGCGCGGGCCAGATCCGCACCAGCTCCCACCACCCCTCCGGTTCCAGCGCCAATCGCCGCTCCCTTCGCGGCTCCAACCGCCGCGCCCGCGGGTCCCGCCAGCGCTCCCAGCAAAGCACCAATGCCCACTCCCACGGCAGTCGCCAGCGCGGGGTGCGTCTCCTTGGTATCGACCTGGTACTCGCCCCAGTCGTTGCGATGGACGACCGCCGTGCCGTGCACGGTGATTTGCGCCTCGCCATCGAGCTGCCAGAGCGCGTGCAGACCTTCGTAAGCCTTGCTCATGTCGTCGAACACCACAGCGATGTAATTCCGCATCGAAGTCTCCTATTTGCGTGTCTTCTTGGATTCGGCCGAACGCTTTTCCGCGAGGGCCTCGCTGATCTGCTCAACCGAGGAGCGCGCGTCAGCGAGGGTCTTCCTGACCGACGTCTGGAATGCCTGGCCGGAGCTCTTCATGCTCTCCATCGCGTGCTTCTGGGCCGTCTCGAGATTCGTCATGGCCTCCTTCAGGTGCTTCTTGGTTGCGTCTTCCTGCGTGCCCAGGGAGCTCCTGATGGACTCCATGATCACCTTGGCCTTCTGCGGAACGGTCTCCAGGTCGGCCTTCATGGCCCCGCCGCGCTTCGCTGCGGCATCACTGATCGCTCCATGCAGCTCCTGCGCAGCCGCCCGAGCCTGGTTGAGTGAGTCCTTGATCTTCGGATCCGTCATGACTGTTGCCTTTCTTTCGTCGAGGAAGAGGGCCTGCCGTGGTCAGCTCCCTCCTCCTCTTTGCTCCAAGCACCGGGCATGCCAACGCCTTCCCGAGTCGACCGGGCCGGGAACCCGTCGCGCGTGGAAGCAGAGCTGATCGGTTCCGGACGAGGCCGCTGGAAAGAGATCAGGAGTGAGCAGCCAGTCGCCGACTGCCAGGGAACCCTCACGCGGTGTTGTGAGCGCTGTCGCCTGCCGTCACGTCGAACGTCGCACCCGAAACCATCCGCGCAGCGGCATTGGCGAACAGGATGTCGATGCCGCCGAACTCGCGCTCCGCCTGGACGGCAGCCCCGCGTAGCGCCGGCAGGTCGCGCTGGTCGAGTTGGATGCCCAGCCAACGTCGGCCGGTCTCCTCCAGGTCCCGCGCTCTGGTCACCATCATCGTCGAGCGTGCTATTGCTCCGGACCGGAGGGCCTCCCATGCCCAGGTCGACGGTGGAGTCCTACCAGGCGCGCCTCTCCATGGTTCCTCCCGTAGAGAAGAGCTTCCCAGCCGGTGCCGGCTCGGACGGCGGCCTGGTCGCGGCGAAATACTGGGCGGAAGACCAGATCCGCGCCTTCCTCACCCAGCATCCGCTGCCGCACGATCTCTGGCATGCGGGGACCATCTTCGCCGTGGCAAGGGAGGAGGGACGCTACGAGCAGCTCATGACCCAACTCACCGTCCACACGGAGGAGGGAGAATACGTCTTCGAGTGGGACGAGGTCCCCTGAACGAGCGGTGCCGCCAGCCAGGGTCCGGCGGTAGCGCGGCTCGGTGGTCCATGCGTCCACGCGCTATTCCGGCCGCCGGACCACCAGGCGCGCGATCATCGGCATGGGGATGTCGCTCGGTGGAGGCTGCCGGAGGCTCAGCCCCTGGATGGACTGGATCGCCTCGTCCAGAGCGGCGTTCCCGGTCGACCGGGCGAGCTTCACCCGGCTGACCCGGCCGCGTCCGTCGACCCAGACGCGGAGCTCGACGGTCACCGAAGTGCTCCGGAGCTCCTTGATCCCACGGAACGCCTCCTCGAGCTCGCCGGCGAGCCGGCGGTAGTACCATCCGTACCGCTGGAGCGCCGCCGCCTCTCGAGCCCGGGCGTCGCCGGGTCCCTCCCCTTCGCTGGCGTCATCGTCCTCTGGACCCGTGCCATCGCCCAGTCTGCCCTTTCCCAGCAAGCTGCGCCCCGCTGGTTTCCCCACGAGCTCGAAGACGTCGCCAGGGCCCTCGGACACATCCGCGAGGCCGAGCCGTCCCCCGCCTCCGCCCGCCGGTCCGCGGCCCACCGGCGTCCCTTCGGACGGTGGAGGGGGAGCCGCGGGGACGATGAGATCGGGGGCCTTGAGCTCGACCCGTGTGCTCGTCGGCACGTCGCGAGGACGGGGCTCTGCCGGACCCCTCGGTGCGGGATCCGGCTTGGGCTCAGGCCGGGCGGGCTTCTCCGGGCGAATGTTCGTCACCCGGTAACGCATCGTGGTCCGGCGGGGGCGGTCCTCGCGGACCCCAGCAATCCAGAACCCGGCGAGGCCCAGCATCCCCGTCACCGCGACGGCTGCGACCAGGCTCGGCAGGATGCGCCGGATTCGCACCCGAGCCGCCACGCTCATCGCCATTCCTCCTCCCTCACTTCACCAGCGGCTTGGTCGCGACGCCGACGGTCGTGATGTCGAGACGGGCCAGCAAGTCGAGAACGTCCACCACGTTCTGGAAGTCGACGTGGCCATCGCCACGGACGATCACCGGGAAGCCCGGGGTGAGCGCCTTCTGCTGCACCAGCCGTCGCTCCAGCTCTGGGAGGGTCACCGGAAAGGTGTCCAGGAAGAGTCGCCCATCCTGGGTCACGGTGATGGCCTTGGTCCTGGCCTTCCCGAGCGCCTTGGCAGGCCCGGCCCTCGGGAGGCTCACCTGCATCCCCTGCACGGTCCCGGTGGTCATGATCACGAAGATGACGAGCAGCACGAAGGCAAGGTCGAGCATCGGCGTGATGTTCACCTCGTCGTAGACCTTGTCCTCGGATTGAACGTTCACGGTCCACCTGCCCGGGGCGCCGACGCGACGTTCGGGCGCGTCCGTTCGCCCAGCCGCGGTCGGGAACCGGCCTGCGGGCCAACGGCAGCCGCCGACTTGGTGACCAGCTCCTCGACGAAGACCTGCATGCCCCGATGGAGGGTCTTGATGCGAGTCAGAAGCCAGTTGTAGCCAAAGAGCGCTGGGATCGCGACCGTCAGCCCAGCGACCGTGGCGACGAGGGCCGCCGCGATGCCAGGGGCGATGGCGGTCACGTTGACGTCTCCGGCCGCCGCAATCGAGGCGAAGGTGATCATCACGCCGACCACCGTTCCGAGCAGCCCCAGGAACGGCCCGCCGGAGATCGCGATGGTGAGGAGAACCATCCGGCGATTCAGCGCCTCCTCCTCGTCGGCGAGTGCCGCTGCCAGAGTGGAGCGCACTGCGGCGATCGCCTCCGGGGTGAGGGGACTTCCGCCTTCGAGGTGGATTCGGATCTCGTCGACGCCGGTGCGGAAGAGGCGGGACATCGGGCAATCCGCCTGAACACCTTTGCCCCCGAGGAGGGGTTCGCCGTCGGTCTCCTGGAGAAGCCGGTGGAGATCGGAGCTCGCCTGACGGAACCGCACCAGGAATCGGGCGTTCGCACGGCGCACACTCAACAAGTAGGCCGTCTTTTCGACCATCACCGTCCAGCTCACCGCAGCCATGATCGCGAGCACCACGATGACGACCCACCCGTCGAAGGTGACGGACCGGACGATCACCGCCATGTTCCCGCTGACCCAGCTGGAGCGGACTTCCTCCTCGCCTCCGACAAGGAAGCGCGAGGGATCGTCACCCTGCGACTGCACCGCGGCCCGGAGGTAGCCGGGGGCCCGCTCCACCCTGGCGATCTCCAGCTCGTCGAGCGCTCCCCTCAACCCGGGTGCTGGACCGGGACCGCCTCCCTTCCTGCCTTGGGGGATTGCCCCGCTGGCCACCGGGCCGATGCCCCCGATCAACGAGACCGTCTCCAGGGCAGGAATGCCCGCTGCGACCCGGGCGACTGGAACCCCATCCACGTGGATCACGATGGACGTTCCGGCGGTCACGGCGAGGTGGTGCCACTCGCCCGCGGAAATGGCGGCCGGCGCTCCGATTCGCTTGACGTCGCGACCGTCTGCGACCTCGACGTAGGGCCGGCCGGCATCGAGCCCGATGACCAGGGCGCGAGGCCCGTCCCGGCGCCCGAAGATCACTCCATTCTCGCCGGCCGTCTCCGGCTTTATCCACGCGGACCAGGTCAGGCTCGCCCCGGCAGGCCAGGCGAGCGACGGCGAGGGCGGGATGGCAACGGTGGAGTCGCCGTCGAGCCGGAGACCGCGACCAATCATCGCGCCGTCGAGGCTCGTGCCCGGGCTGGCCGCGTGGTTGCCTGCCGGGCTGGAGTCGCGCGGAGGCTGGCCGCTCTCGGCAAAGTGGTAGACCAGGATCGTCGCCGGGTCGTAGGTCTCCCGGGCGTCCCCCACCGGTGCAGCCTTGGGGTTGCGATAGTAGAGCCAGACATCGGTCTGGGTGCCCGGCTTCAGCTCGGGCAGCCCCACCCAGACCAGCGCCTCTCCGAGCAGCGGGTCGAACTTCTCGATGTGGTGCTTGAGGACCGTCCGGCCGTCGTCTGCTACGAAGCGAAGGTCGCTCCCGTCCTCCTTCGCCGACTCGAAGTGGAAGTCGCCGATGTGGAGCCGGACGAGAACGGCCATGGCGCCGATCGGGTCGACGATCTGTGCCCCGGAGGCACCGGTGTCGATGCGCAGGAGCTTGCGTTCCGACCACTCGCGATTCCACCAGCTGCTGCCCGCGGCAGCTTCCAGCGGAGAGAGGAGGAGAGCCCCGAGGATGACCGCAGTGAAGGGGCCGCGGAACCGGCACTCCCGTCCAGACATGACTGCTCCCCATCGCGCGAATTTCACCTGCGGCCTCGGCTCTGCGCCTCGCGGGCTGGTGCAAGAGCTATTCCCTGGCGGCGCGGCCCGCTTCGACCCGGAAGCCGACCGATGCTGCTGCGGGCAGGCTCCCCAGCGCAGCGCTTGCGTCCACCGTGGCCCGGACCGCACGAAGTGCGGCGACCGAGCGCGGAAGCCCCACGCGGTATTCTCGGTCCTCCCGGCCGTGCGCCGGCCCCGCTCGCCCCAGTATGTTCTTTTTTCTTTGCTCAATACCGGGTGGCACGCCCCAGCCATTCTCCATGAGGCCCGTCGAAGCATGAGCCACCCCTTCGAACTCCCGCTCGCGCTGCTCCTTCCCGCCGCACTAGCGCTCCTCGTCTTGGTGCTCAACGCCATCGCCTGCGCAGTGCTGGCCGCTCGCTACCCACTTCTTCCGCCCTTCACCGCCCAGGAGCTCGGTCGGACCAACGGCGGCGCCCTCCCCCGCGGCTTCCTCTGGGGCACGGCCACCTCGGCGCATCAGGTCGAGGGCGGGAACGCGCACAACGACTGGTGGGCCTTCGAGCAGGAGCCAGGTCGGATCGCCCGGGGCGAGCGAAGCGGCCGCGCGGCCGATCACTGGAACCGCGTGCGGGAGGACGTGGGCCTCATGGCGCGGCTCAACGCCAACGCCTACCGCTTCTCCATCGAGTGGAGCCGGGTCGAGCCCCGGGAGGGCGTCTGGGACGAAGCTGCCTGGGCGCACTACCAGGACGAGGTTCGCCAGCTCCGCGCCGCGGGGATCGAGCCGATGGTGACGCTCCATCACTTCACCCTGCCCATCTGGCTGAGGTCCGGTCTGCTCGAGGAGGCGTTCCCCGCCCGCTTCGCCCGCTTCGCCGAGGAAGCTGCACGTCGGCTCGGTCCGGAAGTGACCCTCTGGTGCACCGTCAACGAGCCCAACGTCCTCATGTTCAAGGGATTCGTCGAGGGGACCTGGCCCCCCGCAGTGCGAGACCCGGTGAAGGCGGCCACTGCCTTCACCAGCCTCCTGCGCGCGCACGCGCTCGCCGCCGCGGCACTGCGAACGGTCCTCCCCGGCGCGCGCATCGGCGCGGCGATTCACCTCCGCCTCTTCGACCCCGCCCGCCGCTGGTTGCTGCTCGACTGGCTCGGGGCTCGCGCCTCTGCCCAGGCCTTCGACTGGGCGTTCTACGACGCGATCACCTCCGGACGGATCCGGCTGGCCATGCCCGGGTACCCGAGAGTGAACCAGCGGCTGGACTTGCTCCGCGGATCCGCGGACTGGCTCGGGGTGAATTACTACACTCGCGATCTGGTTCGCTTCTCACCCGCCGTGCCCGGTCTGGTCGAGCGGAAGCCCGGCCCAGGGCCGAGGAGCGACCTCGACTGGGAGGTCTATCCGGAGGGACTCCTCCAGTTGCTGCGCGCGGCGCACGCGCGCTACCGGCTCCCGCTCTACGTGACCGAGAATGGCATCGCGGATCGCGAAGGGTCGCTGCGCGCATCGTTCATCCGTTCGCACCTCCACGCGGTGGTGCGTGCGGTGCGCGAAGGGATCCCGGTGCTCGGGTACTTCCACTGGTCCTTGATCGACAACTTCGAGTGGAATGACGGATTCGAGCCCCGGTTCGGGCTGTACCGCGTCGACGACACGACCCTCGAGCGGGCGCCTGCTCCCGGTTGGGAGACCTTCTCTGCCTTCGCCTCGGAAGCGAATCGACCGCTGGAGTGACCATCTGGGCCGCGACGCGGAGCTGAGGCAGCATGGTGCTCCCCGGCCGATCGCTGGCCGCTAGGGAGCGCCCGGAGCCGCGGAAGAGCTGGCCTCGGTGGTGGGGGGGGCGGCCGCGCTGGGACCGGTGCCGCGGGTGGCGAGGAAGAGGGCCCATCCGACGGCGATCCAGAACGCCTCCTTGAACCGCTTGAGGAGGACGAAGGCCGCCGCGCGATTGGTCGCATCGGCGATCCCCAGGCCCCGGAGTGCCGCCATGTAGCCACCGTCCTGGACGCCGAGGCCCGCCGGGACGAAGAAGACCACGCTCCGGGCAAGGGCCACCACTGGCTCGAAGGCCAGCACCGCGCCATAGGGGATCTCGACCCCGACGAGGCGGAGGATGACCCAGGTTTCGGCCGACTCCATGAACCACCCGACGAGGATCCACGCGGCGGCGAAGGCCAGCCCGGGGACATGAGAGCGGAGCACGTCGCGGGAGTGGGTGTCGATCTGGAAGAAGGTCGCCTGGCGCGCTCTCACCCACTCCTTCATCCGCCGGGAAGGCATTCGAAGCAGCAACGACCAGAGCCGCTCGGCGACCCGTCCCGAGAGGAGCACGGCCACCCCGCCGGCGGCGAAGAGACAGAGAAAGACCCCGATGCTGAACACCAGCGGGCGGAGCACACCAGCGTGCACCAGCGAGGCGGAGAGTTCCCGCATCCAGGGCCCGGACACCGCCGCCGCGACCAGGAGATAGATGCCCTGGGTGCCGATCTGAAGGACCTTCTTCACCGCGAGACTGGAGGTGCTCTCGGCGACCGCGACTCCGAAGCGCTGGGAGAGGAACCAGACCTTCAGCCCATCGGCGAGGAAAGGTCCGCCGGGAAAGCTCAGGTTCACTGCCTCGGTCGACAGCCGGACCCCGAGGAGCCGCCAGAGGGCGACCCGCGCCTCCAGGCCGAGCAGGATGGCGCGCCACCCGGCGGTGTCCGCCACCACCTCCAGTCCGTAGGGAATCACCGCCACCAGGGCCAGCGGGCCGATCTGGGCGAGGAGCTTTCCAACGTTGGACAGGTCGGCCATCCACAGGACGCGGATGAAGAGTCCCACCGAGAGCAGGAGCACCACCGCGCGCATCCACCGAACCCAGACGGGCTGGGGTGGTTGGCGGAGCGACGGCGGGGCTTCCGCGGCGGGAGTCACGGCGCCCACCTTCCCACCCCCGACCGCACCGAGGTAGAGCGTCGTATCGACCAAACCCTCAATCCCGCTGGGCGGGTCGCCAGCTCGGCGACAGCAGCCCGAGCAAGGGCTCGTATCGGCGGTCGTTGCCGCCCGAGAATCATCCCTGGCTCTTCACGACCGTCTTGCCGTCGGCGGCGGTGATCCTGACCGCAGCAAGCCCGGGCACATCACCCTGGACGTGAACGGCGTCCGACCTCGGGCCCCGGGCGGCGATGCCACCCTTGACCTGCAAGTCTTCCACCCTGCCGTCGATCTCGACCGAGACCACGTCCGCTCCGAGCGTCTCGATCTCTCCGCCGACACGAACCCGGCCGATGGAGCCTCCGGGCTTGACGCTGAGCCCGATGGCCTTCAGCCGAACCTGGACACCCTTCACCAGGCTCATCCCCTCGCCTCCCGAGGTCCGGAGGTCGTGGTGAACTTCCAGGACTGCCATCGGCCTGCTGACCTGTACCCCGACCGCGCCATCGCCGGTGGTGGCGATCGAATCGAAGGAGGCATGCCGGAGCGATCCGTCGTACAGGTTGAAGCCGCGTGCCCCGGCCCCGGTGGTGGTGATGGCCGCGCGCACATCGAGCCGGTCGATGGGTCCGAAGTTCACGAACCCGATTCCGCTCGGCCCGTGCGAGGTGACCGGGGCCAGCGCGGTCCAGGTCCGCACCTCGCCCCAGTCGTCGAGCACCATGTCGTTCGGCCCGTGCGTCGTGACCGGCCCTGCGTTCACCACCTCGTTGACGATGGCCCCGGTGATGACGAAGACGCCCCCGCTGATGAGGTCCGGAGTCCCGGGCACGATGCCGCCGTCGGTATGAACCTCCCCCGTTCGCAAGGTGGTGACGCGGACCTGGCCACCATCGGGCTTCCCTCGCGTGTCTCCGTGGCCACCCACGAAGACCCCGCTCTTGCGCACCGGCTTCGCCGGGGTCTCGGCGGCGATGTCGAGGAGCTCCGCCGTGATCGCCACCCGGGAGTCGGGCTGGAGATTCCACAAGGTGAAGGCTCCCTGCATCGCCTCGACGCCGAAGCCACGTGGACGAGTGACCCTGCCGCGCAGGTCTGCGCTCAGAATCTTCAGGCCGGCGATCCGCACGTTCCCGGCCTCGACCGCATCGCGAGCCAGGAGCAGGACCTGTCCCATCGTCTGCACGTCTCGAAGCACGAGCGTCGCCAGGTCGGAAACGCTGGTGTCGTTGAGAATGGCCACCTCGTGATCGGGACAGCGGATGGTGACCCCCTCGAGCTCGTTGTCAGTCGTCAGGCACAGGTGACCATTGGCATTCCGCCAACCTCGCCCCGTACCTCGATCGCTCTTGCCCCGGCCTGGACCGCTGCCGACAACTCCGCTGCCGTCGTGACCACCTGCCAGGCCGTCATGAGCACCTCCTGCGTCAAGGTTGGGATCGACCCTCCTTTGACCCGCGACCGGTCATGACGTTTCTACCCTGCGCACCCTGGCGGGCGGCTTCACCGGCGCTTCGGGATTCGGTCTGAGCGCCCGGTCAGCGCATCTTGAAGGGGAGCGCGAAGCGCCCGAGGACCTCGCGGGCCGGAACGGGCGAGGCGCCACCCTCGAGCTCGAGGACCGCCACCATGCCCCGGGACCGATCGTGGGTGATGTCCAGCGTGCGGAACGAGACGCCCGCTTCCCGGAGCGCGGTCTCCAGCGCGTCCTTCGCCTCGCGACGCCTGAGCTCCGGCTTGAAGATCTTGCCCACCGCGGTGAGCGGCATCTCGTTCACGACGTGCACCCGGCGGGGCAGCGCCGCCCGCTCGCCGATCTCGCGGCCCAGGAAGTCGAGGATGTCGGCCTCGCGGAGCACTGCGCCAGGTCTCGGCTTGACGTAGGCAACCGGCAGCTCTCCCGCGCGCACGTCCGGGCGGCCGACGGCCACCGCGATCTCCACACCCGGGTAGCGGTGCAGCGGCTCCTCGATCGCCACCGGATCGATGTTGTGGCCACCACGGATGATCAATTCCTTCTTCCGACCGGTGAGCCAGAAGTAGCCTTCGGCGTCCCTGCGCCCCAGGTCCCCGGTGTTGAGCCAGCGCCGACCGTCGCCGCAGTCGACCCACAGACCCTCGTTCTGCGCCGGGTCGTGGTAGCCGGCGAACACGTTGGGCCCGGACACGACGATGATCCCGACCTCGCCCACCGCGCAGTCCCGGACGAAGGTTCCCCCCTCGTCGATAAGGACCGCCTTCATCTGCTGCCCGGGCACGCGCAGGCCGATCGAGCCCACCCGGCGCTCGCCGCGGGGCGGATTGATGCTGCTCACGCAGGCGGCCTCCGTGAGGCCGTACCCCTCGAGGATCTCGATCCCCGTGCGCTCCTCGAATGCCCGGAACACCTCGGTGGGCATCGGTGCGGCCCCGCACAGTCCGTAGTCGAGCGTCGACAGATCATGCGAGCCGATCGGAGTCTGGAGCAGCAAGGCGTAGAGCGTCGGGACGCCGCTGAAGAGGTTCACCCGGTGGTGCTCCACGATCTCCCAGAACCGGCTCACCAGGCCAGGGGCTCGGTACCCCTCCGGCGTCGCCAGGACGACGTGTGCTCCCAGCGAGAACGGCACCAGCCCGGTGACCAGGACCGCGTTCACGTGGAACATGGGCAGGCCGCAGAGCAAGACCTTGCGGGGGCCGATGCCCTCGCCGATCACCTGGGAGATGCTCCAGGCGTTCGCCACCTCGTTGCCGTGCGTGCGCGTGGCCAGCTTCGGCAGCCCGGTCGTTCCGCCCGTGGCGAACCATGAGG